>Ga0116202_10000019_pt1 | contig 66248 bp, 68 predicted proteins | sample LakKivw325mmetaG_FD_94479 | JGI IMG/M metagenome (GOLD analysis project Ga0116202, IMG submission 94479) | Anoxic lake water microbial communities from Lake Kivu, Rwanda to study Microbial Dark Matter (Phase II) - Lake Kivu water 325m metaG | ecosystem: Environmental > Aquatic > Freshwater >... | reverse complement strand
TTTAAAAAGAAAGATATCAAGCTTGCAGGACAGGCTGCTTAAATTAAATGCATTAAAACAGAAAGTTACAAAGGATTTACCAACTGATGAGAAGGCTTACGAATATATCCTTACATAATATATCTGGGGTACATTTTTAAATGACGCAACGAATATGCTTTCGGATACTTTTTTAGATGACGCAACAGGTATGTTTCGCTGCAATTGTTCAAACCCGCTTAACTGCCGTTTTTTAACTTTTGGCCAGAAGCTCCCTGAGGCTTGTAAATCTCTGCTCGACAATGTTTTTATTTACAGCAATTCCTATCGCTTTCTTGCTTCCTACAAGTACAGCAAGCTCCCTTGCTCTTGTGATTGCAGTATATAAGAGATTTCTTTGAAGCAGCATATAATGGGAAGTCAGGATAGGGATTATTACACATTTAAACTCTGAACCCTGTGATTTATGTATTGAGATTGCATATGAAAGGCTCAACTGGTCCAGGTCATAAAAGTCATACTGCACATTCCTTCCATCAAAATCGACTGTAACTGTTTTCATTTCATTATCAACATCGCAGATAGAGCCTATATCACCGTTATAAACTTCTTTTTCATAATTATTTTTTAATTGTATGACCCTGTCCCTTAATTTAAAATCTGAAAGGCCCCTTGAAATATAAGGACCGGTTTTATTAAGGCGCTCCTGTATTCTCATGTTCAGATTTCCTGCACCCACTATGCCCCTGTTTGTGGGCACTATTACCTGTATATCCCTCATCGGGTCATAATTAAAGCTTGCCGGTATCCTTTCTGTTAAAAGTTCAAGCACCAGCTCCACAACCTTCTGCGGTTCTATCCTGTCAACAAAGAAAAAATCACTTTTATCATCGTTTTTCATAATAGATGGAAAAAGGCCATCCCTGATCCTGTGCGCATTATAAATTATCCTGCTTTTGCCGCCCTGCCTGTATATCCTTTCAAGCTTAACAACAGTGAAAGAATTTGAAGCAATTATATCTGAAAGGATATTGCCGGGACCGACTGCAGGAAGCTGGTCCACATCGCCGACAAGGATAAGAGATGCCGTCTTTTTCAGGGACTTTAGAAATGCTTTAAATAGCCTGATATCTATCATTGAAGCTTCGTCAACTATTACAAGATCAGCATCAAGAGGGTCGTTCTCATCTTTTAAAAACCTGTTGATTTTCGGCTGGTATTTTAGAAGCCTGTGTATGGTCTTTGCTTCGCGTCCGGTTGCTTCAGTGAGCCTTTTAGCAGCTCTTCCCGTTGGCGCACAAATCAGTATCTTTCTTGAAAAGCTGTCATAATACCTGGTAATAACATCTAAGATTGTGCTTTTGCCTGTTCCGGGGCTTCCGGTAATTATAAGCACTTTTTCAGAAATTGATTTTGTTACTGCTTCCATTTGAATTTCATCAAGTTCTATTTTTTGTCCATTTTGCCAGGTAAAACTGTCAATGATCTTTTCTGCCGGTAACTTATTACTGTTATTTTCAGGAAAGGATGCGGCTGTGTCCCTTATATCTTTTAACTTTGATGCAACAAATATTTCATCTTCATATATATTTTTTAGATAAATCCTGCCATCTGCATTATTATCAATTATAATTTTACCTTCGGTCTCAAGTTGTTTTGAAGCGTTTATTATTGCCGTTTCACCGCATTCAAGAAGCTGGATTGCAGCCCTGAAAAAGTCCTCTACCGGATAATAACAATTCCCGGCATCTGTTATTTCGTTTAAAAGATAGAGCACGCCTGATTTTATGCGGAACTCTGATTCTTTTTCTATTCCCATCCTGCCGGCTATGCTGTCTGCTGTTTTAAAACCTATGCCTGTTATGTCTTCAATAAGCTTGTATGGGTTGGTCTTTAATATGCTGATTGAATTGTTGCCATATGAATTATATATCTTTGCAGAATAATTATTGCTGATGCCGCATGACTGCATGAAAATCATTATTTCACGTATATCTTTTTGTTTCTTCCACTCATCTTTTATAAGCTCTATTCTTTTTTTTCCAAGACCCTCTACTTCATTTAGCCTTCCGGGATGTTTATCCATGATTTCCAGCGTTTCAAGGCCAAAGGCTTTGACAATTCTTGATGCGATTACTGGACCTATCCCTTTTATTAGCCCGGAACCAAGATATCTCTCTATACCTTCTTCTGTTGCGGGCACCATTACTTCTATGCATTGTATTTCAAATTGCGGGCCGTATTTTTTGCTGTTTACCCAACGGCCGGTAGCAGATATTTTTTCTCCGGGTTTAATATCAAGCGTATAACCGACAACAGTGATTTGCTGGTTATTTTCTTCGTTTTGAAGTCTTCCGATGAAATAATCATTATCAGGGTTTCTGTAGACTATTTTTGACAGTATGCCTTTTATTGTATCAGTTTGCTGCTGTGCCATTGGACTTAAAACCAGTGTTTATAATTATTATTTTAAGTGTAGCTCCGGATAAATCCTATGGAATCTTTAAGATCGAAAGTAAGCTTTGTCCCATCTTTGCGAAGCTCAATCTCAAGTTTTTTGTTTTCTATATAATTCCTGCCGATTACCATCTTTACAGGTATTCCTATCAGGTCCGAATCCTTGAATTTTACTCCTGCCCTGCAGTTTCTGTCATCAAACAATACGTCAATTCCCTCAGCAAGAAGTGCTTTATAAATATCTTCTGCGGATTTCAATATACTGGTGTCATCAACATTTATTGCAATAAGGCTTACCTTAAACGGGGCAATGCTTATTGGCCATATTATCCCCTTATCGTCATGGCTCTGTTCAATAGTAGCAGCAAGTATCCTGCTTACACCAATCCCATAACAGCCCATAATCACAGGTTTCAGTTTACCTTCGCTGTCAAGATACATAGCATTCATTTTTTCACTGTATTTTGTTCCCAGTTTGAAAATATGGCCTATTTCTATGCCTTTTTCAAACTTTAATTTCTTACCGCAGATGCTGCAACAATCTCCTTCGACAGGAAATGAGAAATCACCCCAAATGTCAGCATTAAAATCTCTTCCCGCGCAGACATTTTTTAAATGATAGTCCTTTTTGTTTGCACCTGCTGCCATATTGATTGAATCCTTTAATGATTCGTCAGCAAGTATCTTTATTTTTTTATCAAGTCCCACCGGACCCAGAAAACCTATAAAAATGGCGGGTCCGCCATCCTGGCCTTCAATAAGTTCAAGAGCAGTACCGGCAGTTTTTTGTGCTTTCTGAATATTTATTTCCCTGTTTCCTGCAACCAGCACTGAATAAAGGTTGCCATTGCCATCTTTTAACAGCAGTGTCTTGATTATTTTTTCAGGTGATACTCCAAGGAATGCAGATAATGACTTAATATTTGTAATTGATGGTGTATGGATTTCCTCAATATTTCCAGGGACTTCATTTATTACAGAATCTCCCTTAAATGGGGCAAATCTTGCCATTTCATAATTTGCCGCATAACCGCATTCCGGACAATATGCAAGCTCATCTTCACCATTTTCAGCAAGGATTATGAATTCATGTGAAAACTTACCGCCGATAAGACCGGTATCGGCCTCAACAGGAAAATATTTAAGGCCAAGGCGGTCAAGAATCCTGCAGTATGCCTTATGCATCTTATTATATATAATATCCAGGTCCTCTTCATTTGAAGAAAAACTGTAAGCATCCTTCATTATGAATTCCCTGGCCCTCAGTATCCCATATCTTGGCCTTATCTCATCCCTGAATTTCACCTGGATCTGGTAAAGGTTTAACGGCATATCCTTATATGATTTAATATCCATATATGCAAGATTTGTAAAAAGTTCCTCATGGGTCGGACCCAGGCAGAAGTCTCTGTCATTTCTGTCCTTCAGCCTGAAAAGTTCGGGCCCGTATTTTTGCCACCTGCCTGACTCTATCCATAAATCGGCAGGTTGCACTGCAGGCATCAGCATTTCTATAGCTCCCGCCCTGTCCATTTCTTCACGTACAATATTTTCTATTTTCTTAAGGACCCTGTAACCCAGAGGAAGAAAAGAATATATGCCTGAAGCGACTTTTCTTATTAAACCGGCCCTCCGTGAAAGCGAATAGCTCGCTATCTCAGTGTTACCGGGTTCTTCTTTTAAAGTATTTAAGAAATATTCCGAGTATCTTACCAATTTTTACCCCATTTATTCTTATTATTTATAAAAACTTTTACGTACAAAATCTGCTTTACAGCAATTACAATAAATAAAAACCCCCGGACCATTTTTACAGTTTATTTTACTTAAAATTAAGGAATAATTTAAATCAAATAATAATCCTGTTCAACTCTTTTTTGAATTCTTCAAGCGCCCGGTCCGTGTCGACCCTTTTTATTACTTTGCCCTTAATAAAAATCGCAGCTTTGTTTTTTCCATATGCAATACCAATGTCAGCATCTTTTGCTTCACCCGGGCCATTAACAATGCAGCCCATAACAGCTATTTTAATATTATTTGATACACTATAAGTCAGCTCTTCGATCTCTTTTACTGCTGTTTTCAGGTCAGTGCCGGTCCTGCTGCATGTAGGGCAGGATATTAAGTCAACTCCATATTTTCTTAAACCAAGGCTTGAAAGTATTGTATAAGCAGCTTTTACTTCTGCAGTCGAGCGCTCAGTCAGGGAGACTCTTATTGTATCTCCAATACCCATATAAAGCAGCACCCCGATGCCGACTGATGATTTGATTGCGCCGGAAAACACCGGACCCGCTTCAGTAACTCCAAGGTGCAGCGGATAATCAATTTTTGAAGATAGTATCCGGTAAACAGAGATGGTATCCATGACAGAAGAAGCTTTTGCAGAAATCTTGAAATTGAAGAATTCATTGCTTTCAAATAATCTTACAATATCGAGTGCGCTGCTGGACATTGCTTCAATGCTGTTGCCCCCTGCATTCTTCAAATAAATTTTATTTATGGAGCCCGAGTTTACTCCTATCCTTATTGCAGACCCATGTTTTTTTGCTTCCTGTACAATTTTAATGATTTTTTCTTCACTTCCTATATTTCCCGGATTTATTCTTATGCAGTCGATGCCTGCCCTTATGGAATCTATTGCGATACTATGGTCGAATTGTATATCTGCTACTACCGGTACCTTAAAGATTTTTGAATCCATAAGGCTTTTTACATACTTTAAGGAATCAGTTTCCGGTACGGCAAACCTGATTACTTCACATCCGCATTCCTGCAGATTTATAATTTCATTTTTTACTGCTTCTGTATTTTCGAGCCTGTTTTTTATCATCGACTGTACAATTATCGGGTTATCTCCTCCAATGCCTAATTGTCCCAGTTTTACTATTCTTGTATTTTTTCTTTTAATTTCCATAGCTTAAATTCAATTTAAAGCTTTTTATTTCAAATCAGATTACTTCCAAAGGGCCAGGGTTAAAAATCCGGAATTTAAAAAAAGAATATTTAATAAACAAATATCCCTTTTACATATTTGCTATCTTAAAAGGATTTATAATATCAAAAATAAGCCCGATTATAAAAAGCGATGCTACAAGGGCTATGCCCAATGCATTAGATATTTCCATCGCTTTTTTCGGAAAAGGTTTTTTTCTGATAGCTTCATATATTATTACTACAAGATGGCCTCCATCAACCGGCAATATGGGAAGGAAATTCCCGAATGCAAGAAGCAATGAAACAAGAGCGACAAATAATATAAAATTCTGCACACCCATTGCAGCAGATTGCTGGAATATGCTTACAACGCCGATTGGTGAGACCGGCCTTGCCTGTGATAAAGGTATCCGGCCTGTAAATAATTGCCCGAATAATTTGAAATATGTAAATGTGATGTCCCATGTCATTTTAAAACCTTCTTTTAACACGCCAAAAAATCCGAGGTATGTTTTTTCAAGTTTTGGGCCGACTCCAAGGTAACCGCTGCCTTCCTTATCAGAAAGCTCAACCCTGATATCCATCTCTCTGCCGTCCCTGATAATTGTATAAGCAACATTGTCGCCGGGATTTTGCTTTGTCAGCAATGACATATCTTCCCATGAATTTATTGGAGAACCATTTAATGCTATTATTTTATCCCCGGCTGTAAAACCTGAAATATCTGCAGGAGAACCGGGCTCGATATAATCAACCGTATTTACAGGCGCAAGTATGCCCATGGAAAGGTATATAATTACAAGCAGGATAGCAAGAATTATATTGAATATTCCTCCCCCGCTTATAACAAAGAATTTCTTATAAAAAGGTTTTGAGTAAAAGACTTTTTCTTTCAGTTCCTCAGGCACAGTTTCATTGCGGTCCATCCCAAGAATCTTGTTATAACCTCCGAGAGGTATTGCGCTCAGCCCGTAAAGTGTACCGCTTTTTTTTGCTCTGAATTTAAGTATTTTAGGGCCGAATCCAATAAAAAATTCAAGCACATGCATCTTTGAAATCTTTGCAAAGATAAAATGCCCGAATTCATGCACAAGAATGATTACTGAAAATCCAAGGATTGCAATTATATATTGTAAAACTACCACCATTTACCACCTTGTGGAAATGCAAACAATAAATTATTTATAATTTCCAGGTTAAATTTTCCCGAACCTTCTTTCACGGTGCTGGTAATCAAATATTGCCTTATAAAAACATTTCCTGTCAAAATCGGGCCAGAGAACGCTTGTAAAATACAACTCAGTATAAGCTATCTGCCACAATAAAAAATTGCTTATCCTGTATTCTCCGCTGGTTCTTATAAGCAGGTCCGGATCCGGAATGCCTGATGTGAAAAGATATCCTGAAAAAATATTAATATCATCAGTCCCACCTTTACCTGGAAAAATCTTCCCATTATTGGAATCACTGCAGAATTTTTTTGCTGCCTGGTATATCTCATCTCTTGCGCCATAGCTGAACGCTATGTTTAAAACAACATCATTATTGTACCTGGTTTTTTCTTCAGCATTGACAAAAACAGAAAGAATGTCCGGGGGTATTATTTCCCTGTTGCCGATTAAATTAAGCCTGACCTTATCTTTTATCATACCCGGCAGCTCCCTGTCCAGTACATCAACAAACAACCGCATAAGATCACTGACCTCCGGCTGGGGCCTTTGCCAGTTCTCACTTGAAAATGCAAAAGCTGTAAGGTATTTAATGCCGAGTTCTTTGCATGTGATTACAGTTTCCCTTAAAACCTCTGCACCTTTACTGTGGCCAAAAATCCTTGGAAGTTTTCTTTTGCCCGCCCATCTTCCATTTCCATCCATAATAATGGCCACATGCCGGGGGATTTTATTTTTTTTTAAACTCTTGATTGTAACAGGATTAATAAAAGAAAAAACAGAAGCAAGATTTTTCAAAATATGCCTACACTTCCATTATTTCCTTTTCTTTTAAAACCAGTGCTTCATTTATTTTTTCAATATATTTATCTGTAAGCTGTTGTGTCTTTTCATGATATTGTTCAAGGTCATCTTCAGTGATTTCTTTGCTGTTTAACAGTTTTTTCAGCTCATCATTTATTTCACGCCTTACATTCCTTGCTGCTATCCTGCCGTCCTCGGCAATTTTTTTTACGAGTCGCACCAGGTCATGCCTTCTCTCTTCATTTAAAGCAGGGATAATAAGCCTTATGACTTTACCATCATTATTAGGGTTTATTGACAGGTCGGAAGCAAGTATCTGCTTCTCTATTTCTTTTATAAACTTGGGTTCATAAGGTGAAATAACCATTGTGCGCGGTTCTGGTATAGTTATATTGGCAACATGTTTTAATTGTGTCTTGGAACCGTAATAGTCGATAAAGATCCTGTCAAGCAAAGCGGCAGATGCCCTTCCTGTCCTTATGGTATTAAATTCATGCTGGGTATTTTCAATGGATTGTTTCATCTTTTTTTCACATTCAGAAATAAGTATATCTTTAATTTTAATCACCCTTTCTTGACTAATGTGCCTATTTTTTTACCCATTACTACATCTTTTATATTTCCCGGCCTTGTAATATCAAAGACAACTATTGGAAGATTGTTTTCCATACATAATGAAGTAGCAGTGGAATCCAGAATTCTCAGGTCCTTATCCAGTACTTCCATAAAAGTAAGTTCCTCATATTTCTTTGCATCAACATGTTTTTTAGGGTCTTTATCATAAACACCGTCTACTTTAGTAGCTTTAAATAAAATTTCGGCATTGATTTCAAGCGCCCTTAAGGCTGCAGCAGTATCTGTAGAAAAATAAGGATTACCTGTGCCCCCTGCAAAAATAACTACTCTTTTCTTTTCAAGGTGCCTCAATGCCCTTCTTCTTATAAAAGGCTCTGCAATTTCCTGCATTGTAATTGAAGATTGGACTCTTGTCATGACATCCTTTTTCTCAAGGGCATCCTGCAATCCTATGGCATTCATTACCGTTGCCAGCATTCCGATATAATCTGCAGTTGTACGGTCCATACCTCCTGCACTTGCTGATACTCCCCGCCAGAAATTTCCTCCTCCAACCACTACTGCAATTTCAATATCAAGTTCAGCCACCTCTTTTATCTGCTCTGCGATATTATCCATTATATCAGGATCGATGCCGTAATCAGATTTACCTATAAGAGCTTCTCCGCTGATTTTAAGCAATATTCTTTTATATTTGGGAACTTTCATATTATTCCTCAGAGCTTGTTTCTCCCAGGACCCATCTGGCAAATCTTTTAATTAATATATTTTCACCGATTTTTGCAATATTTTCAGTTATAAGGTCACCTACAGTAAGGTCATTATCCTTAACATACAACTGGTCAAGAAGGCATGTTTCCTGGAAATATTTTGAGAGCTTTCCTTCTGCAATCTTATCAACAACATTTGCGGGTTTGCCTTCATTTATTGCCTGTTTCCTGTAAATATCTTTTTCCTTTTCTATTACTTCATCGGGTATCTCATCTCTTGATACATACAGCGGGGCAGCAGCAGCAATATGAAGTGCAATATTATGTGAAAGGTTTTTAAAAATCTCATTTCTTGCAACAAAATCTGTCTCACAATTTATTTCCAGCATAACACCTATTTTTGAGCCCAGATGGATATAACTATCGATAATACCCTGGTTTGCAGGCCTTGCAGCTTTTTTAGCTGCCTTATCCAGGCCTTTCTCTCTTAAATACTCGCTTGCCTTGTTAAAATCGCCCTGGCATTCTACAAGGGCTTTTTTACAATCCATCATTCCTACGCCGCTTTTCTCACGCAGCTTTTTTACTAATTCAGCATTTATTTCCATAAAATTAATCCTTCCGCCTATAATATCTCTAAAAATAACTATATCTTTTTACAGAGCTGGTCATCTTCATTATCCAGGTCTTCTATACTGTCATCAATTGAAATTTCTTCCTTTTTTTCCTTTTCTTCAACAATATTAACGTCAACTTCCGGTTTTTTTTCTATCCTGCCGCTTTCTTCCCTGCCATTTTTAACTGCTTCAGCAATGATGCCCGTAATAAGGCTGCAACTTCTTATTGCATCGTCGTTTCCGGGTATGATGTAATCTACTTTATCAGGGTCACAGTTAGTGTCAACTATGGCGACTATCGGTATGCCAAGTTTTTTTGCTTCTTCCACAGCTATGGTTTCCTTGTGAGGATCTATGACAAAGAGCAGTTCAGGTAATTTCGCCATATCCCTGATTCCGCCTATATTATAAAGAAGTTTTTCATATTCTTTTTTTATCTGCAGGACCTCTGTTTTTGGAAGCATTTCAAAAGTGCCTGATTTTTCCATATCTTCAATTTCATTTATTCTTTTTGCCCTGTTAAATATGGTCCTGAAGTTTGTAAGGGTCCCGCCAAGCCACCTGTTTTTTACATAAGGCATTCCGCATTCTTTTGCAAAATTGGCGATTATATCCTGTATTTGTTTTTTTGTGCCAACAAAAAGAACGATTCCTCCCCCTGCAGCAACACTTTTCACATGCTCATAAGCTTCTATTAACAGTTGCATGGTCTGCTGAAGGTCGATTATATATATGCCGTTTTTTTCAGCAAATATATACCTCTTCATTTTGGGATTCCATCGCCTGGTCTGATGGCCGAAATGCACTCCTACTTCAAGGAGCTGTTTCATGGTTACAATATTATCCATGTTTGTTTCCTCCAATATCTAATGGTTTTTCCTCCATCACTTTAACTTTTTAGAAGTCACCATTGTACTTCAAGTGATGTGTGAATTTTTCAACGCTATAGTTTAGCATAATCTATTTTTAAGAGCAAATCATCACCCCTTCTTTGCCCTGGGGTGGAACCTGTTATAGTCTTCTTTTATTTTTTTTATGTTAAGGTGTGTATAAATCTGTGTTGTTGCTATATTTGCATGCCCAAGAAGTTCCTGTATCTCCCTTATTCCTGCTCCTTCCTGCAGAAGATGAGTAGCAAAACTGTGCCTTATGGAATGAGGGCCTATTTTTTTGTTTATGCCCGCCCTGTAAATACTTTTTTTTACTATGTCTCTTATACCTCTTGTTGAAAGCCTTTTCCCGAAACAGTTGATAAATAATGGAACCGTCAGTCCGTTTTTTTGTTCAGAAACCGAAGGATCTTCTGAACCGGTCCTGGCTTTTATAATCTGATGCCTTACATCCAGGTAATTTTCGAGCCATAAAGCTGAATGTTTATTTAAATATGCTATCCTTTCTTTCCTTCCTTTGCCGAATAATCTTACTTCCCTGTTTGGTATGTCTATATTGCCTGTATTTATCCCTGCCACTTCTGAGACTCTTGCTCCTGTCGAATATATAAATTCGATCAGCGCCCTGTTTCTTATTCCAAGTGGTCCGTTTGAATCTATACTTTCAAGTAATGTCCTGATTTCTTTTTGAGACAGAAAGGTATAAAGTCTCTGTGTTTTTTTTGGGGGTATAAGATACTGGCTGAGCTGGTTCTTTGTATAATTGTTTATTTCGCAGTATCTGAGGAAGTTATTGATTGAAGAATATTTTCTTATCATTGTCCTGCCTGAATATTTAAATCTGTCAAGAAACTTAAGAAAACTTCTGAAAACTTCCAGTGTTACATCATCAATATTTTTTATATTTATTTTTTCAAGATATTCTTTAAGCTGGACTATATCTCTGGTATAAGAATTTATTGAATTTAATGAAAGATTTTTTTCATACTTTATATGTTTAATATAGATATTGAGACATTTATTTATGTCCATTAATAACTTTACTGCTCCGGAATTATATAAAGCTGATAAGTTTAAGATTACCGGTTAAACCGGCTGTACAAGGGTAATAACTATAAATAGTCACTCTCTATGTCTTTCATCTTTTTTTTAAGTAATTTTCTTTCTTCTTCCAGGCTTTTAATTTTTTCCTGAAATCTTTCGGCATTTGCCGTATCAGGGCTTTCATCTGTTTTTTCAAGGTCTTCAAGAAATTGCCTTAAGTCAGAAATCATTGATATTATGCTTTCCCGGGTCTTATCCGACCTGTAATCGGTCTTGAAATTGGTCCTGGATATATCTTCGGAAATACGGCCGGTCTTACTGATTGACCGGGAAATCAATGCTGATATTTTCCTGGACGAAGGTATTTTATTTTTTTTTATAATGCCTGTAACGTGCCCCAGTTCCTTTGCAAATATATTATCATATTCATATAATGCAAGCCCAAGCGCTGTTTTGGGTTTTTCTGTTTTTTTCCTTCCAAAAATCAATTAATTACCATCCTGAGTATTTGATATAATATTTTAATTTTATCATAATCTGCAATATTGGTTTATATTTTTTTCTTCTATAAGTCCGATAAATATAAGCTCAGCAATAATGCGCAGTGCTTCTTTTAATCCCGTACCTGTAATTGTGATTATTTCTTCAAGGCTTACAGGGTTTTTCCCGATGACATTATAAATATTTTTCTGGGAAACGCCCAATTCAGCATGGGTATTTTTATTTTCTTTTTTTAAGAATAAATCCTGCTTGCAGCCGTTTTCGTTTCCTGTCTGCCTGCTGTAAGAGAAATCTTTGTCAAGGGTCAGGATTTCTTCAAATATATCATCAATATTTTCTGCAAGTTTTGCCCCGTTTTTTATCAGTTTGTGGCAACCCCTGCTCTGCGTATTATATATTTCTCCCGGAACAGCAAAAACTTCACGGTTCTGCTGCAATGCAAATTCAGCGGTTATAAGCGCCCCGCTTTTATTTCCTGCTTCCACTACTATTACCCCTTTGCACAGACCGCTTATTATCCTGTTTCTCGCAGGAAAATTACTCTTAAGTGGCGGTGTGCCCGGAAAAAATTCACTTATTACCAGGCCATTTTCCACAATTTCATTGTACAGTTTTTTATTTTCAGGAGGATAAATTATATCTATCCCGCATCCCATAACGGCAATGGTGCCGCCTTTTTGACCCAGTGAAGACTTATGGGAAAAATAATCGATTCCTGCGGCCATGCCGCTTACAATAGTAATACCCTCCATGGAAAGTTCACGTGCAAAATAGGACGCCACATCTCTGCCGTAAACACTGCATTTTCTTGTCCCGACAATGCCAATACATGTTTTTATGGTTTTAAAAGATCTATTCCCCTTATAAAAGAGCAGCGGCGGGGGAAAATATATTTCTTTAAGGATATCCGGGTATTCGCTTTCTGAGATATTTAATATATCGTATTTTTTCTGTAAAATATCATTTTCGATATTAAGGGTAGCAGATCTGCCATTTGCATTGTTTTTGTACTTTTCATAAAGTTCTAAAGTATTGAGATCCTGGAATGATTTTATTGCAAGAAATAAGTCCTGGTTATTCTTCCTGAAACTTTTTATAAAATCTGATGGGCTGATGCCGCGCTCTACCAGTATTTCAAGGATTTTTTTACAATCTTTATTCATATGCAAACTCAATCCTGAAATTCAATGACTCCATGAAATGTTCCGGAATAATATCTTTACTGCCATCAAGATCTGCAATTGTCCGCGCAACTTTAATAAGGCTGGCTATCGCTCTTGCTGAAAAATTAAATCTAGTGACCATCTCAGGTATCATGCCTGAGAGCCCGTCATTGCCGGATGACCATTTGTTTACTACCTCTGCATTTACTTCAGAATTATAATTTATGTTTCCCCGGGAATTTAAATATCTTTCTCTCTGGATATTATGGGCTGCATTTACTCTTATTTTTATTTCACTTGAACTTTCAGATACAATATTTGAAGTTCTGAAATCTTTTTCTTGAAGCCTTTCAATATTTATCCTCATGTCTATTCTGTCAATTATGGGCCCGGATATTTTTTTCCAGTATTTGGTTACTTCACGCTGTGAACATTTGCAATCCTTTTTTTTATCACCATTGTATCCGCACATGCATGGATTTGTTGCAAGAATAAGCATAAAACTTGCAGGGAACCTGTAAGAGTAATTATTTCTTACGATAATAATCTCCTTATTCTCAAGGGGTTGCCTTAAATCTTCGATAAGCACCCCTGGAAACTGGGAAAATTCATCCAGAAACAAAACCCCCCTGTGCGCAAGGCTTATTTCACCCGGCTTTGGTATGGCCCCTCCCCCGGAAAGCCCTGCACTTGTTATGGTATGGTGCGGGTTCCTGAAAGGCCTTGTTTTGATTACATCGCCTTTGATATTTTTCAGAAGACTGTAGATTTTTGTGACTTCAAGGCTTTCATCTTCACTAAGTTCCGGCAGTATTGATATAATAGCCTGTGCAAGCAATGTCTTTCCCGCGCCGGGCGGACCCACCATAAGAATATTGTGCATCCCGGCAGCAGCGATTTCGAGTGCCCTTTTTGCCCTTAACTGGCCCTTTATAATATTAAAATCCGTATAATTACTGCAGGCATTTATATTACTGGCATTACTGGTTGACTTTATCTTGATCACTCTGTAATCCTCATCTGCTTTTTGAAGCAATATCTGCCGGCTGGCAATTAAACCTGTTGCATATTTTAAACTGCTGCAGCTTATTATTTTTATATCTTCCTTTGTTCCCCTGTTGGCTATCAAAGCCTGGCTGAAATTCTGTTCCGGAAGGAAAAAAAATTCTTTTCTGCATTCAGATGCAAATTCAACCATTGAAATTATTCCCCTGACAGGATTTAAACCGCCATCAAGAGATAATTCTCCAATAAATAAGCATTTATCAGGCAATTCATTATTGCCGCAGCATATCTGGCTGCTTGCAGCAAGGAGGGCAAATGCTATCGGAAAGTCATAGCATGGGCCTTCTTTTTTAATATCTGCCGGTGAAAGGTTTATTATTATCCTCTTTAAAGGAAATTTAAATCCGCTGTTTATTATTGCTGCTCTTACCCGCATCCTGGATTCGTTTACTGCTTTGTCCGGTAAGCCGACAATTGTAAATGATGGCAGGCCGCTGGAAATGTGTATTTCAATTGAAATCTTCAAGCAATCAATTCCAAGAAGTGCAATGCTGTCCAACTTAAAAAACATTATTTGATTATATACATATTTATGTATATATACAATAGTAAAACAGCATGTTTAAAAATTTTTTAAAGCAAAAAATAAAAAAGCAAAACCCTGAGCAATATTATATCTCACAATTTTTTATATGTTTTAGAGACATCCCTGTTCTGCCGGAAATAATTGAAATTACATCAAAGGACACGTCATATTCTTCCATATTATTTTGCTGAATATAATGATTTGCACAATTTTTTATATGGTCCAATTTAAAATGGTCTACAGATTCCTCAGGCTGTAGAAAACTGCCTGCTGTTCTTGTCTTTACTTCTATAAAGAATAATGTATTTGATTTGGCAGCAATTATGTCTATTTCCCCAAATCTGCACCTGTAATTTCTTTCAAGAATCCTGTATCCGTCATTTTCAAGATATTCGCCGGCTTTTAGCTCCCCTGATGTTCCAAGCTCCCTGGAATTTTTTGTCATTGCTGCTCTTTTACTCCATTAAATGATTTCCTGTGTATTGCAGACGGACCGATATCTTTAAGTACCATAAAATGTCTTTTTGTTCCGTAGCCTTTATTAAGAGCAAAGCCATACTGGGGATAGATATGAGAATATTTAATCATTAAACGGTCCCTGATTACTTTTGCCAGTATTGACGCAGCAGCAATAGATACGCTCAGTTCATCGCCATTTATTATTGGAATTGATTGAATATTAAACCTTTTGAGGTCAATATGCAGTGCGTCTGTAATAACAAGATCAGGTTTTATCTTGAGTTTACTTACTGCTTTTTTCATTACCAGAAGATTTGCATTGCCAAGAGATATCCTGTCAATTACAGCCGGGGATACTCTGGCAATCGACCAGCATTTGCAGCTTTTTATGATTTTTTTAAAAATGATATTTCTGTTTGCTGAAGTGATTTTTTTTGAATCATCCAGTTTTTCAATCATCATTTTCTGCCTGTCAAGTATAACTGCTGCTGCTACAATCGGTCCGGCAAGTGAGCCCCTGCCTGCTTCGTCTACTCCTGCTATAGTATAGTATCCGCAGGAAAAAAGCTCATCTTCATATGAACATAGATCAAGGAGCCTTTTAACTTCCCTGAATTTCATATTACCCGGGTTTTCCTATTCTTGAGAAAGGGCCATATATAAAAATGACTTTGCCGAAAATATTATCTGTGGAAATGGGTCCGAAAACACGGCTGTCTGCACTGTTGTTACGGTTGTCTCCCATTACAAAATATTCATTATCTCCAATTTTGTAGCTTTTATTTTCGTAGGAAACAATAAAACCTTCAGGCAGGTATGGTTCCAGTATTTCATCACCATTTATAAATACCTGTCCATCACTATTAAAAGAGATTTCTTCGCCTTCAAGGCCGATAACTCTTTTTACAAGGTTCTTTTTTTCAAGTGGCGAGTATATTGCAACTATATCACCGCGCTTAACCTCTTTGAACTTATATTCAAGCTTATTGACAATAACCTTATCGCCGACAAGCAATGTTGGGGACATTGATGGTGTTGGCACAATAAAAGGCTCTATTACAAAAATCCTGAGTCCTACAGAAATCATTGCCGCAATTGCGGCTACTATTAAATATCCAAGTAATTCTTTAAATATATTTTTCTTATTTTTCGAATTCAACTTTGGATTTTTTACCTATTTTTTTCCTGAGGTAATACAGTTTGGCGCGTCGGACAATGCCAGTGTTTATCTTATTGATGGATTGTATCATTGGTGAGTTAACAAGAAATGTTCTTTCAACGCCTATATTGAAAGAGATTTTCCTTACTGTAAAGGTCTTATTAATACCGCTTCCCTGCATCTTTATTACAATGCCTTCAAAACTCTGCACTCTTTCCTTATTTTCTTCCCTGATTTTAAGGTTTACTTTAACCTTATCCCCCGCTTTAAATGAAGGTACATCGTCTTTTAAATATTTATTTTCTATTTTATCAAGGGTATTCATAATTCTGCTCCGGAACTAAAATTAATATTACTAAAAAATAAACTAAGAAACTATAAATAATTTAATTGTTTTTGTCAAATAAATCAGGCCTGTTTTCTGATGTTATATCAACTGATTTATTTATGCGCCATTTTTCTATCTCCTGGTGGTTACCGCTCAATAATATTTCAGGCACTTTTGACCCTTTATATTCTTCAGGTCTTGTATATTGCGGATAATCAAGCAGATTTTCTTCGAACGATTCCCTGACTATTGATTCTTCTTTTCCTACTACTCCCTTAAGCAGCCTGACAACTCCATCAATTACTACCATTGCAGGAACTTCTCCTCCGGTAAGTATATAATCGCCGATAGACAGTTCCATATCAGCAATTCCCAGCTCATTTACCCTTTCATCGACTCCCTCGTAACGTCCGCATATCATGATTATATTTTCAAATTTCGAAAGGTTCCTTAAAAAATCCTGGTCCAGTTTTTTCCCCCTGGGAGATAATAATATTACTTTTTGCATTGCAGGGTCGGCCACTTTATTTTTTTCTTTTATATGTGCCACGGCAGCATCAATAGGTTGTACGGCCATTACCATTCCGGGACCGCCCCCGTATGGCCTGTCATCGACTTTTCTGTGCCGGTCCAGGGTAAAATCCCTCAGGTCATATACATTCAGTTCGTATAGTGACTTTTTATCACCTTCTTTTATAACACCATAATCAGTAAAATTTTCGAATATGCGCGGGAAAATAGTAATAACATCTATCTTTAACATTTTATTTTCTGAAAGCCTTTTTTAGTTAAAAATTTTTTATAAAAACCTGACAGCAGGAAAATAGATCGATATGGCAGATTTGAATAAAAATTACATAATTTATTATATATATTCGGGTATTTCTTTAATAATAATAATCCTGTTTTCTACATCTATGTTTTCTATGTACTGGTCATACATGGGTATTGTTATTGTTTTTCCGGCAGTATCATTAATTATAAGGTTATCATTATAAGCACAGTTTTCCACATCCAAAACAGTGCCGACTGATTTTCCATCTTTAAGGACTACTTCGCAACCAATTAATTCATCTACCCAGTTAGTATCGCTTTCCAGTAAGGGCTGGTCCGCTGCGGCTCTGAAAATCTGCTTTCCCCTGAGGTTTTCAGAATCATCAGAAGTCCCGTATCCTTCAAATTTCAGTACTGTACGCATGCCGCTTTTCACTGAGACAGTTTTAGAGTCCTGAATCACCAGCTTATTCTTTAAGGTTTCATCAAGATAAAGAATTGTTCCCTTTAAAATAGTATCGGGATAATCAGTAACCATCCTGACAAATACATAACCTTTTATCCCGAATGGTTTACCTATTATCCCGACAATTCTGGAATAGCCTGTTTTTTCTGACATAATTAAATTATGTCTGATTAATTAAAAATTTTTGTTATATTTTTAAATATTTTTTAATATTAAAATACAACTGATATAACCGGACATTTAAAACAGTGCCAATCAGTCAATAATCTTCACAATTGAAGATTTTCCTCTTTTTGCAGATGCGGCCCTCATGACTACTCTTAAAGCATTTGCTGTCCTGCCTTTTTTGCCAATAACTTTTCCAAGATCATTCTCAGATACATGAAGCTTGAAGATGACTGTCTTGTCCCCTTCCTCTTCTTCTGTGATCTCTACTTCTGCCGGATTATCAACCAATTCCTTCACCATGTACTCTAGCAGCTCTTTCACGATGTACCTCCATCCCTTTTGTATTGACTACTGCTTTAAATTGACAATGTCAAATATTTTCTGAACAGTGCCTGTAGGTGTAGCACCTTTTTGCAGCCAGTCCAGTGCTTTCTCTTTATTAAGCTCAATTTTAGAGGGCTCAGTCTTTGGGTCATAAGTCCCTATATTTTCAATGAACCTTCCGTCCCTTGGTGACCTGCTGTCGGCCACAACGATCCTGTAATACGGTTGTTTCTTTGAACCAACCCTGGTCAGCCTTATCTTTACGCTCAATCCAGTAACCTCCTGAAATCTAGTCTGTACGTGTTTTTCTGTGTTTTCAATATGCTAAATTATATATTTTATTATAAAACTTGCAAAATATTTTTTATTTGTATGGTATTAAGCTAAAATGGCAGCTTAAATCCCTTATTTCCACCGGGCCTTGAAAACTGTTTTAATGTCTGCTGGGCCATGCTGAATTGTTTAAGGAGTTTGTTTACATCGCCTACCGAAGTCCCGCTTCCTGCTGCAATCCTTTTTTTTCTGCTGCCATTTATAATATAAGGTTTGAGCCTCTCCTGGACAGTCATTGAATTTACCATTGCTTCTATCCTGTCAAGCTGAGAATCGTCCATATTTACATTGGAAAGGACTTTACTCCGGTTCTGGACAGGCAGCATTGAAAAAATCTTATCAAGTGAGCCCATTTTCCTTATGCTTTTCATCTGGTCAATAAAATCCACAAAATTCATTTCATTCTTAAAGATCTTCTGTTCAAGTTCCTTTGCTTTTTTTTCATCAATGACTTTTTCAGCTTTTTCAATCAAGGTAAGGACGTCACCCATTCCAAGTATCCTTGAAGCAATCCTGTCAGGGTGGAAAATATCAAAATCTTCAACTTTTTCACCGGTAGAGATGAATTTTACAGGTTTTTTTACTACATGGTTTATTGAAAGTGCTGCCCCTCCCCTGGTATCACTGTCCAGTTTTGTAAGTATTATCCCGTCAAATTCCAGCTTTTCATTGAACTGCTGTGCAATATTTACTGCTTCCTGGCCTGTCATGGCATCAAGTACAAGGAGTATCTGATGAGGCAGCACTTTTTTCTTAATTGCTGCCACTTCATTCATCATATCAGCATCTATTTGAAGCCTGCCTGCAGTATCAATAATTATCACATCAGCACCTGACTTCCTGTAAAAATCCAGACCTTCTGCCGCAATTGTAACAGGATCTGCTTTTTCATTATGATATACTTCTATGCCATGCTGGCTTGCATTATCTGAAAGTTGTTTTGCGGCAGCAGGCCTGTAAATATCTGCCGCTATAACTGATACTTTCCGCTGGTATTTGTTTTTAATAAAATCTGCAAGCTTAATTGTAGCAGTTGTCTTTCCTGTTCCCTGAAGCCCGACAAGCATATAGACAGTTGGCGGCTTGCCGGCAAAACTTGCATCACTGCTACCTGAACCCAGCATCTTTATCATTTCGTCATTTACTATTTTAATTACCTGCTGAGTCGGTGTAAGGCTCTCAAGTATATTCTGGCCAAGAGCCCGGGCTTTGATATTCTCAAGGAATTCTTTTACAACCTTGAAGTTTACATCAGCTTCCAGCAGTGCCATTCTTATTTCCCTTAATGCAACCTCAAGGTCCTGCGGGCTGAGCTTGCCTTTGTTTCTTATCTTATAAAAAAGATCTTCGAATTTTGCTGTCAAAAACTCAAACATTTTTATCAAATACCTTTCTTACGAAAATAAACTATCTATAAATTTTTTTGCGTCAAATACTTCAATATTGTCAAGCTTCTCACCTGATGTTATAAACTTTACAGGTATTTTCAGCTCATTTGTTATTGTAATTACTATTCCGCCTTTAGAGGTGCCGTCAGTTTTTGTTAGAATAATCCCGCTTGGCTGGACAGCTTCCCTGAAAATCGCTGCCTGCTGCTTTGCATTCTGGCCTGTTGTCGAATCCAGAACAATAAGGGTCTCATCCGGTTCCCTGCTGATTTTTTTTGTAATTACTTTTTTGATTTTTTTTAATTCTTCCATAAGGTTATAAGCAGTATGCATCCTGCCTGCAGTGTCAATCAGAACAATATCTATTCCTTTTGCAATTGCTTTTTCTAAACTGTCATATACTACTGCGCCAGGATCTGAATAACGCTGATGATGAACAATTGGAAGTCCTAGCACCTGCGCAAAGTGGTCTATCTGTTCATATGCTGCTGCCCTGTATGTATCGGCAGCTGTAAGAAGCACCTGTTTCCCCTTATCCTTGAAAAATTTTGCAAGCTTGGCGATACTCGAAGTCTTTCCAACACCGTTTACACCTGCAAGCATCCATACAGTCGGAGCCTTGTCAGAAAGGATGTAACCGGAATCTGCTGATTGCTCCTCCATAATATCCAGTAAATGTTTTTTCAGCAGTTCTTTAATATTATCAATATAATTGATATTACCGGAAAGCGTTTCCTGCCTTACTGAACTTATTATTAAAGAAGTCGTCTGTGGGCCCACATCATTCAATATTAGCTGCTCTTCTATTTCATCCCAGAACTGTTCATTGGTGCGTCTGAATTTATTCCAGATAAAATTAAGGTTTTTAATTAATTTCTGCATCCTGGCCGCCTACTTTTTCCGAGACTATCTTTGACACTCCATTTGACTGCATTGTAACTCCATAAATGCTGTCTGCGATTTCCATTGTTTTTTTCTGGTGTGTAATAATTAATACCTGTCTTCCCTCTGAAAATTTCTTTACGAGCCAGGTAAACCTGTTAAGGTTCATCTCATCAAGTGCTGCATCAATTTCATCAAAAACGTAAAAAGGTGAATTATTTGTCGCAAAGATAGAAAACAGGAATGCTATTGATACAAGAGCCTTTTCACCGCCTGAAAGCAGCGAAAGGGATATCATCTTATTGTTTCCTATGTCCACGGATAGCTCTATTCCAAAATCATCATCTTCACTGGCAGCACCATCATCTTTTACAAGATTCATTTCACCAGTCCCTAGAGGGAAAAGTGACTTGAAGAAAACCCTGAAATTTGAATTTATTTCTTCAAACTTTTTATTAAAAATATCCCTTACACGGTTGTTTATTTCCTTTATCAGCTCTTCAAGTTTTTTCCTGCTTTCATCCAGATCAGCTTTCTGCAGGTTAAGGAAATCATATCTTTCTTTAACCCTTTTATATTCAGTCGTAGCGTTTGGATTGACATTACCAAAGCTTTTTAATTCATTTTTTAATTTCCTTACAATTTTTTTTGAATTATCGATATTTTCTGCAGCCTTATAGTTTTTAAAGATATAATCCATAGAGAGATTATAATTATCAGTTATTTCTTCTGTAATATCTTTGACCCGGTCTTTTATCTGGCCCTTCCTGAAATCTGACCTGAAAAGCTCATTATCTATATTTTGTCTTGATGACGAAAGCTCATTGATTTTTCTTATATATTCACTTGATTTTGTATTGTAATTGTTGATTTCTTCAAGCAAGTCATTGAAAATAATCATGAGTCTTTCTTTTGCTTTTTGGGCATATTGCTTCAGGAGCTCAACCAGGTACAGGAATTTTTCTGCCTGTTTGGCCCTGCCCCTGCAGAATATTTCCATTTTTTCTATATTATCGAGCCTTTTTTTTATTTCTTCTGCATACCTGTCTTGTTTTGAGGCATTAACGGATTGAACCGGAACTGTGCCCCGGTCCGCCTGCTGTTTTTTTTGCATATTATTAATATCAAAATTATTTTTGCCGGTATTATTTTCCTGCATTTCAATCTCGAGTATCTTTTTAAGGGAAATTACCTCACTTTTAATTTTTTCAACAAGCCCTGAAAAATGCTTTGCCAGATCAGCGTCTTTTATCATTGATGTTATATCTTTTTCAAGTCTTTCCAGATTTTCGGATATTATTGTTATTGCTTCCTTTAAAGGTCCTGCCTTTGAGGCATTATTTAAATCTTTTGCACTGTCGCGTGATAATATTTCAAGGGAGTTTTTACTTATACTGGCAAATTCTGTAGAAAACATATTAGAAAAAGCATTAAAAATCACTTTTTTACTGGCTGAAAGATTAACAAGGCTGTCGATACTATTTAATACTGCGCTGAAAGCTTCTATATCAGCCCTAAGATCCTGAAAAATTGTTTGCTTTTCCTCATGTTTTGATTCAAAAGCAGCTCTTTCTCTTTCAATTTCATCTATCTGCAATGAAAATTCTGCGATTTTTTCTTTTTGTTTTTCATATCCGGAATTTTCTGATTCCCAGCTTAAGTTAAGTTCATTTAATTCATGAATGAATAGTGCTATCTCTTCTTCTTTTAAATTATTCAAAACCTCAAAATAAACCTGGGCCTTTTTTGACTCCAATTCAAGAGGATCCAGTGTCCTTTTTACTTCAGACATCAGGTCATTTATCCGGTCTATATCGTCTTTTACCCTGTCGAGCCTCACCCTTGACTTTTCCCTGCGTATTTTATGTTTTGCGATTCCCAGTATCTCATCTATTACCATTTTTCTTTCCACAGGTTTTAATAATGCAATATCATCTATCTGACCCTGGTTAACCACTGTATACAGACCTTTGCCAATACCGCTTTCTGAGGTTATATCAAGTATGTCTGAAAGCCTGCATGGTGAGGAATTCATGAAATATTCGCTTCCGCCTCTCTGAAAGACTCGCCTTGTGAATTTTACTTCATTAAACTCAAGGGGAAGAAACTTGTCAGTATTATCAAATAACAGTGAAACTTCAGCTATGGCATATTCCTCATTCTTGTTTCTGAAAATCACATCTTCCATTGATGAACCCCGCAGTGATTTGGCGCTTTGTTCACCCATTACCCATGATATGGCATCGGCTATATTGCTTTTACCGCTTCCATTCGGTCCGACAATTACGCAAACGCCTGGTTCAAAAACTAGATTACTTTTTTTTGCGAAGGATTTGAAACCCCTGAGAGTGATATTTTTTAGGTACAATTTTTACAAAATCCCCGTATATTATTTTATATATTTAAGTTATAAAGGTTTTTAAGAGCTTCTTTTGCAGCATCCTGCTCGGAATCTTTTTTACTTTTTCCCGAACCCCTGCCAATGGTCCTGTTATCAAGGACAGCAGCAGAGTAAAACATTTTATCGTGGTCGGGACCGATTGATTTCTCCACATTATATTTTACAAGCCTGGAATAATCTGCCTGTATTATTTCCTGGAGATATGTCTTATAGTCTGATATCTTTGGGCTTTTTGCTTTCTCTTCTATTACATCCTCGAATTTATCAAGGAACCACTGGCTTATAAAATTAATGCCCTTATCAATATAGAGAGCTCCTATAAATGCTTCAAAAGCATCTGCAAGAATGGATTCCTTGTTCCTGCCTTCAGAAAATTCCTCATTTTCACTTAACAGTATCTGCCTGTCTATTTTAATTTCCCGTGATAGCTCTCCAAGTATCTTTCTTGATACAAGTATTGACCTTATTTTAGCAAGCCTTCCTTCATTGAAAAATCCGTAATTTTTATAGAGGTAACTTGTTATAATAAAAGATAAAACGCTATCGCCTAAAAACTCGAGCTGCTCATTTCCCCTGGACTGCACATTTATCTCCCTGGCAAAGGATCTGTGGGTCAGGCTCTCAATGTATACTTTCAGGTCACCTGGATCTATCCCAAGACCTATTAGCCAGTTTTTTATTTTTTGCCTGAGTAGCCCTTCTTCCATAAATAACACACTTCTAATTATCAAGCATAGCTTCAGTGCACAATCAGGATTGCTTTATTCTATTAAAACAGATTTTATACTTATACTGATTTATTTATTCTGCTGTGACTCTATATAGTCAAGAGCATCCTTGACTGTCAAGAGCTTTTCAGCCTGCTCATCGCTTATTTCAATGTTGAATTTGTCTTCAAAAGACATGATAAGTTCCACAAGGTCAAGTGAATCTGCACCAAGGTCATCAACAAACTTGCTTTCAGCTTTTATGTTTTCTTCCTTGACCCCAAGAACATCTACAAGTATTTCTTTAAGTTTGTCAAAGTTTTCCAAATTTTCCTCCTTTAAGGTTACTGATTTTGAACTTCATTTTTAATCTTATTGACAATGCCGGCTTCAAGGCTATCAGCAGCTACTCTTATCGCATTTTTTACTGCTTTTGCACTGGAACTGCCATGAGATATTATTGATATCCCGTCAATGCCAAGCAAAAGGGCACCTCCATATTCTTCATAATCAAATCTTTTTTTCATTGATTTCAATTCTTTTTTGACCATAAGAGCCGAAATCCTGGTCAGAAAATTATTTAGAAAAATATTTTTAATTTCTGCAAAAAAGAAATTAGCCATTCCTTCAATAGCTTTTAACAATATGTTACCTGTAAAACCATCTGTTACAACGACATCAGCAGCACCATTGAAAATATCCCTGCCTTCAACATTGCCAATGAAATTTAAATTAGAATCCTTAAGCAATTTATAGCCCTCGACTACAGGTTCCGTTCCTTTTTTTTCTTCTGAACCGACATTTAAAAGCCCTGTCCTTGGAGCTTTTATTTTCAATATTTCCCTGCTGTAAACAGTGCCCATAATTGCAAATTGTTTAAAGTATAAAGGTTTTATTTCTGAATTGGCTCCGGAATCAAGCAAAACGAATTTTTTTTCACCAAGAGGGATTACAGTAGCAATAGCCGGTCTTAAAATACCTTCTATTTTTTTCATATTTATCAAAGAACATGCCATTACTGCACCTGTGTTTCCTGCTGAGATAAAAGCGCAGTCTTTAGTCTTTGAAGCAAATTCCGTACCCATAAAAACAGAAGAATTTTTCCTGTGTTTCAATACTTCTGAAGGCGAATCGTCCATCTTTATATCATCAGTAGAATTAATTACTTTTATATTTTTTAAAAAAAGCTTTGAAGATGAACTGAGTTCAGAGTCCAATATATCATTGATCTGTTTTTCGTTTCCAAATAATACTATTTCAGCATCAATTGATTCAAGTGCAAGAAGAGTTCCCCTTATTATTTCCAGAGGTGCAAAATCACCGCCCATTGCATCAATTGCAATAACTGGCCTGGATTTATCTTCCAAAAACCGGTCCTTTTCTAATTTTTTACAATAGATAGAATAGCATCCAGATTAATAAAATCCCTGGTTATCTGCATTATTTTATCAAGTTTTTTAAATTCATGAAAACCTGAGTGCCCAAGTATTTCGTTAAGCTTTTCAACAGTTGTAAGTGTATCATACTTTACAAGAACTATGGGAACTCCAAGATGTTCGGCCCGCTGGACAACTATTGAGCTTGGAGAAAAATTGCCTGTCAGTATAAGGCACCTGGTATTTGTCTCAAGCGCAGCAAGCTGTATATCTGCCCTGTCACCGCCGGTAATTACTGCTTTATCTGTTTTTGTTTTAAAAAATTTTAAAGCCAGCTCCTGGCCCATTGCTCCAAGCATAAATGATTCCACAAGTTCATCCTGTTTGTCTGCCGCTGACAGTATCTTTCCTCCAAGATATTTTGACATTTCCCTGATGCTTACAGACGAAAGTACCCTGTCAGATGTTACATAACCAAACACGTTAATCTTTGCTTTTTCAAGATACTTCATTATATTATTTTCAATATAGTCAAAATCCTCTTTAGGGACACGGTTAATTATTACGCCTCCAAAAGAATCCTTGAAAAATTCTTTATAATATAATAGCTGGTCAAGCAATTCTTCTGTATATTTTGCAATTACAAGCGCTTTTGCGCCAAGGGCAGTGCAGATTTCTCTTGATGAGACACCAAGATGCAACCCATCTTCTATGGATCTTCCGCTCTCAATAAGCACAATGTCCTTATTATTTGATATCCGGTTAAAAGAGTCTTTTATCTTATTGATATAGCTGTTTTGCTGCAGATTTAATGTATCATGAAAAGTCTTTTTATTAAGCAATTCTATATAATTTATGGGGCTTATATTATCCAGGCTGTCACTTTGCCCGAAAAGAACGCTTATGTGCTGGGCATCTTCATCAACTACTTTACCCCCGGAATTAACGGGGAGCGTAATAAGTGGTTTCATATAACCCGTTCTGTAACCTCTCTCAATCATTAGTTTGCCAATGCCAACACAAAATGAACTTTTACCTGAAAATGGCTGATTGGACGTGACCAGTAAAGGCTTCATTTATGCCTCCCCTTTTACTCTTTCCAGCTTCCATCAGAATTACTGATGGAATATACGGTCTGAAAAGTAATTATAAAGAGATACCAACAGTTATTAATTATACCAGTAATAACAGGCAAATTGTTAAATTAATAAATCAGGAAGTTTCTGCCGGTTCTGTTGCGGTAATTGCTTTTTCTTTTGTTTTTTGTGACGCTCTCGTTTTTTTCTTTGTTTCAGGCTGGGTCTTTTCCTTGCCTTTTTCCTTGCTCTTTTCCTTGAATTTTATGATTTCCTTATTATCATAATAACCGCATGCAGTACAAACCCTGTGTGCAACCTTTTTTGCCCTGCATCTTGGACATTCAACAACTTCCAGGGTATTCAATTTATAGCTGTTACGCTTCATATCCCTTTTTGATTTGGATCTTTTATTTTTTGGAACTGCTGCCAAGATAATCCTCCTGATAAATACTTATAAAATATTAAAAACTATTCTGTTTTGCAATCGCAATAATATAACATATAAAAATAATTAATCAATCATGATTTTTTATAGAATAAAATAATTACCCGGTTTTTAAAATGTATTATTTATTATTTGATATAAGTGATGCTTTAAACTGTTCCCTTCCTTTTTCGACTGCAGATAGTATTTTATAGAGCACAGCCTCAAGGCTGGCAAGTTTTTCATCTGCATAATCCTCCGCTTCAAGGCGTACCGTACGGGCCTTGGCTTCTGCTATAGATATTATTTCTTCAGCTTTTTTCACAGCACTTTTCATAATCTTATTTTCACTTATCATGATTTCGGCTTTTTCCTCAGCATCATGTAAAATACGCATGGACTGGCGTTTTGCTTCCTCCAGCATATTCTCGCGCTCTTTAACTATCCACCTTGCCTGCTTAAATTCCTCAGGCATTATATTTTTAAGCTCATCAAGTATCTCATATACCTCATTTTCATTTATTATAAAATTTGAAGAAAAAGGGATCTTCCTGCTTTTTCCGATTATTTCTTCAAGTTTTTCTATTAACTCCATTGCATCCATAACTCACCCCTGTTTTATTTTTTTGAAACTTTCAATTATATCAGGCTCGATCTCCTCAGGTACAAGCCCCTTTATGCATCCGTTAAAACTGGCCACTTCCTTAACCGCACTTGAACTTAAATAAGCAAATGCAGGATTGGTGACCAGAAACATTGTCTCTATATCAGGGTTCAGTTTTTTATTTATCTGTGCCATCTGGAACTCATATTCGAAATCCGATATAGCCCGTAAGCCTTTGACAATAACATTTACCTGCTCTTTTGTCGCAATATCTATCAATAACCCGTCAAAAGAAATGACCCTTATATTTGCTATATCTTTAAAAACCCTTTTTACAAACTCGAGCCTTTTTTTTAGTGAATATATCGGCTTTTTCCTGTAGCTTTTAGAGACTGCTACAATAACACTGTCAAAAACCCTTGCGCACCTGAGTATTACATCTCTGTGTCCTTCAGTAATAGGATCAAATGTTCCGGGACACAATGCTATTTTATCCATTATTACCGCCAAAATAAAATAATTTGTATTTAAATAAAAAAACTGACTTCATATTATAATCAATTACTTTTTTATGACAAACATCATTAAGTTTTTATTTTAGTGAAATATTATTTAACTGCAAACCAGTATTGGCTCCGGATTAATATTGTATTAGAAATCAGATAGAAATATAAGAGACAATTTTATCTCCAAAAAATGAATCCCTGTTTTTTTTAAGCCCTTCTATTTCACTGCTTATATCTCTTTTAAAAAAGTATTCGTAAATTATTTCTGTGGACTGTCCCGCTATTCCTGATTGTTTAATGGAGGCAAAAAGTTCTTTCATGACCTTAAAATCAATGCTGTAGGGAGGATCGATAAAAATTATATCTGCATGCAGACCTTTGCTGTTTTTAATAAACCTTATGGCATCACTTTTAATTATTCTATATTCTCCTTCCAGGTCTTTAAGCAGGCTTATATTGCTGTTTATTAATTTTAATGATTTTATACTGTCATCAATAAAATAAACCATTTTAGCTCCCCTGCTCAGCGCCTCTATTCCAAGGGAACCTGAGCCTGAAAAAAGATCGAAGATTATGCTGCCGTTTATTTTATAAGACAGCACATTAAAAATGCTTTCTTTTACTCTGTCCTGTGTGGGTCTTATATCGTAATCCTGAGGTATTTTTAACCTGAATCCCTTATATTTTCCTGCAATTATCCTGATGGGTTATCACCGCAATCCTGTTAATATGATAATGAAAAAAATGAGGCAATCAAATCTAAAAACATGAAATTTTTATTCGACAGCAAATATATAAGGATAAAGGGGCTGTCCTCCATTATGAAACTCTATTTCCATTCCGGGATATAATTCCAATATCCTGGATTGTATCTCCTTATTATTTTCCTGGGTAACACCTTCGCCGAAATAAAATGTTATTACTTCTTCTCCACCCTTTATAAGATCCCTGACCAGGTCAATAACTGCATCATTTAAACTTTCAGCAATAACCATCACCTTGCCGTCTCCAAGTCCGATATAAGCACCTTTTTTTATCTCCCCCACATAGAGGTTTGCATCTCTTACTGCTATTGTAACCTCGCCTGTTTTAATAAGGTTCATTGCTTTATTCATATTCTGTACATTTTCATCCAGACCAAGGTCAGAATTAAAAGAAAGAGCAGCAGATATGCCCTGGGGCATGCTTTTTGTGGGGATAACTGAAACATTTTTTTTGGCAATTTTTTTTGCCTGATTGGCAGTAAGTATAATATTTTTATTATTGGGCAGAATAATTATATTTTCACTTTCAATTTTATTTATGGCTTTTACAATATCATATGTAGACGGATTCATGCTTTGCCCGCCTTTTACAACATAATCAATGCCGATGCTTTTAAATATTTCCTCAAAACCGGGGCCGTTTGCAATTGCAATCATTCCATAGTCTTTTACCGGCACGCTTATCTCCTCAGCAATTTCAATTGATATAGCTTGCTTGCTCTGGTCGACCATATTATTTATTTGTATTTCATGCAGAGTGCCCTCCCTCAATGCCCTGTGTAACACCCTTTGCGGATAATTTGTGTGGACATGTATTTTAACCAGCCTGTTATTGCCGACAATAAGGGCGCTGTCACCAAGGCTCTCAATATCCTCCCTTAATCTCGGAATTTTTATGTCATCGCCTTTTATAAGCAATTCCGTACAATAAATATTTTTTATTTCAGAAATGAGGTCAAGTTTTTTAAGGCTTGCAGACTCAAGAGTCTCATCTTCCCTGTATTCGTCTCTTATTGCAGATTGTCCGTTTAAAGAACCGGGTGAACTTATATTTTCCTTTGGCCCGGCATCATTCTGTGCGAGGAACGTAACAGCCTTCTTCAATCCGATAAGTATGTCAAGTAATCCCTGTGCTCCTGCATCCACCACCCCGGCCTGCTTAAGGACCGGTAAAAGAAAAGTTGTCCTCAGCACCGATTTTTCAGTTTCATCGATTATGATTTCAAGAAGGTTCTCTGTATTGACATGCCTGCCGTTCATCCCATCGACAGTCTTGTAAATATCTTTTATAGTTGTAAGCATTGTTCCTTCAGTGGGGTTCTGCACAGAACTGTATGCGAGTTCCATTGAAGATTTGAGTGCAGATTTTAATGTATTAAGTCCAAAATCTTCTTTTTCCATTATAATGTCAAAAAACCCTTTAAGTATTTGAGAAAGAATCACACCTGAATTGCCCCTTGCGCCCATAAGGGCACCGTATGAGATTTTATCGGAAATGCTTTTTATCGATACATTTTCGAGATTTGATACTTCCTGCTGTATGGATTTAAGGGTAAGCAGCATATTTGTTCCCGTATCTCCGTCAGGTACCGGAAAAACATTCAGGTTATTTATTTTGGCCTCGTTTAATTTAAAATTCTCAATAATTACATCAAGGACCTTTTTAATATCATCATGCTTTATCCTGTTATTGACCATCAATTAACTCCATTTAATAAAAATAGTTAATTAAATTTTAACTGCCTGAATATCTTAAATCAAATAATTAAATTACATAAAGTATTCAAGCAGAATGTCGGCTATAAGTTTTAACCCCTTACTTTCAGGATGAATGCCGTCCGGCTGTATGAGGGAACCGGCCCCTCCTTCATATTCTGCAAAAATCCCGGCTAAATCAATATATTTAAACCCGTAAGCTGACGCTGCATTTATAACCCTTTCATTATAGACATAATATATTTCTTTTTGTTTCCCGGTTATTTCAATATTATTTTCAGGGTTGAATCCTTCAGTAATAGGGGTTATGCCGAGAACAATCGTATTTATATTTAGGGATTTCAGCTTTCCGAGCATTTCAGTATATTTATTTTCAAAAACATCTACTGCAATTGCAGGTATAAAGACTTTTTTGCCGTCAGAATAGTATAAATCATCATCTGGAATTGATGTATCACTGCTTTTATGGAGCATCCCGTCATTCAAACCAAAATTAATTATTACTGTATCAGGGTTATAACTTATAATATCTCTTTTGAGCCTTTTTATGCCGTCGATTACAGTGTTTCCACCGACTCCGCTGTTAATCACTTTTACATTTGTATATTTTTCCCTTAACTGTGCTTCCAGCTGTGCAGGGTACGAAAATTTATATTCAAGGTTCCATCCAAAAGTCACAGAATCACCGAAGCATGCAATTAAGGGCTCAAAACCTTCCAAATCAGCCGGTTTACAGCTTCGGGTCTCTATCCTGAGGCCAGGGTAGTTAAATGGAATTCCGGATGATAGATTAACAGCTTTTTTTGCAAGGCTGCTGCATGCGACTGATGTGGTTGCGGCTATGCAGAACAGGAGAATAAAGAAATAACCCAGGTAATTTTTTTTAATTGCCAAAGCGAGGTCAAATTTCTTGCTAATTAGCATTTTAAATGTTATTATACCTTCCGTTTTTTAATATCATTTTAAAAAGCCCGGGAATGTTCGGCCCCGGCTTTTTTATTGTTTGTTTGCAGTTTATATTATAATTTATATTTATAATAAACTATGCAAAAATGATTGTCCATGTGAGGTAACCTGCATGGATTATCAGCATAAATAAAAATTTAACATTTTACAGGAGAATACTATGTCAAATATATGCGCAATTTGTGGAAAACACCCGGGAATGGGCAACAATGTCAGCCATTCAAACAGAAAGACCGCAAGGATATTCAAGCCTAATATTATCAGGACAAAAGTTGAATATAACGGCAAGATACAGGACTTGAATATATGTACAAAGTGCCTGAAGTCCGGAAAAGTTAAGAAAGTAGTGTAACTTTTCAGCCTGTTTTCCTTATCTTACAAATAAATCCGCCTTCACTGTTAAAATAAAATGGCATTATTTCCAGCATGTAAGCATTTTTATTAAATAATGGTTCAAATTGCTGCTCCGCAAAAATTCCCATGATTTTTTCCATCGGTTCAGGGGCACATGAATTTTTATTGCTTTCCAGGAATCTATTGATTACATCCTGGTTTTCCCTTACTGACAATGTGCAGGTGTAAAAAACAAGTATTCCGCCTTTTTTCAAATACCTTAGGCAATTGGATAATATCTTTAATGTTATGGCTGATAATTTCCTGATATCCGCATATTGCCTTATATATTTAATGTCAGGATTTTTAGCAATTGTCCCAAGCGCGCTGCAGGGAGCATCAATAAATATTTTATCAAAATACCCATAATAATATTCTGAAGGCTTCCGGTCGTAACACAGGAAATCATCTTCAGAAGCATCAGCTTCTACAGGATTTATATTCCGGAGGCCCAGCCTTTCAATATTTTTTTTAAAGATGCCCAATCGTTCATGGCTTATATCGACAGAGCAGATTTCTGAATCACACACGGTTATCTCTGAGCAGTAGAGAGCTTTTCCACCGGGAGCTCCGCAGATATCAAGTATCCTGTCGCCTTTACAAGGCTCAAACACATACTTTACAGCTATCTGCGATGAAAGATCCTGTATGGAAAAAAAACCTTCATTAAAACCAGGCATTTTTTCGATATCCTGTGAACTGTCAAGCAGCAAAGTGTCAGAAAGAAAATCTCCCGGTATAACATTTAAGGACAAAGTTTTAATGCCATTTCCATTGAAAATCTCCTCCAGCTCCTTTTTTGTGATTTTTACCCTGTTAACTCTTGCAAAAATATATGGTTCCCTGTTGAGGTAATCACATAGCTTCTCAATGGTACCGCCGCTGTAATATTTTCCCCATTCTTTTAAAATCCAGGCTGGAAAAGAATGCAGGACACTTAGCTTGTTTTGGAGGGATAATTTGCTGTTTTTTATTTTGTCTTTTATAAAACCGGAAATATCACTGACTTTTGTTGCCTTTCTCAGTACTGCATTGACAAACTTTGAAGGCCTGAGCCCGGAAATTTCTTTTGCAAGATTTACGCTTTCATTTACTGCAGCATATGACGGGACTCTGTCAAGAAAGATTAGCTGGTAGAAAGCTATCCGCAGGATATTAAGTACGGAGTTTTCTATTCTGTTAATTTTTAAATTGCTGAATAATTCTATTGCAAAATCAATTGTGTAGATAAACCTTATTGTTCCCTTTGATATCTGGTATACAAACCTTCTGTCAGGATTACTCAGCCCTGATTTTTCAAGTATCTCTGATGAAATACGGATAAAATTCCGGGGTCTTGATAAAAATTTTGCTGTAATCAGGAAAGCATAGTGCCTCGGGTCAGGATATATTGAAATATTTTTAACTTCATTCAAAAAGTTCACCGGGTTTTATCCTGTAACCATTGATAAAATCAGCGTATACCATGCTGTTTTTACCTTCCGGTTTCAGTTCTGTTATCTGCAGCATACTGTTTCTGCAATATGCTTTCAAAACCTGTGTTTCCATGCATTTGATTATCAGGCCGTTGCTGTCTGCCTGCAATACCTGACCGCATTTTGCATTTCTGCAGGATTTTAAAAGGTTTTTATTTGCTGCAGGGATTTTTGCTGCAAGTATTTTTATTATTTTACCGTTCCAGGTTGTAAAACTCCCGGGCTCACTTGAAAAGGCTCTTATTTTGTTTAAAATTTGCCTGGATTTTAGTGACCAGTCTATCCTGAAATCACTTTTTGAAAAAATCCTGGTGTAGGATGTGCCATATCTGCTTTGGGGAACTGTTTTCATATCGTGCTTTTCAAGTATATCCAGCAGGGACACCAGCGTCGGGGCCGATATTTTGATTATTTTTTCTTCAAGTGCATCCTTATTATCATCAGGAGATATTGAAAACTTAATTACCATATAAATATCGCCTGTATCAAATTTTTTTTTGATTTTTGTAAAAGTTATACCTGTTGAGGTTTCCCCGTTCATTATTGCTGTTGAAACAGGCGACGGCCCCCTGTACTTCGGGAGCAGCGACGGATGGACATTTATAGTTCTTTCGCCGGCAATTTCAAGTATATTATCAGGAATTATTTTGCCGAACGAGACAACCACAAGGTAATCAAACCTGGTGCCAGATATCGCATCATTTACATCCTTATCGAATCCGGCAGATTCAATATAATCCAGTCCCAATTCTAAAGAAAGCTCTTTTACAGGATTCGGAAGTAATTTTTTGCCTCGTCCCTGCCTCATCTCAGGTTTTGTAAGCACTAAAACAATTTCATGTCCCGATTTGCTGATTTCTCTTAAGAATGGTAACGAAAACTCTGAAGAACCAAAGAATAAGATTTTCACAAATATGAGTCCCTGTTAATCTTTGATAAAAACTCTTTCCTGTTTTCAGGGCTTAAATGATCTATAAACAGGGTGCCGTTTAAATGATCCACCTCATGCATGAAAACCCTTGCTGCTATCCCTTCAGCTTCAAGTGTGACTTCCCTGTTTTTTAAATCCCTTGCTTTAAAAAGTATTTTTTTTGGCCTTTTTACTTCGGTTTTCAGAGAGTAAATAGACAGGCAGCCTTCTGATTCTGATTCTGTTGAATTATCGATAATCTCTATTTCAGGATTAATATATGTTTCAAATTTATCACCCATATTTACCACTATTACCCTCTTTAGCACTCCTATCTGAGGAGCAGCTAGCCCTATGCCTGATACTTTTTCATCAGAAACAGTGTCTATCATATCCTCAACAAGGTTAAGTATGGAATGGTCAATGTTCTCCACATTCCTGCTTTTTTCCCTCAATACCGGGTCGCCTATTTTCCTGATTTTTTTTACAGCCATTTTATGAATCCTGCAAAACCATATAATATCTGATAATATAATTATAAAAATTTTAAATCATTTTATTTCTATTATTATATTAGAATAATGATTTTTTTTTAACAGTAAATAAATTCATTACAATATCCAGACAGGATCTACATCCACAATAAGCTTACTGTCTTTATCCCTGTTGAAACCAGAAAGGATTTTACCAAGCATTATATTAAATTGCATTATTTTTTTTGTTTTTACAAGAATGTGCTGCCTGTAGAAGTCGTTTATTTTATAAAAAGGCGCAGGTGCCGGGCCAAGTAAAATATATTCATTTTTTTTCAAATCCACCAGGATATTATAAAGGTTGTTTATATCCCGTTTTATCTTTTGCTCATTTTTACCGGATAAAATAATGTTTACCAGGTTTGTAAACGGAGGATATGAAAGTTCTTTCCTGATTGCAATTTCTTTATTGTAAAAATCCATCTGGTCCCCGGAAACAAAGCTTTTCAGTATAAAATTGTCCGGATTATAGGCCTGTATTACAATGCTGTTTTTTTCTGATGATTCATCAAGTAAGGCTCCAAGCTCTGTAAGAGACTGGAAAGCTTTATCATTAATACTGTAATCCGGAAGGTATGTAAGGCTCTCAAATTCTATCACAGCAGCAAGGGTAATATTTCTGATTCCAAGTTCTTTTAAAACCATCTGTGTCCCGATTATTATTGCCGGGCCAGGTTTTTTTAATTCATCAAGTACTTTTTCTATTTCCAGCCTCTTCTTAAATGTATCAGAATCTATGCGCAGGATATTATTCAGCTTAAACCTCTGGTTTAATTTTTCTTCAATTTTTTCTATTCCTTCACCCCGCGCTAAAATATCGTCGCTTCCGCATTCTGGACATCTGCCAGTAAAATCAATTGTGACTGCACAATGATGGCAGACAAGCTTTTTTGACTTTTTGTGATATCTGTATGCCGAATTGCATGAATGGCACCTGGGGATATTGCCGCATTTTTTACAGACAATAAAGCTGCTGTGGCCCCTTTTATTATAATAAACAATTGCCTTATTGTTTTTATCCAGTTCATTTTTTATGGATACAAATAGCTGGTTGCTTATCTGCATATCCTCTTTTAAAGGGTCTATTTTTTTCAGATCTATTATTGTTTTACTGTAAAGATTTTTTTCATCTTCACAGTTTATTATTTTAAAATCCGGAGTGCCGGAAAAACGGTATTGCATTTCAACAGGAGGCACTATAGAAAAAAATATGCATGGTATTTTAAAAATGCGCGCGATTTTTAATGCTACATCCCGGGCATTATACCTTGCAAGCGTACTCTCTTTATAGGAGGGGTCATGTGCGTCATCAACAATAATAACTCCCGGATTTTTGAAAGGCAGGAAAAGCGATGAGCGTGAACCAAGGATTATATCATGAAATCCATTGAATATATCTGTCCAGTTTCTTATCCTTTCTTTTTCTGTCATTTCATAATCATTGATGCAAATGCTCAGGCTATTGCCGGGAAAAAGACTTTCACTTATCCTGTAAGCTCCTGAGAGTTCCGGTGTGATTATTACAGCTTTTTTCCCTGCATTCAGAGCAGGACTGCAGATGGCACGGATGTATGATATTTTTTCCTTTTTGCCGTATCCGGTAAAAAGATAAGAAGCAAAATTTTTCCTGTTTATGATATCGCCGATTTCTAAAATAAAATTAGAATCATAAATTGTATCGTCTGGGCTGACAGGACTATATTTGCTTATGAATTGTTTTTCAGAAAAATTTATGTTTCCAAGGGCCTTCAGGACCCTTGCCATATTGCCGGGCGGAAGAAAAAAAGCTGCAATCTTACTGAAAGGCTGGATATAATACGCGCTCATCCATAAAATCGTCTGCAGCCTTTTCCTGTCAAAAACGGGTACGCTGGATAAAAGTTCTTCTATTTCCTTTATATTGCTGGCATCAAGTTTTGAGGTTTTTTTCAGCCTTAGAACATATCCTGTTTCTGCCCTTCTACCGAAAGGAACTTTTACGATACTGCCGGGGTAAATAGATTTTTTTATCTCATCGGGCACACTGTAATCAAAAGGATGAGAAATATCCAGGGTTTTTATATCTACGTAGACTTCTGCAAATTCCATTATCAAATGTTATTGATATTGATTTTACCCCGGATAATCCATAAAGATAAAGATTTAAATCCCGAGGTAACTTTTTATCTCATTAACCTTATCGGTGCGTTCCCAGGTGAAATCCCTGTCATGCCTTCCAAAATGTCCATATGATGCAGTTTTTCTGTATATGGGCCTGATAAGATCAAGGTCCCGGATAATTGCTCCCGGCCTCATATCAAAGATTTCTCTTACTGCTGTATCTATCTTTGCTTTATCGGCTTTCTCTGTGCCAAATGTATCCACCATTATTGAAACCGGGTGGGCCACACCTATAGCATAAGCAACTTCTATCTCGACCTTGCCTGCAGCACCCGCAGCTACCAGGTTTTTAGCTACGTAGCGGGAAGCATAGCATGCTGACCTGTCAACTTTTGAAGGGTCTTTTCCTGAAAAACAACCCCCTCCGTGCCTTGCATATCCGCCGTATGTATCTACAATTATTTTCCTGCCGGTCAGTCCCGTGTCACCCATTGGACCGCCTATTGTAAATTCTCCTGTAGGGTTAACATATAATTTTAATTTCTTTGATATATATTCTTCAGGTATTATCGGTTTAATGACAAATTCTTTGATGTCAGGAGCAATCTGGGTATCTATATCTATCATCGGGGCATGCTGGCATGAAACGACAATAGTATCTACTGAAACAGGCTTACCATCTTCATATGAGACAGTAACCTGGGTTTTTCCATCAGGCCTCAGGTAAGGCAGTATACCTGCTTTACGTACCTCTGCAAGTCTGTGCGCAAGCTGGTGCGCAAGTTGTATAGGAAGAGGCATAAGTTCAGGAGTCTCGTCGCAGGCGAAACCGAACATCATTCCCTGGTCTCCTGCGCCCCACTGGTCTATCTCATCTTCATATCCATTTCCTTCTCTTGATTCAAATGATTTATTTACTCCCTGGGCGATATTTGGAGATTGTTTGCCAATTGAAGTCATAACTCCGCAGGTCTCAAAATCAAAACCGTATTTTGCCCTTGTGTAACCTATATTTTTTATAACATCCCTTACAATATCAGGGATTTCCACATAAGTATTTGCTGTTATCTCCCCTGCCACAACAACAATCCCGGTTTTTAAAAGAGTTTCAACTGCCACTCTTGCTTTTTTGTCTTCCGATATTATTGCATCAAGGACCGCATCAGAGATCTGGTCAGCCATTTTATCAGGATGCCCTTCTGTCACTGATTCTGATGTAAAAACATAGTTACCTTTTCTGCTCATTTACTTCCTCCTTAGAAGTTACCTAAATCATTTAAACTTTTTATTATCTCATCCCAGATACGGCCTGCTATTTTTCTTTTCGTATCCCTTTCTATTTTGACGACTCCGCCATCCTTTTTGATAACAGATACTTCATTAAAATCACTACCGAACCCGATATCTTTACGGGAAATGTTGTTCATTATTATCATATCAATATTCCTGCCCTGTATCTTGCTGTAAGCGTCTTCAATATTGTCGCTGCTTTCTGCAGCAAAACCTGCAAGATACTGGCCCTTTCTGCGGCTTTCAGAAAGCAACTGGAGTATATTTATATTTTCCCTGAATTTTAATTTTGATATTATATCATCATTCTTTTTTAACTTATAATCATATTTCTTTTCAGGGACGATATCTGAAACAGCAGCTGCCATAATTGCAATATCGCTATTTTTAAATGCGTCAAGCATTGCTTTTTTCATTTCTTCTGTATCCCTGACAGCTATGAATTTAACGCCATAAGGCGCGCCTGTGCCTTTTGCGCCTGAAACAAGTTTTACCTCTGCACCCCTGAAATATGCCTCTTCTGCCAGGGCAAAACCCATTTTTCCGCTTGATTCGTTTGATATATAGCGCACACTATCGATAAACTCCACAGTCCCTCCTGCAGAAACAACTACTTTTTTGCCTGCAAGACAGTTTTTTAATTTTATGAGCTCCCCCAGCCTGGATATTATGGCTTCATCATTTGCAAGTTTTCCTTTACCTTCCTCACCGCAGGCGAGCCTTCCGCTTTCAGGCTTTATAAAAAAATACCTTCCCATACAGGACAGTTTTTTTATGTTTTCCTGTATAAGGCTGTTTAAATACATTGACTCATTCATTGCCGGGGCGATAAGCACCGGGCAGCTGGAAGATACGACAGCAGTTGTGAGAAAATTGTCACATATGCCGCATGCAATTTTTGAAATTGTGTTTGCAGTTGCAGGAGCTATCAGTATGGCATCAACGCTGTGAGAAAGAGATATATGGTATAATTTATCTTCATTTTCAAATTGTTCATAAATAGCTTTTTTGCCGCTTAATGCAGAAAAAGTCACAGGATTTATAAAATGCAGCGCGTTCGGGCTGAGCACCGGAAAGACTTCGGCACCTTCTTTTAAAAGCCTGCTGCATATTCCTGCAGCTTTATAAGCTGCAATAGAGCCTGTGACACATATCATTATTTTTTTATCTTTAAATGGTAAAACAGCCTTTATGTCCATAGTTAAACCCCGGAATAAAAAAATATGTATGAATGAAGTAATACAGGATTTTTAATCCTGTTTATTTAATGCCGTCTTTTACCCTTACAAAACTGACCTTGTTTTCCAGCAGTTCCTGCATTGCTATTTCAAGCGGGTCATCACTTTCGGTTTCTGTAAGCGGTGCTATTACATTGACCCTTTCCATATTTTTTTTTGCAGATAAATACACTCCAAGCTCCCTTGCCCTTTTTGCAAGTGCAATGCAAAGTGAATATTTACTGTCTACAATTTTTAAAAGGTCGTCTGTATTATGAATATCCATTAAATTAACACTCCTTCAGTGTATTTAAAACATGTTTTAAATTTTGCAAAGCTTCATTATAATCATTATTGACAATAATGCAATCATAAAGATGCTGGTATTTAAGTTCCTCTACTGCAGCTCTCAATCTCTTTTCGATATCAGTAAGGTGCTCCGTGTTTCTTTTTTTCAGCCTGTTTTCAAGCTGTTTTACATTGGAAGGGACTATAAATATCATAAAAACATCTTTTACTTTTTCCCTGACCTGAATTGCGCCCTGGACTTCGATTTCAAGTATGACATTTAAGCCAGCCTTCATTTTTTCAGCTACGAAAGCCATTGGCGTGCCATACTGGAAATCACAATAAGTGGCGCTTTCAAGAAGGCATTGCTCATCAACCAGTTTCTCAAATTCTTTTCTTGATATAAAATTATATTTAATTCCCTCTTTTTCGTTTCTCCTTCTGGGCCTGGTAGTTACAGATACAGATTTTATATAACCTTCCATGCCCTCAAGAGCATCTTCTATAAGGGTGCTTTTTCCTGCTCCTGAAGGACCCGAAATAATTACAAGCCTGCCTTTGCACTTATTGCCTTTAACATTTTCTGACATTTTTATCATATACTATCTAACAAAACCGTATAAATTCATAATTTATATAAACTGTTTTTAAAATTTATGATTAGAATTTACGGGCTCTTTATATTGAAATACCCGAAAAAATCTTCTGACTGTTTTTTGCCCAAACCTTTCAGTTTTTTGCAATGGCTTATTTTAAGTTTTGCAAGAAGTTTTTCCGCACTTACCGGGCCGAAACCGGGAATGGCACAGACAAATTCGTATACCTTCATATTTGCAAAATATTTCATATAATCACTGCCCATAGAAAAAACTTCATCTAATGTCATGCTGCCGTTTTTAATTTTGTGTTTGAGCTCTGACCTGCGGTTCCTTACGGACCTTGCATTCTCTATATCTGAATGCAGAATATTTGCGGACCCTTTCATAAGAAATACCTTTACTTTTTTTAAAACACAGTGCTTATTTTCTGCTTCCAGGATAATACATGTCCACCCCGTCCCTGCAGAGAGGGCATTCTTCAGGCGGGTATTTGTCCACCTGTATTTTTATCAGGCTAAAAAAAGGATAGCCGAATTCCACTTTATCTGACCTGTCGACAATACATATTACTCCCCTTATTTCGGCCCCGGCGTTTTTACATATTTCAATCACTTCAAAAACTGAACCGCCGGTAGTAATAACATCTTCGGCAATAATGACTTTTTCACCGGGGCTTATCTCAAATCCCCTCCGAAGCTCCATTGCCTTTTCTTTTCTTTCTGTAAAAATCATGCGCCTGTTTAATGCAAGTCCCAGCATATATCCGAATAAAATACCTCCCATTGCAGGAGATACCACTGTTTCAACAAGCTCTTTATTTATTGCGGAATTGTACTCATTTACAGCAGCATTTACAAGATAAGATGTCCTGTCCGGATACTGCAGCAGCTTTGCGCACTGAAGGTAAAACTTACTGTGAAATCCGCTTGTCAGTTTAAAATGCCCCTCCAGGACGGCGCCGGTTTCCAGAAGCACCCTGTAAACATCAGCGGACTTAAGTTGATGCAAAACTTTCATATCATACCAAAGCCCTTTCTATTTCATCAAAAATTATTTTTAGCGGCTCATCAATATTTTCTTTTGAAGTTATGGATCTGCCAGCAATAATAAAATCCGCACCGTTTTTTATTGCATTATATGGGGTACTGCTCCTTTTCTGGTCATTTAACTGGTCATGCTCAAGCCTGATTCCCGGAGTAGCAATATAAAAACTATTTCCCAGCTTTTCCCTTAAAGCTTTTACTTCATTAGGTGAGCATATTATTCCATCTGCTCCATTTTCCAATGACATTTCTGCCAGTTTTAAAACTGAGCCTAAAAAATCACTTTCAAACCCGAGCTTATAAAGGTCATTATTGTCAAGGCTTGTAAGAATGGTGACCCCGAAAAGAAGCGGAGGAAGACAATTCAAATGCCCGGACTGCTCTATTGCCATTTTTTTTGCTTCTGCTATCATTTTCGGCCCTCCCAGGCAGTGCAGAGTAATTTTATCCGCGCCAAGTCTTGTTATTGCTGCTACAGCCTGGCTTACAGTATTGGGGATGTCCATCAGTTTTGCATCCATCATTACTTTATATCCAAAGCTCTTTGCAGTTTCAACGACACCTGTGCCGCAGCTGTAGAACATTTCGAGGCCGAGCTTTAAAGTGGAAATCCTGTTTTGCATTTTGTGGCACAGAGAAACCAGTTCCTGTTTAGAGCTTACATCTACGCTTACTATCAGCCTGTCAGCTGTTTTTAATATACTTTTTTTATCGGGGGCATTTCCCATTAGACGATACCTCCTGCTGCCAAAGTTATACTGCCATTCATCATTTTATTCTTAAAGCTTTCCCTGCAAGTTCTCCAATATTTGTAAACCCCATTCTTACCATATAATTGCTTATACCTTCAATGATTTTTTCACATACTGCAGGGTCTGTAAAATTAGCTGTGCCTATTCCTACTGCATTTGCTCCTGCTATCATGAATTCTACTGCATCCTGCCAGCTGGAAATTCCGCCCATTCCTATTATCGGCAGTATATTTTCTTTTGCAAGCTGGTACACATGAAATAATGCTACCGGCTTTACAGCAGGACCTGACAGCCCGCCTGTTATATTTGCAAGCCTTGGCTTAAAACTCTCAATATCAAAAGCAGTACCGGTAATGGTATTTATTATTGAAACTGCATCTGCACCGTTTTCTTTTGAAATGATTGCTGACTTTATTATTGTATTAAAATTCGGGCTGAGTTTTGCAAATAACGGCATTCCAGTTATTTGTTTAACCTCACTTATTATAGGGCCTATTTCTTCAGGTATTGCACAAAATGCCATCCCTCCTTCACTGATATTGGGGCATGAAAAATTCAGTTCAAGAGCTTTTATTTCTTGCGCACGCGGCCTTATTTTCATTGCTATTTTTTTAAATTCCTCCCTGTCGGCACCAAATATGCTGAGAATTATATCTGCTCCCAGCTCCTGCATCTTATCAAGAGAAACTTCAAGAAAACTGTCTATGCCCTCATTCTGCAGTCCTATAGAGTTGAGCATTCCACTGGCTGTTTCCCATATCCTTGGAGGCGGATTGCCATCTTTTTTTTCAAGTGAGAAACTTTTTGTAGTGACAGCGCCCAGGTTTGATACATTAATGAACCTGCTGTATTCAATACCCTGTGCAAAGGTCCCGGAATTTACAAAAACAGGATTTTTAAATACTGCTTCACCAAACCTTACAGAAAGTCCGGGGTTTATGTCTGCTGAATCATTCAAAGACTACCTCCATAAGGTTAAAAGCCGGTCCATCGCTGCAGACCTTTTTATAGGATAACTTTCCATCTTCGCCTCTTGTTTTTATAACGCAACCCATGCAGACTCCAATACCGCATGCCATTCTTTCTTCCATCAATGCAAATGCTTTTATCCCTCTGGCCCTGCTGATTATTCCCTGAATCGACTTGAGCATTTCCAATGGGCCGCAGGCGACTATGATACTGTTATCATAATCTTTAATATTTGCTGAAATATATGAAGTAGGCAATCCCCGCTCACCAAAAGAGCCATCTTCTGTAAAAATCCTGTAATTTCTGGTTATTTTGGCAAGGTCTTTTTCCCATGCATAAAAAGCATTATCTTTGAAACCGGCAATAAAAAATACATCTTTGCCTTTTTCGGCAAGCTCTGAAGCCAGATAACACAAAGGCGCGACACCGATACCTCCTCCAATAAGGACATGCTTACTATGGGCTTCTTCAATTAAAAATCCGTTGCCCAGAGGACCAATAAAATCCAGGTACTGGCCCTTTCTTAAAGTCGAAAGGTACAAGGTACCTTTTCCTTTTACAGTATACAGGATTGAAAATACATTGAATCTTTTATCTATCTCGCATATTGCAAACGGACGCCTCAGCAGAGGGTCAGTAATATTATCGCTGGAGCACTTTACTTCAACAAACTGGGCAGGCGCCGCGTTCCTGCATATATATGGTGAAAAAACCTCTATTTTATAAAGGTTTTCACTGTATTTTTTATTTGCAAGTATCTCCCCGTTTAATATTTTCATAATTTTAAAGTTTTTCTTTTACTGAGAACCTGTTTTTATTGCTGTTTTTAATTATTAATAATCCTGTATGCTCTTTACATTTATTTTCTCGCTTGACTGGAGCTCCTTAATTCCCTGGACAACAGCTGAAGCAGCAGATAAAGTCGTTATTGACGGAATATTCTGCATCACTGCAGCGGTCCTCAGGAAATATCCGTCACTCCTGGCATTGCTGCCCTCGGGAGTGTTTATAATAAGGTCTATTTCGCGATTTTTCATCATATCCAGCACATTCGGCCTTCCTTCACTTATTTTGAGCACCGAATCACATTTTATACCGTTTTTTTCAAGTATATCAGCCGTACCTTTTGTTGCTATTATCTTAAATCCCAGTTTATTAAGGTCTTCTGCAATCGCAAGTATGTTATTTTTATCTTTATCATTGACGCTTATAAAAACTATGCCTTTTTTCGGGAGAAACAGGTTTGTTGCAATCTGTGATTTTGCAAATGCAATACCGAAATTTTTATCTATTCCCATAACTTCACCGGTAGATTTCATCTCCGGCCCGAGTATTGTATCAAAGCCCGGGAACCTGTTGAAGGGAAGGACTGCTTCTTTAATACTGAAATACTTCAATGACAGGCAGTCGACTTTTTTAAAATCAAGTTCTGCCAGTTTTTGTCCGGTCATTACCCTTGCAGCTATTTTTGCAAGCGGGACCTTAATTGTTTTGCTTACAAACGGAACGGTCCTTGATGCCCTGGGATTTGCCTCAAGCACATAAACTGTTGAATTCTTTAATGCATATTGTATGTTTATAAGTCCTTTTACTTTAAGTGCCTGCGCTATCCTGAGTGTGTAATCTTTTATGGTGTCTGTTATCTGTTGGGATAGCGTGAAAGGCGGAATGACGCATGCGCTGTCCCCGGAATGTATTCCAGCTTCTTCTATATGTTCCATTATTCCCCCAATAAAAATGTCCTCTCCATCAAAAATCGCATCAACATCTATTTCAATGGCATCTTCAAGGAATTTATCTACCAGAACAGGTTTATCAGGAGATACAAGCGATGCTTTATTTATATAACTCACAAGGCTTTCTTCAGTATAAACTATATTCATTGCCCTGCCGCCAAGAACATATGAAGGGCGTACCAGCACCGGGTAACCGATCCTGCGTGCAGCTTTTACTGCTTCGTCAGTTGTCATAGCTGTGCCGTTCTGCGGCTGAGGTATATCCAGTTTGTGTAAAAGATTTCCAAACCTTTTTCTGTCTTCTGCAAGGTCGATACTGTCAGGAGATGTACCCAGAATCTTAACGCCGGCATTATGAAGGCGCATTGCCAGCTTTAATGGTGTCTGTCCGCCAAACTGCACAATTACTCCTGCAGGTTTTTCGACCCCGATAATGTTTAAAACATCTTCAAATGTAAGTGGTTCAAAATAGAGCCTGTCTGAAGTGTCGTAATCTGTACTTACAGTTTCAGGATTGCAGTTTATCATAATTGTCTCATAACCATCTTCATGTAATGCAAAAGATGCATGAACACAACAGTAATCAAACTCGATACCCTGGCCTATCCTGTTCGGGCCGCTTCCAAGTATTACGATTTTTTCTTTTGAAGAAGATGCAGCCTCATTTTCACTTTCATATGTGGAATAATAATATGGAGTGCAGGCCTCAAATTCAGCAGCACAGGTGTCTACAGGTTTAAAGACAGCTTTTATGCCATATTTATTTCTTATCTCCCTTATATCATCCTCGCTGCAATTGCACATGTGCCCAAGCTGAAAGTCTGAATAGCCCATTCTTTTGGCTGCAAATATTTTTTCTTTTGTAAGCTCTCTTGCTCTGCAGCCTGAGAAACCCTTCTCAAATTCGACAAGCTGTTTTATATTATAAAGGAACCATCGATCTATTTTTGTACTGCTGTAAATTTCTTCTATACTCATTCCGAGCTCAAAGGCCATTTTTATATAAAATACCCTGTCCTGGTTTGGAACAGTAAGTTTTGCCGAAAGTAATTCTCTGTTAAGGTCGTCTTTCCCGTCGGCTCCCAGCCCGTACCTGTCTATTTCGAGAGACCTGATAGCTTTTTGCAGAGCTTCCTTAAATGTCCTGCCAATTGCCATAGCTTCACCAACAGATTTCATCCTGGTCGTAAGGCTGATATCAGTGCCCGGGAACTTCTCAAATGCCCATCTTGGAAATTTTACAACAACATAATCGATTGAAGGCTCAAAACATGCAGGAGTTTTTCTGGTAATATCATTCGGTATTTCATCCAGCGTATACCCTACTGCCAGCCTGGTGGCAATCTTTGCTATTGGAAAACCGGTTGCTTTTGACGCAAGAGCGCTGCTTCTTGAAACCCTTGGATTCATTTCTATAACAACCATTTTTCCGTCTTCAGGGTTTACAGCAAACTGTATATTTGAGCCGCCTGTTTCAACGCCGATTTCCCTTATTATGGCAAGCGATGCCTGCCTCATATCCTGGTATTCACGGTCAGTTAAAGTCTGTGCAGGGGCGACTGTAATGCTGTCTCCTGTATGTACACCCATGGGGTCGAAGTTTTCAATCGAGCACACTATTACAACATTATCATTTTTGTCTCTCATTACTTCAAGTTCATATTCTTTCCAGCCTGCGACTGATTTTTCTATAAGCACCTGTTTGGTGGGAGAAAAATCAAGCCCTCTTGTAACTATTTCTATAAACTCTTCTTTATTGAATGCGACTCCACCGCCTATTCCGCCAAGTGTAAAGCTCGGCCTGACAACAAGAGGAAACTTTAATTCATTGCTTATTTCTATTGCCTCTTCAAGATTATTGGCATAACCACTGGGTGGCACATCAAGGTTGATATTTTTCATTGCCTGTTTGAAAAGTTCCCTGTCTTCAGCTTTTTCTATAACTTCTACATTTGCGCCTATAAGTTCCACCCCATATTTTTCAAGGACCTTTTCTTTTGCAAGTGCAACAGCTATATTAAGTCCGGTTTGCCCCCCAAGTGTAGGTAAAATTGCGTCAGGCATTTCTTTTTTTATTATTTTTGCGACAAATTCCGGAGTAATAGGTTCAATATATGTACTGTCGGCAAACTCGGGATCAGTCATAATAGTTGCCGGATTTGAATTTATCAGTATTACTCTATAACCTTCTTCCTTGAGGACTTTGCAGGCTTGTGTGCCCGAATAGTCAAATTCACATGCCTGGCCTATGACTATAGGGCCTGAGCCTATTATAAGTATTTTTTTAAGGTCTCTTCTTTTCGGCATTTTTCACTTTCTGAAATCATCTATATATTTTTTGAAACCGGCAAATATATATCTCGAATCATATGGTCCCGGGCCTGCTTCAGGGTGGTGCTGTACGCTGTAAGCAGAAATTTCCGGGTATTCAATACCTTCGATTGTGCCGTCATTGAGATTTATATGAGTTATATTTGCAGAAGATATGCTGATATTTTTTAATGTTTCAGGCTCCACTGCAAAACCATGATTCTGTGTGGTAATTTCAACTTCACCGGTTAAAAGGTTTTTTACAGGATGGTTCCCTCCATGGTGCCCGAATTTCAGCTTGTAAGTCTTTGCGCCAAGTGCAAGAGCCATAAGCTGGTGACCAAGGCAAATCCCGAAAACCGGTTTTTTGCCCAGCAGCATGGATATATTTTTAATTGCATACCGGACCGCTGCAGGGTCCCCCGGGCCATTTGAAAGGAAGATGCCTTCAGGTTCAAGTGCCAGTATCTCATCTGCACCTGTAGATGCAGGAACAACTTTTATATTAAAACCTGCCATATCAAGGCAGCGCAGAATATTGAATTTGATACCATAATCCAGTGCGACAATATCTCTGCATTTGCCGGTTTTTTTATTACTGTATATATAACTTTTTTTACACGTTACATATTTTACAAGGTCGCTTCCAGCCATTGCAGGGTGACTTTCAAGTTTTTCTTTCAGTTCTGATATATTATCATTTTCTGTTGATATTATGCCTTTCATGGCCCCGCTTATACGCAGAAGCCTTGTAAGCATCCTGGTATCAATGCCTTCTATGCCAATGATATTATTTTTTCCAAGGTAAGAAGCAAGACTTTTTTTTGCTCTCCAGTTACTGTAATAATCAAAATATTCCCTTACAACAAAGCCCGAGACATGTAAATTTGCAGACTCTGTGTCTTCTTCATTTACACCATAGTTTCCTATTTGTGTATAAGTCATTGTTACAATCTGCCCGTAATAGGATGGATCGGTAAGTATTTCCTGATAACCCGTCATTGAAGTATTAAAAACTACTTCACCGGCAGTTTCCCCTCCGGCGCCAAAACTTAGGCCCTTAAATATGGTGCCGTCTTCAAGCAATAATACTGCTTTCAATTATTTATCCTTACTTTTTTTCCATTGACAGTGGCGCAAACCATACCGTAGAGTTTTTGCCCTTTAAATGCACTGTTTTTGCTTTTAGAGTTAAAAAATCCGTCATCGATTATCCGCCAGGATTCGGGATCAAATAGTGTAATCTCTGCTTTTTCCCCCTGCTTTATGGACGGAGGGTTTATTCCGAGTATCTTCCTGGGTTTAACAGAAAGAATATTGATTAATCTGTCAATACCCAGTCTGGAATCCCTGCAGAGTTTTGTAAAAGCACAGGCAAACATTGTCTCAAGCCCTGTTACACCATTAGCAGCACTTTTTACAGTAGTATTTTTTTCAGCTTCCAGATGAGGGGCATGATCGCTGGCTATTATATCAATGATACCGTTGCGGATCCCTTCTTCAAGAGCCTGCCTGTCGCGGCTGCTTCTTAAAGGCGGGTTTATTTTAAATGTTGCATCATATTTTTCCAGTGAAGAGTCATCAAACACAAGATGGTGCGGAGTCACATCACAGGTTACGGGCAAGCCATCTTCTTTGGCCATTTTAATAAGCCGGACTGATTCCATTGCACTTATATGCGTAAAATGCACTTTTGCTTTTGTCCGTTTTGCAAATTCTATATCCCTCTGTATCATTAATATTTCAGAAAGGGATGAAATCCCGTCAAGTCCCAGTTTTGATGAGAAATAACCTTCGTGCATAAGGCCGGACTTTGAAAAACTGTAATCTTCCTCGTGCAGTATAAGCGGGATATCAAAATATGATGCATATTTCATTATTTCATACATTAGTTTTGGTTCCTGTACACACCGCCCATCATCAGAAAGTGCAATAGCCCCGTTTTCCTTCAGAAGGCCGAAATCAGTCATTTCAGTTCCCTCAAGTTTTTTTGTCATTGCTGCGACAGGATAAACTTCAAAATCAAATTCTTTTGAGCGGTTGATTATATATTTTACAAGATATTCATTGTCAATTGGCGGCTCTGTATTTGGCATACAGCATAATGAAGAGAAACCGCCATGTGCCGCAGCATTAATGCCGCTTTCGATATCCTCTTCTTCCTCATTGCCCGGTTCCCTGAGGTGTACATGCATATCAAAAAAAGACGGGCATGCTATTAATCCATCAGCATCAATTATTACTGTTTTTCCCTTTAATACTGCTAAAGGTTTTGTATTTTTATTTCCTGTTACATTTTTATCCGCAGAATTGCTTTCTTTAATATCCCTTTCAACAGGAAAATTTCCTCCGGTATCTGTTTTGCCGATTGAACGTATTGTCCCGTTTCTGATCAGTATATCATCCCTGGTATCAATGCCCTGTGCAGGATCTATTATTCTTGCATTTTTTATAAACAATTCATTGTCTTCAGGAATCATATTTGTTTTGTTGTATATTAATTCAGTCATTTTTTACCGCCGGGTTAATCTTTTGTTAAGATAAGATAAATAAGCGCCATTCTTACAGCAACACCATTTCTTACCTGCTCATTGATTTTTATTTTTTCAGCCATGCTTTTTTCAAGATTCATAACGCTTTCACTTATTTCAATGTCCCTGTTAACAGGCCCCGGATGCATTACCAGTGAGCGCTTTTTCATCATATTTAGCCTTTTTTCATCCAGTTCCAGAAACCTGTTATATTCTTTTACAGATGGATAATATTTCCTTTCCTGCCTTTCAAACTGCATCCTTAACATATAAAGGATATCCACTGTTTTTATTATTTCATCAATGCAGCCTTTCACACTCACATCATAATGTGAGAGGTCCTCAGGAAGCAGCATCGGCGCCGATACAAGGGTTACTTCCATTCCCATTTTTTTGAATAACAGCATATTTGAGCGTGCAACCCTGCTGTTTACAATATCTCCTGCAATAGCGACACTTAAACCTTTAAATTTCCCGAATGATTTTTTAATAGTATATAAATCAAGCAGCGCTTGTGTGGGATGCTGGTGCTTTCCGTCCCCTGCATTTATTACAGGCAAATCAATATTTCTTGAAATAAAACTCATTACACCGCTATCCGAATGCCTGATAACAAGAAGATCCGCTATCATTGACCTTATTGTCTTTATCGTGTCTATTATTGATTCACCCTTCTTGAGGCTGCTTGCTGATGATGAAAAATTTATAATATCCGCGCTGAGCCTTTTTGCAGCAAGTTCGAAAGATATCCTTGTCCTTGTACTGTTTTCAAAAAACATATTTATTATGGTCTTTCCCCTCAGTGCCGGCACTTTTTTCAGGTCCCTCTCAAGCACTTCATTAAAAGTATCTGCATTTTCAAGGATGATTTCTACATCATCCACACTTAAATCATCAATATCTATGACATTTTTTACACTCAGCATTTTATTACCTGCCTGTTAAATTTAAGATGATTCATAAATCGTAACGCTGTCTTTATCATCAGTTTCTTTAAGGCTCACTTCAATTCGCTCATTTAATGAAGTTGGAATATTCTTCCCTACATAATCTGCCCTTATGGGAAGCTCCCTGTGGCCCCTGTCTATAAGTACCACAAGTTGTATTGTTTTTGGCCTTCCAAAATCTGTAAGCGCATCAAGCGAAGCCCTTATTGTCCTGCCTGTAAACAGCACATCATCGACAAGTATTACATCTTTACCGTCTATTGCGAATGGTATATCTGTTATTTCAACATTGGGCTTGACCCTTTTTGCTACATCATCCCTGTAGAAAGAAATATCAAGTTTTCCTGCAAACATCTCTGTTGTTTCAAGCTCTTTTATATTATTTGCAATGCGCCTGGCCAGCGGAACACCTCTTTTCTGTATGCCGATAAATACAAGATTTTTTGCGCCTTTGTTTCTTTCAAGAATCTCATGGGATATTCTTTTTAATATACGGTCTATATCAGATTCATTAAGTATTAAAGCTTTTTCTTTCATTTTCTTTTTTTATTCAGAGTTATTATTATATTTCTAATCCTTTTAAATACATAAAAGTTCCCGGATAAAAAAAACGCCCTCTTACAATTATAGTAAGAAGGCTTCTGAATATGCCAGTGTAATATCAGGTAATGTTAAAATCTGTTCTGACAATTTGCTCCTTTTTAGTCTCTCCGGACTATTTTAAAGGTAATTATTATTTTATTTAAACTTATTATATATCTGAATCAGATATATTTTATATTATATATTTTTACCGAAGATAATATAGGGGATTTTAAATAAAAATTCAAGATATTTTTTTAAATTGGGATTTTTTTGTTAATACTATTAAAATAGTAGTGTATAATAGTCAATTGCTTATAAGATGATTTTTACAGGGTTTATAAATATTTGCCGGGCGTTTTTTACATGATGCCCGGCAGTAATTGTAAATATTACAGGATTTAATAATGAAACTTTCAACCAGAAGCAGATACGGGACAAGGCTCGTTCTTGAGCTTGCAATTAAGTTTGAGGAAGGCCCCGTATATTTAAAAGATATAAGCAGATCGCAGGATATTTCCCTGAAATATCTGGGCCAGCTTGTAATACCTTTGAAACTTGCCGGGATAATTAATTCATCAAGGGGTGCCCATGGCGGATATTTTCTGGCAAAGGATCCCGAAACAATAAAGCTCAGTGAAATAATAGATATCCTTGAAGGCCCCATTGGCATAGTCGACTGTATAAATGATAATAATTCATGCCATAGATATAAAACATGTTCAGTAAGGTTTTTCTGGGAGGAAGTAAACAGCAATTTTTACAGGTCCCTTGAGGGAATAACTTTGAAGGATATGGTCAGGCATTATAAGGCTCTTAATATTTAAGGCACTATTTGATAATCGGCCCATCCTGGTCTTAAGGTTTTAATTAATTGCTATCCCGGAATTTCAGATTATAACTATATATTGACATTATATTTTAATAAGTATTAAAATTCTTTAGTTGTTTACAAATTTGGTTTGAACACTATTTTCCAAAAAAACGGCAAAAATTACAGAAAGGAACTAAAAACAAGGTGGTAAAATTGAACAAGAAAGTAAAAGCACTGGTAATTTCAACAATTACATTTTTAATCATGTCAGTGGTGCTGATGATACCGGGTATTATTTCTGCAGAGGAAGCAACATCTTCAGACACAACTGCAGCAGAGACAACTGCTCCGGATATTGTTGAAAAAGTAACTTTTGATGTTATTTTTCCTGAGCTAAGTGCAAAAGCAGGCAATAATTTTGAATTCAAGTTTGACCTTTTGTATGAAGGAGACGAGGAAGCGACATTTGATATTGCTACTGAAGCACCCGAAGACTGGTATGTAGCAGTTTCGCCTTCATATGAAGAAAAAGAAGTAAGTGCAATAAAGATGGCTGCCGGTAAGAAGGAAAGCCTGAAAATACTGGCTTATCCTCCATTAACAAAGGACCTCCAGAAAGCAGGAGACTTTAAAATCAAACTCATAGTCTCAAACGAGGATTTAAAAATATCAGAGTCTTATGAATTTACTGCAACTGTCACAGCTACCTATGATGCGTCTCTTTCAGCAAAATACGGGGTGCTCAATACACAGGCTACTTCAGGAAAAAATAATCCTTTTATGTTTGTATTTGAAAACACCGGCTCAGGAGATATAGAAAATATAACATTTAAGGCAGATGCTCCACAGAAATGGATAGTAAAATTTGAACCTGAAAAAATAGACAAGATGGCCGCTGGCGAGACAAAGGATATTAAGGTCACAATTACCCCTCCGGATAAGACTATTGCTGGAGATTATATGCTTAACTTTGCAGCAAACAGCAAGGATGCATCTGACAATGTGGATATCAGAGTAACTGTAGAGACCCCGTCTGTATGGGGATGGATAGGCATAGCAATAATAGTAATAGTGGTAATAGGAGTTGCAGTTATATTTGCAAGATTAGGAAGAAGATAAAACATGAACAATGTGATTGACAAACCAATAATCATTGCTGAGAACCTGACAAAACAGTATGCTGCAAAGACTGTTGTAAACAATCTTAACCTTACGGTAAGCGAAGGTGAGATATTCGGCCTTTTGGGCCCAAACGGCACAGGAAAGTCAACCATAATCCTAATGATGCTTGGCCTTACAGAACCAACAGCAGGTTCCATCAGTATAGACGGATTTAATTCCACAAAGGAGCCGATTAAGGTTAAAAGAATAACAGGTTACCTTCCCGAGAGGCTTGGTTTTTATGAGGATATGACTGCAAGGCAGAACCTTAAGTATACCGCGGACTTAAACAGCGTACCTGCAAAAGATATCGAGGCAAAAATTTCCGAGGTACTTGAGATAGTGGGCCTTGAAAAAAATAAAAACAGCCTTGTCCGTACCTTTTCAAAAGGCATGAAACAGCGTCTTGGCATAGCAGATGTACTTGTTAAAGATCCGAGGCTTGTTATACTTGATGAACCCACAGAAGGCCTTGATATAAAAATAGCCAATCAGATACTTGAAAACATACAGATTCTAAACAGGCAGAAAAATATTACATTTCTTATTTGCTCGCACCAGTTAAACCTTGTCCAGAGGATTTGCACAAGGATCGGGATAATGTCCAAAGGCAATCTTATTGGCGAGGGAAGAATAGACCACCTGGGAAGGGGCCTGTTCTCTGCCGGCAAGTACAGGATAGAGATTGAAGTTTCTGAGGCTCCCGCACAAATAATTGACAAAATAAAGGGCCTTGACAAGGTTTTATCAGTTGATAAAAAAGAAAATGTAATAGAGATTACTGCAGATGAAGATGTAAGGTCAGCAATATCAAAGCTTATCATTGATAACAACCTTCTGCTGACAAGGATGAATATCAAGGATTCATCACTTGAAGATATATATTTGAAATATTTTAAAGAGGAGTAATATGAAAGGCGCTTTAACAGTTTTCCGTAAAGAAATCGGCGATTACTTCGGCAGCAAGATTTTTATAATACTTCTTGCGCTTATTTATATTGCTGGACTGGGTTTTGCATACCTTTCCATACAGGCTATAAAGTCGGCTCCTATGAGTACTGACCAATCATTGCTGGTAAAAGTCTTTATTGATGAAATGTTTTTCCTGAAGTTGTTTACTGTAGGAGAGCTCAGGGCAATAATGACATTTAACTTTGTACGGTTCTTTGGTGCTTTTATACCTCTTATAGGTATATTGTTCGGCTTTAATGCAATAAACAGCGAAAGGAACTCAGGTAACATAAGCAGGCTGCTTGCACAGCCAATATATCGTGACAGTCTTATAAACGGTAAATTTCTGGCAGGTATAACAACCCTTACAATAATGATTTCAAGCATAGTATTCATTGTAATGGGTATCGGTCTCAGGGCAATCGGAGTTCCACCGTCTTCCGAAGAGATATTGAGAATACTTATATTCATATTTATCTGCATAATATACGGCATGTTCTGGATGAGCCTGTCTATGCTATTTTCAGTTCTCATGAAAAACGTTGCAGCTGCTATACTGACTGCTATTCCGATATGGCTCTTCCTTACATTTTTCTGGCCATATATAGCACCACAGCTTGCAAACCAGATTGTTCCTGTGCTTGATGGGGCCACACTTGCAACACAGTTAAAAAACCTGTCTCTTTCAGTTGACCTCATGAGGATATCTCCGTTTATATTGTTTTATGAAGCGACTGCAGCAATAGTGGACCCGACGCTCGGGCACCTGTCACTGGCAGTTTCTGACAGTGATCTGAGCAAGCTTATTGCAAATCCTTTATCCCTGAACCAGAGCTTCATACAGATATGGCCGCAATTGATTGTAATAATAATGCTTGCAATAATATGTTTTGCCGTATCATATATAATATTCATGAAACAGGAAATAAGATCTACATAGGAAAAAACTGTATAATATATTTGCTGTGTAAAAATATTAAACGGCTATTCAGATATAACAAAAAACCCGGACTTTAAAACCCGGGTTTTTGTTTTTTTTCTAATCCAGTACTGTTTATTTAATCCTGCTGAGTCATAACTTCTTCAATAAGATCTGTGCCTGCAGAAACCTTATCCATGCTGTGGATAGAGGCTCCATTCTGTATAATAACCCTTTCCACTTCTTCAAGTGAAATATTTTCACCTTCACAGGTTATTTTTACATTTTCAACTTTCTGGTCCATTTCTTTTAATGAAATGTCAACACCTGCAACACCTTCAAGATCGGCAAGCTGCGTCGCAAGGTCCACAAGGTTTGGCGAGTGGGGTTTTAATACATCCAGTACCAGTCTCCTGATTTTTGCCAATTTAAATCATCCTTTCCAGGAAAAATTATATTTTATTTGCACGTAAAATACCAAGGCTTTTATCAAGATCAGGTGCAGGGCCGTCTTGGAGCTCGATTGCCTGGCCGGTAACAGGGTGAATAAAAGATAAATACCTTGCATGAAGAAATTGCCTTTTCAGTCCTGTTTTTTTTGCGATTGCTGCTGATTGGCTGTTTCCATAAAGGGTATCGCCAATAACAGGATGGTTTATATAACTCAGATGAACCCTTATCTGGTGCGTCCTTCCGGTTTTTGGATATGCATCAATAAGGGCGCAATCACCAAACCTTTCAATCACTTTAAAATCGGTCAGGGATTGCCTTCCGTTATCAATAGATATAGCCATTTTTTTCCTGTCGAGCCTTGACCTGCCGATGGGCAGATCTATATGTCCGCTTTCTTCAGAAAAATCACCCAAAACAAGAACCGAATAAATCTTTACTATTTTGCGCTCCTTAAAAAGCGAAGATAGCCTGAATTGTGTTGCCGGGTCCTTTGCCACTAAAATAATGCCTGAAGTGTCTTTGTCGAGCCTGTGGACAATGCCGGGCCTGATTGTTTTGCCGAAAGCTTCCTGTTTTTCTTTCAGGTAAAAAACAATAGCATTTGCAAGTGTACCAGTGCTGTTTCCTGCTGCAGGATGCACAGACATTCCAGCCTCTTTGGATATTGCAATAAAATAGCTGTCTTCATAGATTATTTTCAATTTTTTTTCAAGCGGTACGAGCTCTTCCGGTGGAAGCAATGCTTCAATATCGGGGATTTCAACTTTATCGTTTGGCCTTATCCTGTAATTCTTGGCAGCAGCGGCACCGTTTACAAGAACAGACTTATTTTCAATTAGTTTTTGTATGTAGCTTCTTGAATATTGCGGCAGCTTCCGGACAATAAAACTATCCAGACGGGAATCTGTATCAAATTCTCCTGCCGGTAAAGATAGTATCTTATTTTTTTTCTGCATCAATTTCTTTTGCCGGATCCTTTTTAAAAAAGGTCCTTATAATGATTATCAGCATAATCCCGAATCCTATTACAATAAAGCTGTCAGCAACATTAAATACAGCAAAATATTCCAGATGCAGGTAGTCAGTTACCTGGCCGGCAAATAAAATCCTGTCAATAAGGTTTCCTGCTGCGCCGCCAAGAATAAACCCAAGACCAAGATTATAAAAAACCGAAGGGAGATTAAGTTTTATCTTAAGGACTATAATGAGTATTATTGCAACAATTGAAATTGCAATAAAGATTTTCGTCTTATCCTGGAACAAGCCAAAAGCTGCTCCTGTATTTGTCACCCTTGAAATATAAAAAATATTTGGAATTATCTCTACAGGAAATACCTCCTCCGGCTGAATATTCACAATATATTTTGTAACCTGGTCAAGTGCAAGAACAAGAGCTGCACTTATTGCAAATATTACATTAAGCGGGCCTTTTGATAATTGTTTAACCATTGGTGATTATGCTCCCTGTAACACGGATGCCGACTTTTACATCCTCTTCATTTACTTTTATTTCTTTAATAAACATATCGTCCGAAAATTCTTTCCCGAGCCGGCCGGTAAGAGTTTCCTTTTTTATATAATCACTGAATTTATTGATTATTTCCCAAACTCCGGCACCGCACTCAAAAGATGCCTGTATTGTATTTTCTATCTTAAAATCCGCCTCTTTTCTCATGTTCTGGACCTGATGGACCAGCTCTCTGCAGAACCCTTCTTCTTTAAGCTCAGCAGTCATTTCCATGCTTATTCCAACAGTATATTCACCGTCACTTTCTGCACCAATGTTTTCATGGCTTGTGATTTCAACAATTATTTCTTCAGGGAGCAGCTCTATCTGGCGGCCGTTAACAGAGACGGTGACATTTTTTCCATTTCTGACTTTAACTGCGACCTGTACAGGATTTTCTGCCTGCAGAGCTTTCTTTATTTCCGGCAGCATTGACCCGTATTTCGGGCCGAGGAATTTAAGGTTTGGCTTTATATTATAAAGGACAATACTTTCCAGCCTGTCAATAAGCTCCATTTCTTTTATATTAAGTTCCTCAAGTATTACATCCCTGAAATGAAGGCATGCTTCTTTTTTCTTTGGGTCACTGTCAAAATATATCTTCAGGCTGGCAAGAGGCTGCCTTGTTTTTATATTTATTCTGCTTCGTACTGCTCTCCCGAGTCCTATTATCTTTCTTATTGCATTCATTTTAAAACTTAAGTCTTCATCAATAAGTGTATTATCACAAACAGGATAATCTTCCAGATGCACACTTTCTTTGCAGTTATGCGACCCGTTTGTCAGGTTTAAATACATCTCATCACTGATAAAAGGTATAAAAGGTGCAGCAAGTTTTGTAACAGTCAAGAGGCATTCATATAATGTCTTATACGCGCTGATTTTTTCATTATCATTTTCACTTTTCCAGAATCTTCTCCTGCTTCTCCTTACATACCAGTTGGACAGGTCATCAACAAATGCCTCGATAAGCCTTCCACTGTCAGTTACATTGAAATCATCAAGAAGTGCTGTGACTTTTACTGTGGTCCTGTTAAGCTCAGATATTATCCATCTGTCTATTTCTGTCCTGTCTTTTACTTCCAGATGACATTTTCCGGGATCGAATTCATCAATATTTGCATAAATTACAAAAAATGAGTAAGTGTTCCATAGTGTCAGAAGAAATTTTCTAATTACTTCGTCAATAGATTTTATTGAGAAATTTTTTGCATTCCATGGAGACACTACTGTAAAAAAGTACCATCTGAGGGCATCGGCCCCCTGTTTATTAAGAATGTCCCATGGCTTGACTACATTTCCTTTTGACTTACTCATTTTCTGGCCATTTTCATCATTTATTAGTCCCAGGCATAAAACATTCTTATAAGATGATTTACCATACAATAATGCGGAAATAGTCAGCATGGTATAAAACCAGCCCCTGGTCTGGTCTATTGCTTCACAAATAAAATCAGCAGGATAGTTTTGTTTAAATAATTCAACATTTTCAAAAGGATAATGATACTGTGCAAATGGCATGGAGCCTGAGTCAAACCATACATCAATTACTTCAGTGGTCCTCTGCATATCTTCACCGCAAACGCTGCATTTTAATTTTACCCTGTCTACATATGGCTTGTGCAGGTCAATCTCTTCAGGTACATCAATACCCTTTTCATACAGTTCTTTTATGCTGCCAATACATGCCTTGTGGCCGTTTTTGCATAACCATATCGGCAGTGGCGTTCCCCAGTATCTTTCCCTGGTTAGTGCCCAGTCTACATTGTTTTCCAGCCAGTTCCCGAATCTTCCATATTTTATGTGCTCAGGATACCAGTTGACTTTTTCGTTTGCATCAAGAAGTTGCTGTTTTGCCTGTGAGGTATTTATATACCAGCTTTTTTTTGCATAATAAATCAGTTTCTTTTCACATCTCCAGCAAAAAGGATATGAGTGCTCAAACTTCCATACTTTAAATAACAGTGCCCTGGTTTTAAGGTCCTTTATGATTTCCGGGTTTCCTTCTTCAATACTCATTGAGCCAAAACCATCAACCTCAGGTTTAAACTTGCCTTCTTCATCGACCATTTGTACAACAGGCAGGTTATTGGCTTTACCGACTTTCATGTCATCTTCTCCAAAAGCAGGAGCAATATGAACTATACCTGTCCCTTCCTGGGTTGAGACAAAGTCACCCTCTACTATCCTGAAAGCAATGGTGCTGTCTGTATTTTTGTATACAGGCATATAAGTCAAGCCGTTTAATTTTGAACCTTTAAATTTTTTGCCTATTTCATAGCCGGTTAAACCTGAAAACACATTTTCAATGAGGTCCTCACATAAAATATATGTTCTGCCTTCATATAATACTTCTGCATATACTGCATCCGGATTAACAGCACATGCAACATTTGAAATAAGGGTCCATGGAGTAGTTGTCCATACCAGGAAAAAAGTTTCTGGTTCTTCTGCAAGAGGAAATCTTACAATAATGGAATAATCCTCGACATCTTTATACCCCTGTGCGACTTCATGTGAGGAAAGAGCAGTACCGCACCTCGGGCAATAAGGTACTATTTTGTGGCCTTCATAGAGAAGGTCTTTGTCCCACAATGTTTTAAGTATCCACCAGATTGTTTCTATGTACTCGTTTTTAAAAGTGAAATATGCATTTTCCATGTCGAGCCAGAAACCTATTCTTTCTGTCATCTTCTTCCACTCGACCTCATATTTCATTACGCTTTCCCTGCAAAGCTTATTGAATTTTTCAATGCCTATTTTTTCTATTTCCTTTTTTGAGTTTATACCAAGTTTTTTTTCTATTTCCAGCTCAACAGGCAATCCGTGTGTGTCCCAGCCGGCTTTCCTGTTTACAAAAAAGCCTTTCATAGTCTTATACCTTGGGAAAATATCCTTAAATACCCTTGAAAGAACATGGTGCACACCGGGTTCCCCGTTTGCGGTCGGAGGTCCTTCATAAAACACGAACCTGTCCCCGTTTTTTGTCTTATCAAGGGTTTTTTCAAATATGCCATTTTTTTGCCAGTATTGAAGTATGCCCTCTTCCAGCTTTACAAGGTTTACATTGCTGTCAACTTTTTTAAACATCAGATATTACTACCTCATTTTTTGCGAAAATTACAAAAAAATTACTAATAGATTTTATATAATTAGATTAGATTTGTGAAGTGTAAATGTTTTCTGATTTGAGGATATCAAGAAACATAAGTGCGGACTTTGCCGCTTTTCCCTTATAATGATTATTAAAATAAATATATGTCTTATTTGATTTTTCAGTTATATTTTTCACACCTGGAACCCACTCGGAAAGCTCCTCCTTTTTATACATATAATCGTATCTCTGGTATGCACTTTCATTTTGCCACCAGCAGGCGCTGTTTCTGCCATGGAACCTTATATATCCGGTATCTGTTGTACAGATATCTGACTGCGGCAACAGCCCGGCCAGCGGAGGCTCATCTACATTGCAGAAACCTATGTTATAGTCATGCATTAACTTCAGCACTTTCTCTTTCAGCCAGTATATGTTCCGGAATTCTGCACAGATATCAAATCCTGAAAAATTTTCGCCTATTGACGCAAGATATTCCATATTCTCATTACAATACCTGAAACTGTAAGGAAACTGAAACAGTATGCTTCCAAGCCTGCCGTTATCCTTTAAAGGCAATAATGTGTCCGTAAAATTCTTTACGTCTGAAATGTTATAGTTACGTTGATGCGTAAATATTTTATTTGCCTTAACCGAAAAAACAAAATCTTTTACATCTTTTGTTTTTTCACACATTCCAGAAAATGTGGAGGCACCGGGGAAACAATAATAAGTAAAATTTATCTCTACAGTATTAAACAAAGTAGAATAATAACAAAGATAGTCTTTGCTTTCTGTTCCGGGTGGATAAAAATTACCTTTCCAGTCTTCATAGCTAAAGCCTGAAGTTCCGATATAGATCAGGTTCACAGAGTTCCTTCTCTATCCTGGTAAAGACCCTTACATAAATGCTGATACTTCTGACAAAATCTTTTCTTTAGGCATTGCCCCTATTATTTTTTTTGCTACCTGGCCGTCTTTAAATAATAAAAGCGTTGGTATGCTTGTAATTCCGTATTTTATGGCAATATCCCTGTTTTCATCGACATTTAACTTGCCGATACGAATCAAATCTTTTTTTTCTTCATGAAGTTTTTCAAGTTCCGGGGCTATCATCCTGCATGGACCGCACCAGACTGCCCAGAAATCAACAAGTATGGGTGCACCCGGTTTTGAGATTTCAGCATCAAAATTTGAATCATCAAGCTGCATTATACCTTCTGACATTAAACTCGCTCCCTTGAATTGCTCATCTTTATATATTTCTCCCGGACACCCGGGGTTTAAATGATATTACCAGAGGCACTATTTTTAGTCAATTGAAAAAGCCTCTTTAAAAAGCATTTTTATAAATAAAGCCTTTTTATTTTGAATGCCCAGGATAATAAAATTTTGAAATTAAGTGTTGATAAGTATTAAATTAATGTTATAATCTAATAGTATTAATATATAATATTAATGTATCACTTTGTTTATTACTGTATTTCTTAAAATTTCTATCTCAAAGCATAGATTTCTATTTAACTTTTACTACGGAAGGCAAACTTATGTATGTATGTAATAATTGCGGAAACAGGGAAAAGTTCATAGGTTATGCAGAAGAAAAAGGCAGCGCTACAATTCTGCAGCATATCAATAGCCGTGATGAAAATTTATTTATAAATGAAACGCCGGATTACAGCTTAATTTCTGCAAGCATACCCGATAAAAAAAGTAATGCTTCCGGTTTTAAATACCAGGACTTTTCCTGGTTTTATAATATATCTGATTGCGGGTGGAAAGGATATTTAAAAATAAAAAGGTGCTATTACTGTTTATCTGAAGACATCTCTGCTTTTTAAAGGCCCAGGCACTGGAAATTAAAACCTTCTTTTTTTGCAACAAGATTACTTGCCTTAAGTAACGACTCAAAAGTGCCTGCGTCGGTCCACCAGCCATTTATCATCGAATAAGTCATTATGTTTTTATTTATATAGACATTATTAACATCTGTGATCTCAAGCTCTCCTCTGCCTGACGGCCTCAATTCCCTGATAATGTCAAATACCTTATTGTCATAAAGATACAGGCCGCAAACAGCATAATTGCTCTTGGGTTTTTGTGGTTTTTCTTCAATATTGAGTACTATGCCATCTTTTATTTCTGCAACACCGAATCTTTCCGGATCGGGCACTTCTTTTAAAAATATCCTTGAACCTTCATTTTGTTTATCAAATTCTTTTATATCTTCAGTAACGTCATCTTCGACAATATTATCACCAAGCATAACAAATATTTTTTCACCTTCAGCAAAATTCTCTGCCAGCCTCAATGCATCAGCAATTCCGCCTTCGCCTTCCTGGTATGTGTAACTTATATCTTTTAAACCGAATTCCCTGCCATTGCCTAGTATTCTTAAGAAATCTCCGGCATAATTTCCTCCTGTTACTATCATGATATCTGTGAGTCCGGCATTTACCATTGTAATCAGCGGGTAATAAATCATAGGTTTGTTAAATACAGGTAAAAGATGTTTATTTGTAACTTTTGTACAAGGAAATAGCCTTGTTCCAAGCCCTCCTGCTAAAATAATACCTTTCATTTAAATATCATTGCCCCTTTCCCTAAATCTTTTTTGTTGCAGACAATATAAAAACAATTATTGCTATTACTATACAATATATGGCGAAATAATTTAAATTCCTTGTCCTGGAAAATCTCACCAGGAACCTGATTGCAATATAACCCGAAAGAAATGCAAATATAAAACCGGCGGCAATACCTGCTATTGTAGCGGTATCAAGCATTTTTATTTCACCGGCTGATTTATATGCTTCAAAAATAAATGCTCCCAGAATTACAGGAATTGAAAGCAGCATCGAAAACCTTACGCTATCTTCCCTTTTTAAACCAAGAAACCTGCCTGTTGAAATCGTTGAACCGGACCTTGATATGCCTGGAAGAATAGCAATTGCCTGGCTTATACCAATAATAATAGCCTTCCAGTAAGAAAAGCCTGAATAAATTTCTGTATTTTCAGTTTGCCCTGCAATATTGGTTATATTTCTTTTTGCTTCTATTTTTCTTCCTGTAAATTCTCCAAAAAACAAAAGTGCTGCCGTTACAATAAGGAAAATTGCTGTATATAAAGGTTTTGAAAAGAATCCTTCAATCAAATCACCGGTTAAGAATCCTGCTGCTGCAGCAGGAACTGATGCAATTATTATAAAAAGTGAGACTTTAAAATACCGGTTTTCTTTCCTTGCTTTCCTGCTGAAAATACCGGTAAAAAAAGCCCTTATTATCCTCCATACTTCTCTGTACAATACTGCAGCAAGGGAGAAAACCGTCGCAAGATGCAGCATGACAGTAAAATATACAGGTATATATTTCCAGCCAAATAAAAAAGGCACTATTACAAGGTGCCCTGAGCTGCTTACCGGGAAAAATTCAGTAAAACCCTGTATTATACCAAGTATTGCAGCTTTCAGTATTTCCATGCTTAAAAACCTTTCATTATCAGGTTCCGCTTACAGTTATATCTTTTACAAGCATTGAAGAGCTTCCAATATACCCTGATGCCGGCATAAACTTTATATCATTTGCAACTTCATCCAGGTTCAAACAAAAACTGAGGATATCCGTAGCTATGGTTACTTCTTTAACAGGAAACGCCATTTCACCTTTTTCGATAAATATTCCCTTTGCACCTACGCTTATCTGCCCGGAAATTGGATTTGTACCCGAATGCAGCCCTATTATATCCATAACATAAAATCCCCTGCCTGTTTTGCTGAGTATTTCTTCTACGGTTTTTTCTGAAGGCTCGATATAGAAATTTGATATTCCGGTTTCGGGAGGTGATTTGTATGAAGCCCTGGCAGCGTTTCCGGTTGAAAGTGTCTTATCTTTTCTGGCAGTATAAGTGTTATAAAGATAAGATTTTAATATTCCCTTCTCGAAAACAATGGTCCTGCCTTTCGGGACGCCCTCGCTGTCAAACGGCCTTGAGGCCATGCCATTTTCCAGAGTCCCGTCATCGGCAATGTTAAAATCTTTTGAAAATATCCTTGTTCCCATCTTTCCGGCCAGCAGTGATTTACCTTTCTGGACAGCATCTGCACAGCTGATACCTGCGATTATTCCGAGAAACTGTACAGCTACAAAAGGGTCAAGCAAAAGATCTGTTGTCTGTGACTTTATTTTCTTTGCTCCAAGAAGCTTAACCGAGCGGTACGCGGCCTTATCTGCGATGTTTTCTATATCAATATCCTGCGGGCATCTTGCAAAGCCGAAATAATCTCCTGTTGAAACATCTTCGCCGCTCCTTGAAATAAGGCCAAGGTACAGGAACGCTGAGGAGGTCCTGTAGCTGTCCTCAAAGCCATTACTGTTTATAATTGCTACTTCGGAAATACTGTCATCATATATAAGCTCACTGACGCCACTTATCCTTTTGTCTTTCTTTTTGGCAAGTATTTCCAGCTGTTTTGCCATATTGATTTTATCTTCAGTTGAAAGTTCATTTATTTTTGCTGAAAAAAGATTTTCACGGCCTGCTGTTTGCAGCGGATAATTATAATCTTTTGCCAGGGGCAAATAGTTGTTTTCGTCAGGGCCTGTGACTCTTGAATTCTCTATGGCTTTTTCTATACATTTATCAATTTCATCTTCATTCATATTGGAAGTATAGGCATATCCCATCTTTTTTTCCTTAAAGACCCTCAAGCCGATACCTTTAGTATCAGAAAAAGATAAGCTTTCCACATTTCCATTAAAAACTTCTATTTCATTATGTATTGATGAGGCCATATAGACCTCATACTCATCCACTTTTTTTCTGCTGGCAGCCAGAGCTGCTTTTTTGCATAAATCAATTAGTTCAACCAATTTAAACCTGTGTCCCTCCTACAGTAATACTGCCTATAAGTATTGTGGGCTGGCCGACTTCATTTGATACTGACTGGCCCGCTTTTCCACAAAAACCTGGAGCAAAATCGAGGTCCTGCCCCACTGCTTCTATTTTCATCAGAATATCCGGACCATTGCCGATCAAAGTTGCTCCTTTTATAGGTTCGCATATCTTACCATTTTCAATAAGATAACCTTCACTTATTCCAAACACAAAATCCCCTGTTGCAGGGTCCACCTGTCCGCCAGCAAATTCCTTTGCAAATACGCCTTTTGTTACTGATTTTATGATTTCATCTTTTGTGTTTTTCCCTTTATCGATATAAGTATTCGACATTCTTGGCACGGGAATATCTTTGTAAGACTGCCTCCTGCCGTTACCTGTCTGCTTCATACCCATTTTAATCGATGACTTATAATCAGAAAGGTAACCTTTAAGCACACCTTCCTCTATCAGTACATTTTTACCCGAAGGAAAACCTTCACTATCAAATGAATATGAGCCCCAGTGAAAAGGAAGTGTGCAGTCATCAACTGCTGTAACAACACTACTTGCAATTTTTTTGCCTATTTTTCCTTTAAATACAGATGCATCCTTAATGATTGAATCTGCTTCCAGCCCGTGTCCGCATGCTTCATGGAAAATAACACCGCCAAATGCATTGCCGATAACTGCTGCCATACTTCCTGCAGGAGCATTCACCGCATCAAGCATTGTAACTGCCATCCTTGACGCCTCAATTGCAATATCACCCGGTTTCTTATCGCTGAAAATCTCATAACCTTTTGTTTTTGCAAGAGATTCATAGCCCGTCCTTATCTCATTTCCTTTTTTTGCAACAACATTTACAGCAGTAAACACCTTGACAATACTGTCAATGGAAAAAAAACCTTCTGAATTAGCAATAAAAACTTCTTCTTCCATATCAGAAATAGTAGCAGTTACCTGGATGATGCTGCTATTGTATTGCCTGGCGGACTGGTCCATTTCATCCAGTATTTCTTTTTTATACTGTTGCCCTACATTAAAAGGATGGCTCGATACTTTTATTTTATAGTTGCTTTTTCTTTCATTTAAATCAAGGACGCTGCCTTTTGACTTTTCGCTGACTGCAGCACTTAATACCTTTGCAGCATTTAAAAGAGGCTCTTTTTCAAGAGAATCTACATAAGCATAAAATGTGCTGTCTTTTGATATGAGCCGCAAACCGCAACCAATCTCAAATCCGCTGTTTGAATTCTCTATTTTTCTGTCTTCGAGCCTTAAATTATTGGAGACGCGTTTCTGTGCAAATATCTCAGAAAAATCTCCGCCGCTTTTTTTCAGAATATCGAGAATTTTTTTTGCTGTCTTTTTTTCTATCATCTTTATTTGAAATCCTTTAAAAATAAAAAAATAGGAAACTCTTTTAACTGCGACCTATTTTTTTATAAAGTCTTAAAACAAAATTATTTAGTTTGTTGTTTACTTATCTTGTTTAAAAAATCAGGACAGGTAATCCTCTGTTTTTTTAGCAGCAGA
>Ga0116202_10000017_pt1 | contig 68680 bp, 60 predicted proteins | sample LakKivw325mmetaG_FD_94479 | JGI IMG/M metagenome (GOLD analysis project Ga0116202, IMG submission 94479) | Anoxic lake water microbial communities from Lake Kivu, Rwanda to study Microbial Dark Matter (Phase II) - Lake Kivu water 325m metaG | ecosystem: Environmental > Aquatic > Freshwater >... | reverse complement strand
GTGTATAGCGGTTGAAATCGAAATGGCATATAATTTTAAGGCTTATGGAACAGTCGTCGGCTACACAGGACCTGTCTATATTAAAAGTCAGTCTGGGAACACTACCCGAACCAACTGCTAATCCTGGTTTCGTGGTTGTCAGCGGCCTACCCGGTACGGGCAAAACCTTTTTCTGTAAAAAGCTCACCGAAAGATATGCTCTCTACGTTATCGAGAGTGATGCGCTGAGAAAACTCCTGTCTCCTAAGCCTGATTACAGCGCTGCAGAGAGTGCCCGCCTGTTCGCCGCGATTCACAAATTGATAGAGTGGCTCCTAAAAAATGGCGTACCTGTTTGCTTCGATGCCACCAATCTTTCTGAGCATAACAGGGAATACTTATATCGAATTAGCGATAGAGCTGGTGCCAGGATGATTCTGGTAAGTGTGGAGGCGCCAGCAGAAGTAGCCTATCAACGTCTTCAGGCACGTAAAAGGGGTACCATTCAGGACAGCAAATCGGATGCAGATTGGGCAATTTACTGCTACATGAAACCCAGGGCTGAGAAGATTCGCCGTCACCACTACGTAGTAGATACCTCCAAGGACATTTCGCCGGTAATAGACAAAATTGTTCGCGTGTTAAACCGTTAAAATACCAAAGCAAACATATTCACTTCCCTTCTCCAATGGGATAAAATAGAACAATATAGTTCACGTTCACGGTGACAGAAGTCGTAACTTGAGGAGGCGAATTTGGAAATAAAAGTAGCCGCTGGCGACATCACCACTGCTAAAGCCGACGCCATAATAGTTAATCTTTTCGAAGGAGTTCGACGTCCAGGTGGGGCAACCGGGGCTGTTGACAACGCACTGGACAAGGTGATTAGTGTTCTTATAGAACAAGGTGAGCTCAAGGGTAAGTTCAATGAGATAAGCATCGTTCACACTCTGGGTAAAATTCCGGCGAGAATAGTGGCTGTGGCTGGATTGGGAAAGGAGTCGGATTTTACGCTGGATAGGATACGGTCGTTATCCGCAGAACTTTGTCGATCTCTAAGAAAGCTTAATTGTCGAAGAATTGCTACTATTGTTCATGGCGCCGGTATCGGTAAAATAGAGCCTGAAGCCGCTGCTCAGGCGATAACAGAGGGCAGCCTTTTAGGCCTATACAGGTTCCGGAAACACGTAACCAAAGAGGATGAGGATCGCGAGGTTGCAGAACTGGTTATCTTGGAAAGGGAAATAGCCAAGATTCCTGCGCTTGAGCGAGGCCGAAACCGAGGAAAAATCCTGGCGGCTGCCGCCAATCAGTCCCGGGACTGGATAAACGAGCCTGCCAACTTTATGACGCCTACCGATCTGGCCAAGGTGGCGCAAAGGCTGGCCAGAGCTAACGGGCTAACCATTACTATTATGGACCGTGAGCAAATGGGCAAGGAGGGAATGGGGGCACTGCTGGGTGTTGCCAAAGGGAGCTGCCAGCCGCCGAAGCTCATTGTGCTGAACTACAGGGGTGCTAAGAAGTCAGGTGCCGTTTTGGGACTTGTTGGCAAGGGTGTAACTTTCGATTCCGGAGGCATATCCATTAAGCCATCCGAGAACATGGCCGAGATGAAAGGTGATATGGCAGGAGCAGCAGCTGTTTTGGCAGCCATAACAGCGATCGCACAACTCAAACTGAAAATTAATGTATCTGCTGTGATCCCGGCGACTGAAAATCTTCCGGGAGGTGACGCGCTAAAGCCTGGCGATATTCTTAAAGCCAGTAACGGGAAAACTATTGAAGTTGTTAACACCGATGCTGAAGGAAGGCTTATCCTGGCTGATGCCCTTGCCTATTCGGTTAAGCAAGGCTTTTCTCCTCTGTTGGACGTAGCCACTCTCACTGGAGCCTGTCACGTGGCTTTGGGAGACGTCTGCAGCGGGATATTAGGCAATTCTCAAGAATTGATAGATAAAATGGTGAAAGCCGGGGCTGACGCGGGGGAACGATTATGGCAACTGCCCATGTTTGAGGAATACAAGGAACAGAATAGAAGTGATGTCGCCGATATTAAAAATAGCGGCGGCAGGTTCGGAGGTGCCATCACTGGGGCACAATTTCTGTCTGAATTCGTAGAGAAAACGGAGTGGGCACATTTAGATATAGCGGGTACTTCCATGAGTGAAAAGGAACGTGGCTATCTGGTGAAGGGGGCTACGGGGGTAGGTGTACGAACTTTGATCAATTTTGCGCTTGGTTCAGTTGGGTGACAAAAACCGCTGTGCTATCATTAATCGACTGAGAATAAGATTGGAGGCTTAATAATGAAGATAAAATGGTTAGGACACGCTAGTTTTTTAATTTCGTCTGATTCGGGCATTAAAATTATCACCGACCCATATCCCCAGGGCAGCGGTCTCAGTTATACTCCCATCAACATGCCAGCAGACATTGTGACAATGAGCCATAGCCACTATGACCATAACAATATATCATCGGTTTCTGGTAACCCCGAGCTAATAACAGGAAAAGGCAGTAGAACAATAAAAGGGATTGAGTTCAAAGGTATAGCTACTCATCATGACCAGTCTCAGGGAAAAGAACGAGGCGCTAATACGGTTTTTTGTTTTTCGGTGGACGAAATTAAGGTCTGCCATTTGGGCGATCTCGGACACAGATTGGGCCAGGAGCAGATAACTGAAATTGGCAGTATCGATGTGTTATTAATTCCTATAGGCGGCGTCTTTACCATCGACGCCAAACTTGCCGGTACCGTAGTTGATGATTTGAAGCCAAAGGTGGCTATACCCATGCACTATAAGACGTCAAAATGCGACTGGCCGCTTAACACCATTGATGACTTCATAACCGGTAAGACGAATGTTCAAAGAGTGAATGTCAGCGAGGTAGACTTCAAAGCCGGCAATTTACCAGAAAATACGGAAATCATGGTACTTCAGCCGGCGTCTTAATTGAACGCTTATCGCGGTTTTAATTTATCCCAGGCCTGATATGCAGCGTCCATTTCCGCCGCTTTCTTTGTTTTACCGGAACCCGATGCCAGCGCCTCGTTACCGAGAATCACTTTGACTATAAAACGTCTATCGTGGTCGGGGCCGCTGATTTTATCGACCTGGTAAGTCGGCAGTAGCTTGTATTTAGCTTGAGTCAGTTCCTGCAACAGCGCCTTATAGTTACTCATTATTCCTTTTACTTGCACCTGGTCCAGCGGACGTGCCAACAAGTCCAGCACGAACTTTTTAGCCGCGTCAAAACCACGATCGAGATAGGCGGCTCCGATTAGGGCCTCCAGGGAATCTGCCAGATTAGTTGGTTTCTGTCTGCCTCCGGTCGCCTCCTCCCCTCTCCCGAGAAATAGATATCGACCGAGTCTCAATTCTGTAGCAATCTGAGCCAGAGTTTCCTGCCTAATCAACGAAGCTCGAGCCTTTGTTAGCTCCCCTTCTCGGGCGTTCGGGAATCTACGATAGAGTTCCTCAGCAACTACAAAGCTCAGGAGCGCATCGCCCAGAAATTCAAGACGTTCGTTGTCCCCGGTGACAAAACCAGGATTCTCATTTATATATGAGGAATGTGAAAAGGCTTGCTGCAATATACTCTGGTCTTGGAAACGGAAACCGATGTCTTTCTGCAGATCATCCAGTTCAAACAAAGCTTGTATCCCGTACCAAGAGTATAGCAACGTGTCAACTAAAACGGCAAATCCCTTACAGGTATCGAAAGATCGTGAAAAAAATTAGACGTTAAGGTCTAATAAATAAGGCGGGCGCGAGTATTACACTCGGCGCCCGCCTTTGAGACTACTTTTCCTAAGTTATCGACTTTTGATTATTACTTTATCTACTAAAGGCTGCCGTCGCCCGTCACCCGAATCAACCAGTTCATACCCTGATATTTAATTGGAACTTCAATAAGTTGTCCCATCTCCGAAATTCCAGACCTGGTTTCTACGCTGGAAATGGCTTTAGTCTCATATGGATTTGGCCTGTCGTATCCAACGAAGATGGCCGGTCGAACTTCCGGACCCCAAGGCCAGGCTGACATCTCACCCTGAAACTCGTTACTGTGCGTTACTATTTCTACGTAAAAATCACCTGCTGCGGTTACATTCGGAACATCAATCGTTTTCCAGAAACTGACTACATCCATCCTGAAATCGCGCCATGGCAGATTGACGGTCCACAGTTGCTCGGTTCTGGCGCTGTTCCAAATGCGAACGGTAACGAACCTGCTATTCCATTCGGTGTCTTTATCCACAGCGGCTTGCACGTAGACATCAATTTTCTGTATTTTGAAGGGGACAGCCGGTGGGGTGAAATGGACTATATGACCGTAGTCGTTGGATAAGCTCAAGGATTCTCCGTACACATTATTTAAATCGTATTTAATTGTGTATGGCCACGTGTAGACGTCTAATGTAGCTGGAACGCCGCCAATGTCTAATTTATAGGTGCCCGGTTCATTTTCAGAAATTTGAAAGCTTACCGGCACACTGGCACCGGGCCCCACTGAGACATCTTTTTGTCCTGCCTGCTGCCCGTTTACCATCAGGATAGCCTTGTAGGTGCCCTCGATACCGCCAGTATTGATTATGGATGTTGAAACGGTTGCAGTCTCACCCACACTAACACCGCTTCGCACGACAGAAAGACCGCCGACCTCGAATTCTGCATAATCCTTGGGAATCGGATTGGCACTAGGCGTGGGTGATGAGACGGTGCCTGGAGTTAGTGCTTGCGGGCCGCAACCGGCCATCAGAAGAGGAAATAAGAGAAGCATAACTCCAAGACCAACGATAAGATGCCGACTAGATAACTTCATGTACACCTCCATTTAACTATTATTACGCATGTTATAACGTATTTTGAGCCTAAAAGTTTATGTCATCTACACAATTATACTGCTAATATGAGACCTAGGTAATGATGATTTAGTACTATAATCGCTAGGAAATTGGTAATAGATACGACAAAATATAGTAAAAACCTAAAAAATATGGAAAAATCATCCTAAAGAAATGGGGTTGCCACACCTGAATGCCTTTGTTATAATCCGCTAATGGACTGGGGATTCGTCTAGCGGTAGGACAGCGGACTCTGGATCCGTAAGGCCAGGTTCGAATCCTGGATCCCCAGCCAGTTTTGTCTCTAATACCTTCCTCCGGCCTTGATGGGCACATAAATATTCGTAATAACTTAATCCATGACAAAAACCGAAATATCTTATGTAACTGAAAATATCAGACTCCTGCATCTTCAGCCGGCCATACCCGGGTATGATGAATTTATCGGACCGTATCTGCTACTGGGTAAGGAGGCCGCTGTTATAGACATCGGGCCGGCGGCGGCAGTGCCGTCTTTCATGGCCGCGCTGAAAGAAGTGGGAATCAATTCCAATGATATTCACTATGTCATCTTTACACATATTCATATTGACCACGCCGGCAGTGCTGGTACAGCTGCCAAGCAGTTGCCAAATGCCAAATTTATCGCTCATAGTCTGGCGCATAAGCACCTGGTAGACCCGAGAGCGCTCTGGGAAGCCAGCTTGAAGGTCCTGGGAGAATATGCCGTTAAAAGCGGACCGATAGAGCCGGTCCCCGAAGGCAGGATACTAGATGCCACGGACGGAATGAAACTTAATCTAGGTGAAAATCTTAACCTGGAGATCTATTTAACGCCGGGACATGCCGCACACCACCTGTGCGTGTTCTACCCCGCCTCCGGGCTGCTTTTTACCGGCGAAGCGGCCGGGGTATGTATAAACGGTGCTGTAAGGCTGGCCACACCGCCACCATTCAAACTCGATATCACATTATCCTCTATCGACAAACTAATAGCGTTGAAACCGAATAGACTATGTTACAGTCACTTTGGCTGCTACGAAAACGGTCTGGAAAGACTAAAAATGTACAGACAGAAAGTGATTGAGTGGCACGAAGTTGTCACTGCTGAGGCTAAAAAGGGAAAAGATATGGCGGCGATACTTAAAACGCTTAGATCGAAAGATAAGGAACTGGACTATCTGGATGATTTGGAGGAAGATGTTTATGCCAGGGAGGCATCTCTCATCTATAACAGCATTCGTGGTCTGGCCGGACCTGACCGGAAAGAATAATAGCAGATTCATTCCGGTTGACATTCTTTTTATCAAATAAGATAATGTTTATCAGTGTCCACGTAGCTCGCGATACAATAAGTCCCCACTGAGCACTTTTATACTGGTACTTGTGGCGCATTCGTCTAGGGGTTTAGGACACCTCCCTCTCAAGGAGGAGATCACCGGTTCGAATCCGGTATGCGCTACCACTATTATGTCAACTTATCCGGATTGTCCCCAGGTCCTTTATCGCTCTGTTTCTTGAAGAGCTTCACACGTTTCAATGCTGTTACCGTGGATTCCCAGAACCTGCTAAGTGAATTTTTCGGTTTATTCAAAACAGGTTCGATCGATTTATCCACAGTGGACTCTTTCGGTTTCTCCGCGATGGGTTCAACTTTGAACAGTCTGCCACCCGACGGTCTATTGTAAACTCTTCCGCCGAGTGTAGCGAAAAGAATCAGGGAGAGCACTACGGCGGCTACAGTGGCAATAACTCCCCAGATCCATACAGGCATGGGTGGTTCCTGAGTAATCGGCGTAGTTGGTTTAGAAGCTGCCAATACCGTAAAATAGCCTGTTGGACTAGGATCGCTAACCACGGGCTCAATTGCACGTACCTGCCAGTAATAAGTCTTGCCGGCGTCAAGTTTGCCGTTGTACAAATAAGAGGTTGACGGTACCTCGGCTTTGACTACAATCTGCTGCATGGCAGCGTCCTTCGCCAGCACAAATTCGTACTTGGTAGTGCCCGGCAGAGGTGACCATGAAAAACCCGGAGTGGCCGAAGCATTTTGACATCCGTACGTTGGATTGAAGAGCTCAATAGTTGGATACCGGGATGCTGTTGGCAGCCCGGCTTCGACCGTAAAATACATTGTAGCCGACCACGGACTTCGAATTACTTCTCCGGTAATTGTACCTCTGGCTCTGACCCTCCAGTAATACGTGTGGCCTGATTCCAGGTTAGCCCAGCTACCTATATTGGAGCCCGATACCGGTATTAAGGCTCCGGCCGGGGTATATACAGTCGGCGACAGTTGGTCCGCTGGGACAATGTTTTCGTTAACCAGAACTCTATTGTAGAAATCTGCATCTTTAGCTATCTGTAACTCATAAACCGTAGCATAGCTAATCTGCCGCCAGGCGAAATTAATCTCCACGGCCCTACCGGTTTTGGGGTCGACAGGAATTTCGCTGCCACTTGGCGGGGCGGTCGTAAAAGGGCCCACTTTTGATGCCGGGTCTTCATATGTCCAAAGCCGGCCTTCGATGGCAGCATAATCATACCCTCGATTGTCTATAGCCCATAATGTATTAAAATCATTGCTAGATATTTTTAGCGAACTGGGCTCGCGATTGAAGAGCACCGCTATAGGCAGCTCTGAAACTAAATAATCCCATTCGGGCGGCGGTGGAACGTTTATTCTGGGATATAGCGTTCGGTCGACACCGGCGTTATTGAATATAATTTCCGGGACCTCGGGTGTTTTCCATGCCCCGTAGAGCACATCGTTCCTTTGAGCCAACCCGTAGAAGTCCGCGTTCGGAGGCTCTAATTCATCCCAGGCAGCCTTTCCCACAATCCAGCGGTAAATCTTGCCGATGCCCGGTGTACTTAGAGGTGTACTTATGGCATTGTATATTATGCCGTTTGTATCGTAATGGTCATCGAAGATAGGGTGAGCATCACCAATTACGGGTGGGTCAATCCTATCTTCATTTAGTGGTCCGCCTGATACAACGCTCTGTGAAAAATCGGCATAAAGTATTCTGCCTGATCCCAGAGGTGGTCCGCTCTCACCAACCACAACCATATTGGCCAATTCCCCGTCCGCCCTGGGAGGATTCTTCAACGGCACGGATATGCTATGCCCGGAATTCAGTTCAGTGTCTACTTTATGCGTTAGTGACCAGCCCGTGCCCGCCCGTTCATACTCGTATATCAGTATGTCGTTAAGAATAAACATAGTGTCATCGTCGGATAAGGCCAGATCGGTAACGTTGGTAAACGGACGAATCTCCCATAATTGGCCTTCGTTGGCGGAGTAACCAACAATATCAGTATTAAGATTGGCAAAAACAATAACATCACTCCTATCCTCGTCTTCGTAAGAGGTCTGTTTGACACGCAATATCGGCACATCCCCGGTCGCATTCGCAGGCGTACAGAGTACTCTTTCCCAGGTTCTGCCCAGGATGCTGCCCGCAGTGCCGGTGCTGCGCCAGATGCTATTAAATATGAACGTAACCGTTAAGTTGTTACTATTGGAGGAGACGTAAAGAATATCGTATTCGGTATGTTCTTCCGTATTCGCCGGGGCCTGAAGAACCGCGACGTCAGTAAGAAAGCCCATTTCGGTGTCTATCAGACTGAGCTGGTTCCAGATATTGCCAATGTCAGTATCCAGATCCTTGCCTCCGGAGGTGAGAAGTTGACTGTAAGCCGGCGCATAGGGGCTGACGGAGAAAGCTGATTCATCCAGGGCGCCGCTATTGAGATAACCGTCGGGCCACTCGGAGAGGACAGTGCAAACTATGGTGCCGTCCGGAGTTTTAAACGGGCCCAGGCAGGCGGAGCTGGTGCCGCAATAGGCGCGCGTACCGTCCGGGGACCAGGCCACCTGGGCATTAGCCAGACCCGAATTGCCGCCGCCGGTCGGCGATTTGTATCGCTCGGATACAACCCAGCCGGGTGCAGCGCAGGTACAGTTTACGCTCCTCCATACATTTACCATTGCGGTTGCTGGATCAGCCGTGACTTCGCCTACCAAAATCGTGCCCTCAGCGTACGTACCGTAATAGGAAATGCTGGAAATCCTGCCGAGCGTCGGTGGATTTATGCGATAAACCACCGTATCATCGACGCGATATAACCCTGCTTGAACATTGGCGGTATTATCGGGATCGGTGCTTATATAAATCCTGCGTAAAGTATTCGTAGTAGCTGAAAAATCAGAGGGTAATTGTATTTGTCCGGTCACTATTTGGCTGGCATCGGGCGAGGGAGAAGGTGGGGCGAAGGCAGGGTCTTCCACCAGTATCGGATAACCGGCTGAGAAATTCCAGGCGGTGAAATTGCTGTTTGAGTCATGCGTTCCAAGCTGGAGTCTGGTTCCTGTGGTTCCAAGCGTGCTAGGAGGCGCATCGGCTGAAACCGCCACCAGACCCGAATCGCTGGGATAGTTGGGTGAGAATTTGACCGCAATTACATCCCCGTCAGCCCAGCCTGTCGACCCCCCGGTAGTGTCTTGTGGATTCCAGGTACTCCCGATAATTGCGGCATATTCCGCGGTATAGACCTTTCCCGTTCCGGTACCTGTCCTGGTACCGATAGCGATATCGCGGTTGTTCCCCCCGTAGGTTAAAGAAATGTCGAGGCAGCTGATAAATTCTAGAGCAGGAGCCACGAAGTTAGTGTTGTGCCATGTAGCGCCGGCGTCTGAAGAGAAATACACGAACTGAGGACCGCCCGCGGACCCGCCTGCATCTGTGACTACGACAATGAAATTGGGGTTATCCGGAGCAATCGCCACCATCCAAATAGGTGTAAAGGCGCCGGCTGTTACGAGAAACGGACTCAAGTCATCCGGCCAGGTAACGCCGCCGTCTCTTGACCTGTATAATTTCCCTCGCCCACCTGATGAATTTGTATCCGGTATGTCTAAGGCGTAAATAGTAAAGCCATCGGGTGCAATAGCAAAACTATTTACTTCAGAGGGTAATACTACAACGTTATTTATTGAACTCGGTGTGTCAACAGCCGTCCAGGCGAATATGCCCGCTGACACAGGTTTAGTCGTTAGTGGGGATAACACGCTTAACGCCAAAGAGAATAGAGTCAAAATACCAAGGCAAGCCATTACTATGGCTCTATTCCTGCTGCTGCTCTTACTCACGTATTTAAGCATAAAATTATCCTTAGAAGTTCTAAATTAGCTGCCTCCTCTTCCCGGTTTTGGCGTCATAGGTTGATGCAAACAGGGCTAATTGTTCCCTGCTGATAAACCATTGACCGCCGAGTTTTGCCCCGCGCGGGCTGCCCTGCCTTAACAGCCGCCTCAGAGATTCCTCATGTATGCCAATCTGCCTGGCGGCCTGGCGTACATTCAGGTAATTATGTAAATCAATCATTGTTGTTGTTTAAAACAACTATTGCTCTACTGGATATTCTATTCCAGTCCGGAGCTGTTGTCAATACTTTTATATAAACAATAGTTGCTGCTCTCTATTGGGACTAATGTACTATCTCAAACATGACCAAATAGCGTTTTAAGTTAAACAAATGTATTGCAACTTACGAATAATTCATCTAAACTGGCTTCACTTGAATTAGGTGATAACATGAATCAGGTGATAAGAGGACAATGATGGTCGAAGTAGTTGATGCGGTCACTCTGGTGAAACAGAATCCGAGGGCGATGAAGCTTATTCAAGAGATTATGTCGGGCAGAATCGCCGAAGTTAAGCCCAGCACCAAGTTGGCTAGCAAAGAAGGGTTTGGATATCCTCAGGCCGAAAGCATTTTAGAGTCTACCACTTCGGATACGGTCGCGACTCTGGAGTTTATGGCTAACGAGGACATCCTGGAGAGAAATCTACAGGAGAATATTTTATTTTGTCCTAAATGCCAGTCTCCCGATTTAAAACCGGGCCTCGGTTGCCCGAAATGCGGCTCGGCGAACATAGCCAAGGGCAGAATACTGGAGCATCTGTCCTGCCGCAATAATAGCCTGGAGGAAGACTACGCCAGTAACGGTAAATATGTGTGTCCTAAATGCGGACAGGAGCTAAAGTATCTCGGCACCGATTATCAGAGCCTGGGTATCAATTACAAATGCCGGGAGTGCGGCGCCATATCGAAAGATGCTGCCTATAATATGAAATGCCTGCAGTGCTCCAACGTCTTCCCGGAAAGTGATGCCAGGGAGATAATCCTCTACTCTTATCGATTAAATGAGAAGAAAAAGAGGCAGCTCCAATTCGAACTAGCTGAGAAACCACGTTTCGCCAATTTTCTAAAGAGCCGAGGCTATGACGTTATAGAGAGTGCCATGGTAAACGGTACTACTAAGTCTGGAGCCAAACATGTGCTTGATATTCTGGCTCAACGGAATGACGGACTGATCACATATACTCTAGGTGTCGGCATACTGGTAGACGGTCAGGGACACGAGATTAGTTTAGCCGAAGTTTTCGCCTTTGATAACAAGGTATACGACCTGGGTCTACACGATAAAGTGCTGCTGGTAGTACCAAAACTGAGTACCGAAGCCAGTCAATTTGCGAGACAGCAAAGGATTAAGGTCATCGAGGAAAAAGATATCGAACTCGTCTTGAAATCCACTCTAGACTCACCGGTAAAACAATCTACCAGGCAATTTGTATTCGAAGATAAGGCAAAGCTTCTGGAGCATCTGAAAAACTCCGGTTATAGATTTGAAGAAAAAGCCAAAGTCCGGGGAAGGTCCGGCGTGGAGCACACCTTTGATATACTAGCGGTTCACGATGACGGAGTTATTAATCACACCTTAGCCATAAATATATTATCAGCCCAGGATGATATCAGCTTTAATGCGGTGTCATCGTTTGACACGCGAGCCTATGACGTTGGTATCCACGATAAATTGGTGCTTGCCTGCCCGAGATTGAGCATGGAAGCACGGCAATTCGCTCAGTACCAGAGAATCAAAGTTATAGAGGTCAGTGATCCCCGGAAATTGGTGTGACGGAATACCACCTTCCTTTTACGGCTACCCTATATCTACAGGGTACATGTCGAAGGGTCGTTATAGTACTAAGGTACTATAGTGAACTTATTTGGAAACTTGACAAACCTAATACAACATGCCTAAACTTTGGTGAAAATTAATCGTAATGCTTAAATGGCTGACGTGTTGGTGAAAGGAGGAAAAGTAAGGTGGCTGAAACGAAGATGAAGGATGTCCTGTCAGAAATGGCCGGGCAACTATCAGGAGCCTGGGTCATCATCGTGGCCGATAATGACGGCATGCTGCTTTCCTCCTGGAGCTCACCGGAGAATAAACTTCCTCCCGAGATGCTCGGCGGGTTTATTCAAACTATTAATTCTACAATCGACGCTTTCAAACAGTCGACGGGTGGCTTTGGCCATCTCGAGGACGTAATATTCAGTACCGGTTTTTCATATCTACTTATAAGGCCCATTGCTGAAGGCCAGTGCTTTATGGTAGTGAATGCCCCGAAAAAAGTACCATTGGGTATGATTCGCATGGTCGCTACGAATTATACACCTAGCCTGGAACAATCCCTGCCAGGACGCGAACCCATGCCGAAGCATAACGCAATGGGAATAGTGGTTCACTAGTAAATTATGTCAGCTCTACTGCAATTGTTGCTACCAGAGAGGAGGTAAACCAGAGTGCCAGAGAACATGAACGAAATAGTATCCGAGATGGCAAGACAGGTTAACGGAATCTGGATGGTCACGCTGATAGACAGCGATAGCATGGTTCTGGCATCTTGGCAGTCTGCAGATAATAGAGTTTCCCCGGAGGCACTGGGCGGGTTCATGCAGATATTTAACTCCGCGATGGCTATTTTTAAACAATCACCTGTAGGTTTTAGCAGATTCGAGGATGTCATATTTAGTGCTACCAACCTCCACCAGGTCATCAAACCTATGGCTGAAGGCAGCTGCTTTGTCGTGGTGAGCGCTCCCAGAACTGTTCCGTTGGGAATGATACGAGCCATGCTCACCAATTACGTCCCGAGATTGGAACAGGCCTTGCCCGGCCGCCAACCGTTACCTCGTAAGGATGGAATGGGGACCATAATCCCCTGAACCGATATTACAGACAGTCGCCTTCCTTATAGTCCCATATCATATATCGGGCTAAGCATCGTATCCTGCAAGAGACGTAACCATGAACGAAATACTAGCGCAAATGGCAGCTCAACTTGATGGGGTCCGCTTGCTTACGGTAACAGATAGCGATTGTATGGTTCTGGCTTCGTGGGAATCACCGGACAGTCAGGTCTCTCCCGATGCACTGGGTGAATTTGTGCAGCAGATTAAGTACACCATCAGCACCTTTAAACAGTCTGCCAACGGCTTAAGCAAGCTCGACGATATCGTGGTAGGCACACCGGTAAGTTATATGATAATTAAGCCGATTTGTAACGGTTCCTGTTTTGTGGTGGTCGATTCTCCCAGAACGGTGTCGCTGGGTGCCATTCGGGCGGCATTTATAAGTTTTACTTCCAGGTTAGAGCAGGCTATTCCCGGCTATGAGCCGGTCGCTTCTTGAAACCTGGATTACCTTGCTGTTTGAATTAATCCTCTTCATGTATCCTGCCAGTCATTCCGACTATAGTTTCAGGTAGTACTAAAGTGCTACACGTAACTTTGTCTTTGGCTTGACAACGTACTTTGACTTGCTTAAACTTGAATCGAATTTGCCGTTCAGCGGCAATATACGATTGTTTATTAATATGGAAACAGTGGAGAAAGGAGGTGAGATTTAGTGCCAGATCTTAGGATGAAGGACATATTGACTGAAATGGCAGGAGGACTGACTGGAACCTGGGTAATACTGGTCGCTGACAATGACGGTATGCTGCTTTCAGCATGGGAATCGCCGGAGAATAAGCTTCCGCCTGAAATGATGGGTGGGTTTATTCAAACGATACATTCATCAATAGATGCCTTTAAGCAGTCGACCACCGGATTCGGTAAGCTCGATGACGTGATATTCGCCATGGGTTTCTCCGCAATTGTAATTAAACCTATGGCTGATGGTGCTTGCTTTATGGTCATAAATGCGCCCAAGACTGTACCTCTGGGTATGATACGTATGGCGGCCAACAATTATACGCCCAAGATCGAGCAGGCTCTTCCCGGGCATGAACCGAGAAGGGACGGTCTGGGGACAATAGTCCCCTGAAGTTAATAAATATAAGCCAAATATTAACCCTGTGAACCTCATTACAAGTGGGGTTTATGGGGTTGTCTGTCTAGTAATATATTTACTTGAGTAAAGTGAGGAAAAGTTAAATTGGCAAAGGCTGATGCTCAGCAGACTCTGGAGAGCCAGTTTGCACAACGCCTGAAACTTCTAGGTTACGAAGTAACGGTGGATGCCAAGGTTCAAGGCAGCTCCGGGACCGAACATACCTTTGCCTTAATGGCGGATAAAGACGACGGCTTTTTTAATTACAGAGTCGTAATCGGCTCTTCTGTCAGCCAGCGTGAGGAGGTTGGGCTTGGCGCCGTCTTTAATTTCGATGAGAAAGCCAACGATGCCGGTCTGCCCGATAGAGTTTTCCTGGCCATTCCCAAGCTGGGGTCTATGGCGGCCAACTTTGCTCAACAGGAGCACATAAAAGTATTTGATGAAAAGGCTGTCGCTGAATTTCTGTCGGCAACGGCACCAACCGCCAAGCATAATAAGCCAATCGAATTTGGCTCTAAAGCACAGCTACTTAAATCTTTGACGGACCGTGGTTACAGGATAGAAGAAAAAGTTAAAGTCAGCGGTGTCTCCGGAACTGAATATCCTTTCGATGTGGTCGCATACGTAGAAGACGGCCTTATAACGCATCCTGTAAGCGTAGATTTCCTGACGGCAGAAACTGAGGTTGGACCTGAGGTGCTTACCTCAATTAATACCAGGGCTCAGGATACGGGAGTAGTTCGCAGCGTGATCGTGGCCACACCCAAACTCAGCGATGAAGCCAGGCAATATGTTCAGAAACCACATATAAAAGTATTCGAGTCCGCCAAAGCCGGCACACAAAAGGCGGTACCGGAAACTCCATCCACTAAAAAAGCGGCGGCTCAAGCGGCCAAGGAAACTCAAGCTCCTGCCAAAGAAACACAAACCAAGGAACCCGCAGCCAAAGGCCCGCAATCTGAGCCCGGGCCCGCACAGACTGCGGCTGCGCCGCCTCCGCCACCTTCAGTGCCCAAAGAAGCTAAATCCGAAAAAATCCCTGCCACTGCAACTGCAGCTGCAAGCGGACCGTCATCGGGAGTAGCTAAAATCAATCTTTTAATTCAATCCCCCTCACCGGAGGCGCTAAATTTAATCTCTGAAAAACTGGCCAGGAAATACAGCGCTGTTCCGCTATCGGTGAGCGACAATACTCTGCGGGTGGCTATGTCTAATCCTGACGATATCCTGGCCATACAGGCTCTGGCAGCCAAAACGAAAATGAGAATTGAACCTGTGCCGGCTACAGCCACCGACGTGCAGGAAGCTATAGACTTCAACTATAAAGCCTTTACCGAGATAGGTAAGCAATTCGGCCTGGTCACACCAAAAGTCGAGATTACGCAATTAGATCGCTCTGCGGCTGAAGTGGCAGATGATTCTCCTGTTGCCAAGGCATTGAATTTACTTATAGAAGAGGCAGTAAAGTCGAGGTCATCGGATATCCATATCGAACCGGAGATTGATAAGCTCCGCGTCAGGTACCGCATTGACGGCATTCTTCATGAGGTTACTTCACTGCCTCTGGGCGCTCACGCACCACTTATATCACGAATAAAAATACTTGCCGGTATGAATATCGCCGACCCCCGTCGCCCTCAGGACGGCCAGTTTTCGCTGACCACTACCGGTAGAGACATCGATGTTCGCGTCGCTACCATAAGCACCGTTCACGGCGAGACGGCTGTGCTAAGATTACTTGATAAATCAATGGCCGCGCTGGCCATGCCTCAGCTAGGCTTCCTGCCTGAGAACCAGGAAACCTTCGAAAAAATGCTAATGGCGCCGTATGGTATGATCATACTCAGCGGCCCTACCGGCGCCGGTAAAACTACCACTCTTTATGCGGCCCTCAATTCACTCGACAAGGTGGGCCGTAATATCATAACCATCGAGGACCCGGTGGAATACCGGTTCCAGGGCATAAATCAGATACAGATAAACCCCAAAGCGGGAGTAACATTTGCCAGCGGCTTGAGGGCCATCGTCAGGCTTGACCCTGACGTAATTCTGGTCGGCGAGATCAGAGACGGCGAGACGGCTGACATCGCCACTCAATCGGCTTTAACCGGGCACCTCGTTTTATCGTCGGTACATGCCAATGACACGGTTGGTGTTCTTTTCCGCCTTATTGACCTTGGTGTCGAGCCGTTTCTAATATGCTCGGCGGTCATATGTATCGTAGCTCAGCGAATGGTAAGGCGCGTTTGCCCTAACTGCGCTGCCAGCAGTGAAGCTCCGCTCGTCGAGCAGGCGGCATACGCTCGCGAAACCGGAGAGGAGCGTACCGAATTCATGAGCGGCACCGGCTGTAAAATGTGCACCTATACCGGATATTTGGGTAGAACAGGTATTTTTGAAATATTGACCATGAGCGACGAAATCAAAAGATTAATCGTCACCGGCGCTTCATCTGCAGATATACGCAACAAAGCGATAGAAGAAGGCATGATGACTTTAGCCAAGGACGGCATGATTAAGGCCGGAGCAGGGATAACCACACCATACGAGGTGCTGCGTAATGCCTATTCCATAGGTGAATAGACGATTGGTTTGAAGAGATACGAAGAGCTTATATGTAGTGACACCAACTCTATGAGATTTTGTGAGGTGATTTAGTATGAACTACGCCTATATGGGATATACCGGTGACCGACAAATAGTCAAAGGCCGCGTTTCGGCCTCCGATGAGCGGGCTGCTGTGGATATGCTGACAAACGTGGGCTACCGCATAATAACTATCAAACCTGTAAGCGGGGCTCTTAATATAAATCTTTTCCAGGGCGGAGTTAAAACGGCTGAAATGGTGACCTTTTGCCGTCAGCTGGCCCTTTTACTCGAGTCGGGTGTCGGCATCATTCAGGCGCTGGAGCTATTGGAAGGCCAGGCGACGGACCGGAATCTAAAGCATATACTAATTCAGGTAGTCAATGACTTGCGCGGCGGGAAACCGCTTTCAGCGTCCCTGTCCCAGCATCCCAGAGTCTTTTCCAGGCTATTCTGCAAAATGATCAATGTTGGGGAACAGACCGGCGCGCTGGAATCCGTGCTGCGTAGTTTATCGGGATATATTGAGCGCCAGACCGCATCCGTAGCCAAACTTAAACAGGCCATGATGTATCCCGCTATCGTCTTTGTCCTGGCTATTGCCGTTGCAGTCGTTATGCTTACTATTCTTATGCCGCCCATGATAGACATGTTTAATAAATTGGGCGGCACGCTGCCTCTGCCAACCCTGATGCTTCTCGGCCTCATGAATTTTTTACAACACTACGGCGTATTCCTGGCCGTTGCTTTAATAGCTCTCGTTGTGGTGGGCTTCATGTACATCCGTACACCAAACGGCAGATATAATTTTGATAGATTATCATTGCGTATACCCTTGATTGGTCGGCTGATGCTGGTAACTGAACTATCAAGGGTATGCCGGAGCCTCTCGGTATTATTCCGTGCCGGTTTGCCACTTCCTGAAGTAATGGCGCTAACCATCCAGACTACCGGAAACCGCGTCATCGTCAGAGCGCTCGGCGATGTTGAAAACAGTATGCTGCGAGGCCAGGGCCTCGGTAAACCTATGAGCAATAATAAAATATTTTTACCTATCATGGTCGAAATGACCAAAGTCGGTGAGGAGACCGGTAATCTCGATGATTCTCTGGTTCTGGTAGCTGAAAATCTTGAAATCGAAGCCGATAGGCGCACCCAGACTTTGCTCGGCATGATTGAGCCGGCGATGACCATAGCCATGGGATTGGGGGTCGGATTTCTGGCTCTGGCCGTCTTTATGCCCATCTACAGCTCACTGAGTCTGGTGGGTTAGGAGGCTTAATGAATAACTGCCGGAAGCACAATGAGTGTTCACTTCGACGTTTCGCCAGAAATGGTGAGGCAGGGTTAACCCTTATTGAAATACTGGTAGCCCTCGGCATACTGGCTGCCGTCGCCGTCATCTTCCTCATGGGTATGTCAACATCCTCAAAGGCAGTCATTACCACCCAGAACCGGGTTACTGTTGAAAGCCTGGCTAAGTCCGAGATGGAATATATAAAAAGCCTACCGTATAACGAAAGCGACCCACTCGTTTATGGTGTCGATCCGGATCTGACTATACCAGCTGATTATAATGTGTCATACACTGCCGTGCGCCTGGACCCTCAGGATCTTCACACGGGTGTTGATGAAGGATTACAGAAAATAACGGTAACGGTTACCCATACTGGGGGATCATCGATAACCATAGAAGGTTATAAATTGAGGTAGGAAAGTTTAGAATAATGTTTAGCTCAAGGTTCTGGCGCTATTCTTTGAAGCTGAGAAAAAGCGATAAGGGGTTTACCCTCGTCGAATTACTGGTAGGCCTGACCATAATGGTCATAGTGGTTGGTACTGCCTCTGCGGCGATAATCACCATGATGAGGCTAAGCCCGCGGACAAATAGCTGGGCTATCGCCCTGCGCCAGGTACAGGACGCAGGCTACTGGATTTCAAGAGATGTGTATCAGTCACAGACTATCACTGTGGGCACGGATACCACCTACCTGACACTGCTGCAGCCGCAGATAATCCCTCCCGATAGAACGGTTGTTTACTCGTGGGAGACGATGCCCGGAGGTGAAAGACTTACGCGCAGCGACGGGACAAATACAATTTTAATAGCGGAATATATTTCCGCTCATCCTCAACCCACTTACGATTCTGACAACGGCACCCTGACCTTTGATATAACGGCCACCTACGGTGACATATCGGTCCCCATGGGCTATTCGGCAACACAGCGGGTGCCGCCAACTCCGTAGCGACATAAGGAGGTGTATGATGGAGTTTTTGCGAAGGATACTGAAAAACCAGGGCGGGCAAGCACTGCCAATGACGCTGATTTTGCTGGTGCTGGGAGGATTACTTATAGTGCCCATGCTCAGCTTCATGACCACTAATCTGAATGCCAACCGTGTCATAGAAACTAAAACCGAGGGCATCTACGCGGCCGATGCCGGCATACAGGACGCCTTGTGGAAGCTGGCCAATGGAGTCGATCCGTTCCCGGGTGGTGCCATGTCGTATGAACTGACAGAAGGCGGTAATCCGGTTTTAATAAATGGTATGAGTGTCACCATAGAAAGAGTGGCGATTGATGAGAACCTGTACACTCTTAGGTCCACTTCCAGGCTTGACGGCGACATAAAGGCGGTTATAACCGCTCAGGCTGTCGCTGGTTCCACCGACTATTCCTGGCTGTTCGAACAGGCTATTACCAGCGGAGGCGATATAGATACTTCGCCTCACGATATCATTTATGGCGGTGTTCTGTGCGGCGGCGAATTTAATGGTGACGAAGACCAGGTAAGAACCGGCGAAATCACCGATAATGCTGACATAAACTTTCCGCCTCCTGAAGAGCTTATGGAATTTTACCTGGCCACATTTGATCCTGAGGTGGATACGTATTATCCACCGGACCACTCCTATCCTTCAGGTACTTATACAATTCAATCAGGCACTACTAAGGATGACCCTCATATGATACCCGCGATATACCGGATAGGCGATCTCACCATAAACGGTAATGGCTACGGCAAGCTGAGCGGTACGATATATCTCACCGGCAAATTGTGGGTGGCTCCCGGGACGACAATAGACCTGAACGGCCACACCATATTCTCCGAATGGAACTCTAGCTGCGACCCGGTTACGGGAGAGTGCGATGACACAAACGCTATCAATTTCCAGCCTAATTGCAGTATTTATGGGCCGGGCTGTATTATCGCCGTGGGTAATATCAACTATCAACCTAACCTCGGCGTGGGCGATCAGCTTCTCGGGACTACTGACCTGGACACGGAGGATGATACCTGCTTCGGGAACAGCTTCGTTCTGTCTAAATTCAGGGCGAGTACTTCGGGTATCATGAGCAGTTTTCAGGTAAAGTGCTATATAGCCGATCCCGAGGCGCCTCCTGCCCACGTGAAGGTAGGAATTTATGCCGATAACGCGGGAGTACCGGGAGCGCTGCTCAACAAAATAGACGATTCTGATAATGTTACTGTCCTCTCGGGCTGGAACCCGGTAAACTTCGATGCTACGAGTATCGTAAGTAGAACTTACTACTGGTTAGCGGGGATTGCCGATGCCGACGTTATTTCTGTAAAGAGCCCCAATGAGCCGAGCTTGAATAAAAGTGCTGCATTCACAGGTTTCCTGTTCCCCAATCCGGCCGGGACTGGATTGACTACGCCAACTCCAGCAAACACCTATATGTTCCGCGGCTTCTCAAACAGCCAGGCATTCATATTTCTTATGTCCGTCTGTTGTAAGGTAAATTTGCAGCCCAATGCTTCATTCTATGGCTCTATAGCGGGTGAGACGAATGTCGAACTGTCACCGCACTGCACCATCAATCTCGTAGATTACGATGAAAACGAACTCGAATTTCCCGGCGTTGGCGGGTCTGCTACCGGTCCTAGTACCGGCGGCAACAGCCCGCCAATACTCACTTATAACATCGAGTAGTCGACACCGGCTAGGCGTACAACCTGACACCTGGCCGGTGAAGTCGCTGTCTTTATTTAACAGGCAGATTCTGAAATTATGAAGCGCGACTTACAATAATGCCACGTTGCGCTTAAGCGGGTCCGACATCTGGCTGTTCTGTTTTTTTTAACATAAAAGTGATAAACTACACGCAGTTTACCGAAATTTAGAGATAATGAAACAACAAGATACAACAGAAAAGAAGCCGGGCATTCTTGACCGGTTGCCCAAGCTGGGCAAGACCAGCCAGTTCGTGCTGCTGATAGGTATTTTTCTGGTTATTTTCGTGGGTCTGTTTATGCTCGACCGTCAGCTGTCGACCAAGAAAACGGAGCTGAACGGAACTATGACCAACCTGCAGAGAATACTTTCGGGAGCACAAACTCCGCAGAGTAAGTTCGAGTCGGATCTGGCCGTGGCTACAGCTGAAAGTGAGGCTGCTAAGGGTGCTTACCCTGACCCGAACCAGGCGCCTGAAATAATGGACAGCCTGTTGGAACTGGCAAGCGCTAATGATATTTATGTTATCAGTACGGCCATATCAAGTGATACAAAAAAAGGAGATATCGGCCCTACGCTCACCTTTACGCTTGGGCTTAAAGGACAGATACCAAAGTTTGAAAACTTTCTGCTTGCTCTGGATTCCAAGCTACCCACTTCACAGATCAGCAACTTTACCTTTACAGTAGCCAGTATAGAGGGTAACTATGACAGCGGCACGGTAAAAATTACCGTACTGAGTTATGCAGGTGAATAGCAGCCATGATAACACTTAATATCGAAGATACTGCTATTAAGCTCATGCTGGTCAGGGGGAGGCAGGTTGAGACGTCAGCCAGCTTGCCCCTTGAGCCCGGTCTGGTCCATGACGGCATTGTCACCAATCCGGCTATCGTGGGCAGGCATTTAAGCGAGCTTATGGCAGCTAATGGCATAGGGGAGAAAAGGGTACTGGTTAGCCTCAGTGGTATACATGCCATCTATCGCGTGGTTCCCGTGCCTAAGTTGCCTGGAAATCTAATGGCCGAAGCAGCCAAGCGAGAAATGGAAAGGGTAATGCCGGTATCACTGAACGAACTCTATACCTCGTGGCAACCAATCAACATATCAGACGTAGAGACGATAATCTGCCTGGTAGGACTACCACGAAATACTGTCGATGCCATGATAGAGACGTTACGCCAGGCTGGCCTGCAGCCCGACGCCATGGATATCAAGCCTTTGTCTGTAGCCAGAGTCACGGATGAGAGAGATGCTATTGTCATAAATGCCGACTCGACCGGCTTTGATATTGTAGTCATGATAGGAGGCATACCGGAACTGCTCCGCAGTTTGCCCTACACATCTGAGGCAGGAACGCCTGAGGAAAAAATAGACGAAGTCAAAGAGGAATTAGAGCGGACGATATCGTTTTATAACTCGAGCCACAAAGGCGCTGAAATCACCAATAGAATGGCGGCGTTTGTCAGTGGAGAGTTGGGAGAGCAGCTGGCACAAACGCTCGACTATAGGATTAAGCCGCTGCCCCGGGTGCTATCTTATTCCGACAGTTTGAATATCAGCGAGTATGCTGCCAATACCGGATTGGCTCTAAGGCAGGCAAAAAGTGAACTCAGCCCTGTGCGAGTTAGCCTCAGCGTAACACCAGAGGTATTTCTACCGAAGCCGTTTCCGGTCATGCAGCTCGCCTCCTGGGCTTTTATCGCCTTAGCCGCTATTGTAGTGATATTGTTCGGTATCAGAACCGTCCAAACATACCTGGATACCACGATGCTGCAAATTCGGATTTCCAGCGCAGAGAACCAGATGATTGCCAGGCAAGGCACCGCTACTTCAGTAAAGCAAATTCAAGCCCAGATCGACGCTGCTAATCAAACTACTGCCACTTTTAAGACACCTCTTGATACCGCCAAAGCTCAACGGGAGAGTGTAAACGACGACTTGAGCACCATTACCAGCTTGCTACCGGGTATAGTGGATTTGAACTCAATTACTTATGGGACGGATGGTTATTTCGTAACCGGCACCGCTCCGGACGAGAGCACCATTGTTGACTATGTTCGTGCCTTAACGAACTCTGCCAAGTTCTCACAGGTGTTGATATCCGGTATGAACGAAGCAGAATTCAACAAGTGGCAGTTTACCCTGAAACTTGAATAGACTTTCTGGTTCCAACTTAAGGTAGTGGGTCAATTTGAATTTGACTGAATTTGAAATTTTTTCTGAACGTATGTTTGCGGTAAGTACGCCGCAGTATCTTGGATGATTTCCCCAATACTCCAAACATGATCGGTAATTCCCGCCGCCATCGCTGGGGTTACGCCCAAGGTTTTATGTACCCTGGCAAAATTATAGAACATGAAATGCAACGCTACGGCGTGCTTTAAGTTATCTATTTTCTTTGAGAAGCCGTTGGTTAGCCTGGTGAATCGCCGCATAGCCATTCTCATAGTTAGGTTCTGTCTTTCAATGTAACTCGTAGATATTTGCGTGCGGTCAGGATTGCCCCTTATGACGTGGGTTTCAGTACCTAGACATTCCGATGGAGTATAACGCTTATCACCGCCGGGTTCTGCGCCATATAGCTTTATAAGCTGCGCGTAGTCTATTTCATCGCCGAACACATCATCTACTGCGTCAAGATACATTCTATGACCGTCAGTAGTTAACTGAACTCTATTGATTAGCCTACGCCTTAAATCGGTTAAGAATTCAGTGGCAAAGCGTAGCGTTCTAAGGCCCACTAACCAGCAGGGCACTAACTTGATATCGGCATCCATAGCCACGTAAGTCCACACATCGCCATAACCTAGCTTGCCGCGTTTCCTGCGGGGTAAATGATCTTGCTTCGCATAGCAGAATGACCATATTTCATCGCACTGTAATCTAGTGCTTTTCAGGTTCTTTAGGTTCTTAAATTGGTACAGGTAACATGCTTTGCCTACATCTATTAGTAAGCGGGTAACTGTACCCTTAGCAACACCAGTCATCCGGCAGGTAGCCCGAATCGAATTACCCTCCACTAGAGCGGTAATTACTTGGGTTCTCTGCCTTAAACTTAACTGGTTCATACCTATATTATACTTGACCGCTCAAGCATTGTCAATAGGGAATAGGCTAATTTAAGAAAATAATTGTGATTATTATTTATTGATCAGATTTATGTTTGTTCTTAATGATCTCTTCAGCTATTCTTATTGCTGCCCTACGCTCGTTCACGATAGAAGCTTTTCGAGAATTTGAGTTAAGGTATATATCGCGCACTTCTCCCTCAGTAAGGCATAGTAATTCTGCCAATTCTTTTGCTGTATATTTCATATCGGCTATGTAAGTTATGATAATTTCATTAAGTAGGTTGGGGGGTTCTTTCTGTAGGTCAACCTCGACCGGCTCACGTAATCTGTAGCCTGCCTTACTCATTTGGGTCCATAAATTCCTTGCTTGCCTAGTGGTTATTTCGCTCAAATCCGATGCACGTTTCAGCAACGCAGCCATGGATACCTTCCAATATTGCTTCAAAGTGGCCAATTTTTCCAAAGATAAATCTCTGAGATACGGACGAATTTCGGACTCAGGCATCAGAAATTCGGAAGCAAATTCATCGGCCTGGCTTTCCATATTGGGATAGATACTTTCCTGATGCATAATAATATGACCTACTTCATGACAAAGAGTAAAACGCAAACGGTCTGTAGGACTATATGTATTAACAAAAAAAAGGGGGGGCATATCAGATTGCCAATGACTCATTGCGTCTATCCTGTTAGTTCTGAAATCGAAGGGGATAACCAGGCCACGTTGACTTTCAATAACATCCACCAAGTTTTGTACTGGCCCCTTGGGTAATTGCCATCCCGCCCGGACGATACGTGCAATTTCCTTGGGTTTGTCATCAAAATCAGCCAGATCTATTTGCCTTATATTTACTTTGCCAATATTAACGCCACGAAGTAATTTCCGTATATTCATAGTTCTGATGCTGACTTGCGCATAAACAGCGTTCAATATTTTGTTAGGTATATTTTGCCGCTTGCGATTAAACATCTCACTAATACTTGGGCCGTACACTTTTTCGTCCTGAAAGAAAAAGGTCGGGGGGTAGCCCAATACCGTCGATAATTTCTTTAGGTCCGCATCATTAATACCACGCATCCCCCCCTCGACTCTGGAAAGCCATCCTTGTGATACAGACAATTTGTCCGCTAATTCTTGCTGAGTAACACCCCGTGATTCCCTTGCAAGAACTACCATTATTGAGTTTATTCTTTTATCCTTACGCGCCATGCCTATTTATCAAGATCGTTCGTTTTTTCTTTCGGGTAAACACGCCTGCTTGGAGGATTAGAAGCTTCACTTATCTCGCCCGCACTGGAGACTTCCGGGGATTTCACCGCCGCTATTCTTAGTTCCCACTCATTATATTGCCCTCTGGGGCATATTATATATACGTCTTTAATAGCAGTCTGTAAGTCATTCCAAACGTACCCAGCAATAACATGCGTAACAGGTGAGGGCATATCTGGCAACTGGGCTTGCGTCTGATTCATTAACTGTACTATTCGCCTAGTTGGAATATTGCTTGGTCGAAGGCGATAATCCAGCTTCTTAAATCTCAGTTGGAACGAATCGCCAATAAAAACGCTAAAAGTCTGGTGTCTACGGCTAAAAAGCAAACCAGGTAATCCTTCAAGTTCCGTGGCAGCGTTGAAGGCCATAAAATCATTAATGATATTCGCCTTCGTTCTCTTCTTGAACTTAGACCTGGTTTGCGCATCCATCTTGTTATATTCCTCAATAGCACTGGCGATACAAGACTCGATCCGTTCTAAAAACGGACTTAGTATGGCCCTGGCTTCCTCAAGAGTAATCATCATGCTTTACCTCCACCCTTATAGTATACAATATTGTATGGCTCAAGTCAATGGCAAATATGCCATATATTATGCCATTTCTAAGCTAAAAAAATATCGCTATTTCTACATCCATCTTTTTTGGGCTGCCCTCCTAGCAATTTCTTGGCGTTGCTCCGGGGTTAAACGTGCAGCCCTGGCCTTACCGCCCTTTAATCCACCCAGTCTACCAAGCGCAACAGCATGAGGATTCTTAGGGCGTTCTTCCGGTTCAGTAGTGGCCTGCTTAACAATGGAAGCAGCTAACTGGTTGGTATCTTTCTTACTTGACCGCTTAGGCATAGGTTAAGTATGCCATATTGTCTCTATGGTGTCAATCCATCTCGTTGACAGGCTTATTCCCCCCCCCCAAAATTTGAACGTTGTTTTCCTTAATTAGCTTCAAAGTGCCCATTGACGCCAATGTTATAATTATCGTATAGGAGATAGAAATATGTTGGTTTTTATCGATCAAAGTGGCACTCCGCACCCGAATGATTCAGCTATACGGCCCGTATCGGTAGCCGTTTGTATGCAAGAAAGTGCATCCAGATCAATATCTGGCAGATTGCATACTCTAAAAAGGGAGTTGATTCGGCACGAAGCGCTAGAATTTAAGGCAAATCGCCTTCTTACAAGGGGCACCTTCCGACGTTGTCCAGATAAAAGAGAACTTGTGGAGGCGTTCTTTGACTTGATAAGAAATCTTCCTATTACGGTTTTTGCAGTAATAATGGAACGGCCCATCTCTATTATACCCAAGACTACTCTTTTACCCAATCAATTTAGGTACTTATTACAGCGCTGTGATCTAGTATGTTCCGAATTACCGGAAATGACTACAGTATTGTTTGATGGTGATTGTCGACAATGTGACAATTTGTCGCTGAAATTCAGTGCGTTTCTTTATAGGTCAAATGAGGGGCGTTCCATGACAACTATTACAGATACGCCATTTTTTGTTGATTCACGGGTAACTGCGGGGATTCAAATGGCTGATATGGCTGCCGGTGTTATACGTATTTATGAAGAGCAACAATTATTCCAGGGTGTGCCTTCTGGCGATTCATTTCTTTCTGCCATAAATAGATACTACAAAATATTAGAAGAGAGAACCAAGAATCAGACAAGTTCAGAGGGTTACCCTAGAGCAGGGTTCTACCGTATGCCAGAACGAGACCATTATTACACTCTACCAACAGATCAGAACTCCACCGATATTGAAGCTGCCACTAGTAATGGAACACCGCCTGTAAAACCAGAGAGCCAGTAGCAACACTCACAGAGTATTGCACCTGGCTCTTATGCTAAGAAGTATACCCTATAGATATTACTTTGTCAAGTGGTAAAAGGGTGTAGTAATATAGCATAGTACTAAAATACGTGTCAAGCCCCCCTTAACTTTATGTCCAAACTAGACCACTACCCAACTTAACATCGTTGCTCGAAATAACCCAGAACTTTATTCCAATTATTATGCTTAATATGGCTCAATGCCGGCAACTTCGACGATATTGACGATTCACCGAGTTAGAGAGGCCATAAAAGAAGAAGGGGCATACCGTAGAGGTATGCCCCTTCACCATTGTTTAATAATCTAGCTGCTAGGCGATCCGATCAAATCCGTTATACAACATTTTCATAGTTCAAACCGACTCGTCGGATGCCAGCTACACTTGTTACGGGCCTCCTTGCGGAGTGCAATTAACGTCGGCAACCTGTGTAGCACAGTCTGGAACTACGATACCATCGGTTCCGAAGGTCCAGGTCCACCTGGGGCTATCAAGCAAATACGTTCCCACCAGAGAAGGAACGTCAGCGGGCAACACTCCGTTGGCGTCTGCTTGCGCGGCTACTACCGCCGTCTGTACGTTGTGTCGCTCGGTCAAGCAGGCCTGACACGAACCTCTACCGATGAACTGACCCACCGCCAGGGTGACCACCCCCGCCAGAGCTGCCAGGATACCGATTACCACCAGCAACTCGATGAGGGTGAAGCCTTTTTGACTTCGCATCGACTTCAATATCTTGTGCATTTTATTACCAACCTCCTTTCTTTATAAGCTACAATAGAAGTTATCAATTCTGAGTATCAACGACATCTTATAGCAACGGTGTATCTGTGTCAACGGAAATCGATAGCTATTTAGTCTATTACGTTAATGAGAATATAGTACTAGTAGATAATATATAATATAGGAAATTAGTCCTAGTTCATTGGTAATGTCTCAATATAAATGGCGGCAATATTCGCCAATATCTGCTTTATTTGTCAATTATACTGTGACCGATAGTATTTGTTCGGCAGGGTTATGAATCGCTTTATCACTGTCCGGGTCGACTGATTAGCTTAAAGTTAAAGCACATCCCTGGCAACATAGCTGCTAATTGGTGCGCAGCTCGTCATCGGCATCTGGCTTAACCAAAACAGGTCTTTCTGCGGATGCTCGGTTTCCAATGCTAAATTTAGGCTGTTTTGCTATGATATGGTTAATTCCCGGCTGCTTGTTAAAAAAGACATACAATGAACAATAGAAGCCTTGTTAAACAGATAATTAGTTTGGCTGAGACGCCTAATGAAGCTAATGGCCAAAAATATCCGTCTATCAGCTTAAGAGCGCTTTCCCAACTTGCACAGGAACACGAAATGGAAGTCAGGGATGCCGAAATAATGTCCCTTAAAAACGGTGTCATACCCCGGCGCTATCTCCGCAATATTGGTTCATTTGGTATTGCGGGGCAGGTTAAGCTGTTGCAGTCATCGGTGGCTGTCGTCGGGGCCGGCGGGCTGGGCGGCACCATCATCGAACTGCTGGCCAGACAGGGTACGGGCCATATTATCGTCATCGATGATGACTGCTTTACAGAACAGAATTTAAACCGGCAACTCTTGTCTACGGAGAAAAATCTAGGCAAATATAAGGCTGAGGCGGCAGCCAGGAGAGTTAGGCATATAAATTCAGCAGTGGCACTGACAGTATTTATAGAAAAATTGAACGAGGAAAATGCCGATAGATTGCTTAACGGTGCACAGGTAGTGGCTGACGCACTTGATAACCTGCCGTCCCGTTTCACGCTTGAGAAAGCCTGCCGTTATCTGGGGATTCCACTGGTGCACGGGACAATTGCCGGCTTTTGCGGGCAATTAACCACGATTTTCCCTGAGGACGCCGGTTTCTGCTGCATTTACGGTTCTTCAAATGAATTGCCGGAACAGGGTATGGAAGTGCAAATCGGTAATCCCTCCTCCACGCCGGCGGTTGTGGCCGCCTGGCAGGTGCAAGAAATTGTGAAGATTATTACCGGCATAGGTACGCCGCTGCGTAATGCACTCCTGGTACTAGATATGATGGATGGGACGGTCGAAAGGATTAATATTAGCCAATGACCATTTTATGGATGGTCTTGTTTTTCGTTGCGGGCTCCATGGTTGGGAGCTTCTTAAATGTGGTCGCCGATCGGCTGCCCCAAGGCAAATCTATTATTTGGCCGATGTCACATTGCACCGGTTGCCGGCGCCCCATTTCAGCAAGAGACAATATCCCAATAGTCAGCTATATCTGGCTTCGAGGTCGCTGCCGAAACTGTAATGCATCCATACCGCAACGTGTGCTGTGGGTGGAAATCAGTACCGCAATTTTATTCGCTTTTGTTTACTGGCACTATAACTTCAGCTGGGAATTGCCGCTGGTACTATTATTTTGCTGTGTATTCATTGTATTGCTGCTTATCGACCTAGAGCATGGAATACTGCCGAATAAGATAGTTTATCCATCGATGGTTATAGCGCTGGCGCTGGCCGGTGTGGGCTCCATCTTTGGATTTGAACCGGGATATATAATATTCTTCGGCTTTCATTTGTGGATAATTAACGTTCTTGTCGGTGGTATCATCGGTTTCGTGCTGATGCTTGTCCCCGCCCTGCTTTATCGCCTTATAGGCCGTGCAGAAGGAATGGGTTGGGGAGATGTTAAACTGGCAGCACTTATCGGCTTTGTAACCGGCTTTCCGCTGGTTATATTGGCCACATTTCTGGCTGTTATTATTGGTGGAATCACGGCCGCTATTTTGCTACTTCTCAAGGTTAGAGGGCGAAAAGACGCCATACCATTCGGCCCTTTTCTCTCCGTGGCCGCCATGGTGACCTTGTTTTGGGGAAGCAGTCTCATCATTCGGCTATTCTTATACTAGAGCCCCCGGCGGCCGGGTCATACCTCCGTATGAGCCGCTATCATCAATAAGTCTTAGGCTAAAGTCACCTATTTTTGCTGATAAAACCAGCCACACTCAGGATTACTTTAGATCACCTGTCATTTACAATGGTTATGTATTTTTCAGCAGGCAGGTTCAATGGTGAAAAAAGAAATTGAGACATCTGAAATAAAAGAGTCCCCGATTGTTTTCGGGAGTCACGGACCGCAACTGAAGGGTAAAATCATCATGCCCACCGGAGCCAGTGCTGACCAGCCGGTACCGGCGGTGGTGCTGTGTCATGGCTTCGGCGCTGCCTGCCGGGTAATGGAACCCGCCGCCCGAATGATGGCAACTCAGGGAGTGGGTAGCATAGTCTTCGATTTTCGTGGCCACGGAGTTAGCGAGGGCGCTGTCGATGGTAAGCTGGCCGAAGACGTTATCGATGCCTGGAATGTATTATGTCAACTACCCGAAGTTGATAGTGCTCGTATGGGTGCGGCTGGACACAGCCTTGGAGCCATGTCGGTTATTATGGCAGCCGACAAGTTAGCTAACCCTCGGGCGCTGGTGGCATTGTCCTGCCCGCCCGAAGTAGAAAGCCAGTTTCCCATCGGAGGTGAAAGAAACTTCGGCCGTTGGGGACGAGATCTTAAGGTTATTGTTGAATATCCCAGGCACGGCGCTTTCCCGTGGATGAAAGGTCTTGCAGCCCTCATATGCCGGGTCTGGATGTACGTGGGCTGCTTCAAGGTCCGGGTGGACTGGCATAGCTTTATGGATGCCTTCCCTCAAATGAATATGTCGACTATTCTGGAAAAATTGAAGGACTGCTCCAAGCTTTTTGTATTTTGCGAAGGCGATAGGGTAACTCCATATCGCAGCTATACGCCGGTTTTTCAAGCTGCTTGCCAGCCTAAAGAACTTCTTCTGGTTAAAGGCGGTTTTCACACTACTCCGCTCTTACCGGGGAACCTGCGTTCCCAGTGGACAAGCTGGATGGTAAAAACCCTGACTGCTTAAATCTATTTTCACGAAGGAGCAATATGAAAGTATTGATTACAGGTGGAGCCGGACGTTTAGGCACTAACGTTGATAAAGCATTCATAAAGAATGGATTTCAGGTGCGTATCTTCGATCTCGACACACAAGCCAACAGGAATAGCGTCAAAAAGCTGGGAGCGAATGCTGACGTTTGCTGGGGCGATATTACGCAGCCTGATTCAGTACGTAAAGCTGTTGATGGTGTTGACGCGGTGGTGCATATGGCGGGCATTCTACCGCCTGTAGCCTACGAAAGGCCTGACTTAGCAGCCCGTGTCAATGTTGGTGGCACCAGAATCATTGTAGACCAGCTCAAACAATCCGGGAAACGGATTCCATTTATATTTACTTCATCGGTAGCTGCCTTCGGTCCGACGCCTGAGATTACCAGGCCACTTTGTCCTGATAGTCATAATCCCAATCCCAGGGGAGCCTACGGCGAAACCAAGCTCCAGGCTGAGAATATAATCAAGGAGTCCGGAATCGACTACGCTATATTGCGTCTTACTGCCACCATGTACCTGAGCTTCTCGCTTAGCGACCTGAAAAGAATGTTCACCGTACCTCTGAACAACCGGGTGGAATATTGCCATCCCGATGATACAGCCGTAGCATTGGTCAATGCCGTTAAGAATTTCGATGAGGTGAAAGGTAACACCCTGGTCATCAGCGGCGGTCCCGAGCAGCGAATGCTATACAAAGATATGGTCGCTGCCATGTTGAGAGTCATGGGGTTGCCACTGCCTCCAGCTCATAAATTTACCAAAGAGCCCTACTATCTTGACTGGTATGATACTTCAAAGTCGCAAAGATTACTCAATTATCAGCGCCGAAGTTTTACCGATTACATCAGGGATTACTCAAAGCAACTTTCACGGCAGTACGGTCCCGGCTTTATACCTTTTATGCAGAGCTTTGTAGGTCCGGTTTTTGGTAAGGCTATCGTCCAATTTTTTTAATATTTTTTCTCCCGACCTATTGCATACCATCATCACCGTGTGATATACTCACCTTCCAGTAAGACCTTTAAGTCAGTCCCGAGAGGCTGGCAAGGGAAATATGAAGAGCGTTTGTAGTTCTGTAAAGCTGCTCTACAAAGCTGCTTTTTTAAAGGCCTCTTGCCAGTTTCCGGCAGGAGGTTTTTTTAATGCCTGAAAGAATGTTGATGTCCGCCGAGGACATGCAGCGGGCGTTATTACGTATTGCCCACGAAATCGTGGAAAGGAATAAAGGAGCCGGTGACCTTGTCCTGGTTGGCATGCAAACCCGGGGAGTTCCGATAGCCAGAAGGTTGGCTGCCACCATCAAGCAACTTGAAGCGGTAAATGTACCTGTCGGCTCACTTGACATCAGCCTCTATCGAGACGACCTGGCCTCCTTATCGTTAAAACCTAAAGTCCACCGTACGGACATTCCAGTAGATATTACCGATAAACAGATAGTTCTGGTTGACGATGTCTTTTATACCGGCCGCAGCATCCGTGCCGCTATGGATGCCCTCATTGACCTCGGCCGGCCTAAATCAATACAGCTGGCGGTTCTGGTAGACAGGGGACATCGGGAATTGCCCATCCGCGCCGACTATGTGGGCAAGAATATTCCTACATCCAGAAACGAGGAAATCAAGGTTGAAATAAAAGAAGTGGACAGTGAAGACCAGGTGGTTATAGTTTCAACTGACAAGGGGGCAAATCATGAGAACGATTGAATCAAGTGCTGATACGGTTACCCCGGACTCATTACCGCCTCCATCGGCTGCAGTGTGGCAACATTCCCATGTCCTTGACCTCGATGATTTCAGTCGTGAAGAAATCGAGCTTGTACTGGAGATAGCAGACAGCATGAAAGAAGTGCTGGGTAGGGAGGTAAAAAGAGTACCGACGTTGAGAGGCAAGACAGTAGTAACCCTATTCTATGAGGCCAGCACCAGGACTCGGGCTTCATTTGAGCTGGCAGCCAAGAATCTGAGTGCTGATACGGTAAGCATAGATGCCTCTAAGAGCAGTGTTACCAAGGGAGAATCATTAGCCGATAGTCTGCGAACTATACAAGCCCTCGGGGCTGACATCATAGTCATGCGCCATTCTCAGTCGGGAGCACCTTATTTGGCAGTTCATGAAGTAAATTCCAGCATAATAAATGCCGGCGACGGTTGGCATGCTCATCCATCCCAGGCCCTTCTGGACATCTACACGATACGCAGTCACCTGGGCAAGACCCAGAATCTTAAAGTGGCAATTGTAGGTGACATCATGCACAGCCGGGTAGCCCGTTCGAATATATGGGGCCTGACTTCGATGGGGGCCAAAGTCGTACTATGCGGTCCATCCACATTATTGCCTCGGGACATGGATAGCTTCCTTAAAATCTGCGAGTTAAACGGCGTGAGCATTGAAAATAAAATTGAGTCGGCGGTGGAAAATGCCGATGTTGTAATGCTATTAAGGCTGCAGATGGAAAGACAGCAGAGCGGGCTGCTGCCTAGCCTTAGAGAATACATCCAGCAATATCAGTTAACGGCGCAGCGTCTGTCATTAGCCAGGCCAAAAGCTCTGGTAATGCATCCTGGTCCGATCAATGAGGGTATCGAGGTAAGTCCTGAGATAGCACACGGAGCGCAATCGGTTATTGAAGAACAGGTAGCCAATGGTGTGGCTATAAGGATGGCATTGCTCTATCTAGTCGCGGGAGGTAAAAACAAATAATGGCTACTTCCCTATTGATAAGCGGCGGCCGTGTTATCGATCCCGGGCAGCGCATTGATAAAGTTGCAGACTTGCTCATTACCAAGGGCAAGGTTGCCTGGATTGGTGAAAAAGGAGCTGCTCCGTCTCACGCCGATTCAAAGGTGGTTGACGCCAGCGGTCTGGTAGTTTGCCCGGGATTTATCGACCTGCACTGTCATCTCAGAGAACCTGGTTTTGAAGATAAAGAGACGATCAACACTGGAAGCCAGGCTGCCGCCAGAGGGGGCTTCACCACAATCTGCTGCATGCCTAATACTAATCCACCACTGGATAGTCAATCTTCGATAGATTATGTAAAGAAAGCGGCTCAGGCTGTCGGCATAGTTCAGGTTTTGCCTGTCGGCTGCATAACGAAAGGCAGACAGGGTAAGGAACTAACCGAAATGTATGACCTGGCGGAGGCCGGAGTTGTTGCCTTCAGTGACGATGGAAGCCCTGTTTCCAGTTCGCGGATGATGTCGCTGGCCATGGATTATAGCCTTGGCGTCGGACTGCCAATTATCGACCACTGCGAGGATACGCAACTGACAGAGGACGCCTGTATGAATGAAGGCTGGGTATCCGCCCGGCTGGGCCTTAAAGGTATGCCTGCCGCTGCGGAAGAGTTAATGGTTGCCCGTGATATAACGCTGGCGCAGCTTTCCGGTGCCAGACTTCACATAGCTCACGTCAGCACGGCGGGCTCGGTAGAACTCATTCGAAGGGCTAAAGAGGCCGGCTTAAAAATTACCGCCGAAGTTACACCGCACCATTTAACCCTCACTGAAGAACGAGTAATGAGCAAGTCGGATGATAACGAGCGGATATCCTATGATACGAACGCTAAGGTAAATCCACCGCTGCGAACCAGAAGAGACATCGAGGCTCTGGTTCAGGGACTGAAAGAGGGGGTTATCGATGTTATTGCTACTGACCATGCCCCTCACACACTCGCGGATAAGGCCTGTGAGTTCGGGCTGGCTGCCTTCGGTATCAGCGGCTTTGAAACGGCCTTCGGCAGCCTGATGAGTCTGGTGCACGAAGATAAGCTAAAGTTGGAGGGGCTAATATCCAAGCTCACCATAGAGCCTGCCCGAATAATCGGCACCAGATACGGTGAACTCGGCACGCTCAAGCCTGGTACCCGGGCCGACGTCACCATCTTCGCTTCCAATAAGGAATGGACAGCCGATAGTCGTGATTTCGTGTCTAAAGGTAAGAACACCCCCTTCGATGGTTCAGTGTTTAAGGGGAAAATACAGATGACCATAGCCGCCGGACAGGTAGTTTATAAGTCCCAATAAAAATAAGGAGGTCCTTTGTGCCCAGGCGTAACGATATAAATAAAGTCATGATTATTGGTTCGGGGCCTATCGTCATAGGCCAGGCGTGCGAGTTCGATTATTCAGGAACTCAAGCCTGCAAAGCGCTCCGAAGTCTGGGCTACGAAATTGTATTAGCAAACTCAAATCCGGCAACTATCATGACCGACCCGGGAATGGCTGATGTGACCTATATCGAACCGCTGAATCTCGAAATGATGACGCAGATTATAGAAAAGGAGCGGCCTGATGCCCTGCTGCCCAACCTGGGGGGACAAACCGGCCTCAATCTAAGTGCGGAGCTGGCACGCGCCGGAGTCTTGAAGAAATACGGGGTCCAGGTGATAGGTGTAGATGTAGACGCTATTAAAAGCGGAGAGGACCGTATTACTTTCAAGGAAACAATGAACCGCCTGGGAATCGAAATGCCAGAAAGCCAGGCGGTCTATAGTGTCGAAGACGCCGAAGTTGTTGCCGCTGAACTGGGTTACCCGGTCGTTATTCGTCCGGCCTATACGCTGGGAGGGACTGGAGGCGGACTCGTTTACAACGTAGAGGAGTTAAGGACGGTAGCCAGCCGCGGCATCTCAGCCAGCCTTATCGGTCAGGTGTTGGTGGAGGAATCGGTTCTGGGTTGGGAAGAGCTGGAGCTGGAGGTGGTTAGAGATTCCAAGAACCAGATGATTACCGTGTGCTTTATTGAAAACGTCGATGCCATGGGAGTTCACACAGGCGACTCTTTCTGTACAGCTCCCATGCTTACCATCGACACCGACCTCCAAAAGCGCCTTCAAGATTATTCATACCGAATTGTAGAGGCGATACGCGTTATAGGCGGCACCAATATACAGTTTGCCCACGACCCTAAAACCGGCCGCGTGGTGGTTATAGAGATAAATCCCAGGACGTCACGCTCGTCGGCGCTGGCCTCCAAGGCGACAGGCTTCCCGATAGCCTTTGTCTCCGCCAAGCTGGCTGCTGGATTGACGCTGGATGAAATACCCTACTGGCGTGATGGCACTCTTGAAAAATATACACCTTCAGGTGACTACGTGGTAGTTAAATTCGCTCGCTGGGCATTTGAGAAGTTCAAAGATGCCGAAGACAAGCTGGGAACTCAGATGCGAGCTGTCGGTGAAGTTATGAGCATCGGCAAGAACTACAAAGAAGCACTTCAGAAGGCAGTCAGGTCGCTGGAGATCGGCAGGCACGGGTTCGGCTTCGCCAAGGATTTTCATAAGAAGTCACTGGATGAACTTCTGGCCCTGCTTAAAGAGCCTACCAGCGAAAGACAATTCATTATGTATGAAGCCCTCAGAAAAGGCGCCGATATCCAGTCTTTGTACGAAAGGACATATATCAAGCCCTGGTTTATCCAGCAGATGAAGGAACTCGTTGAACTCGAGGAAGAAATACTTAAGTACAAGGGCAAGGTGTTACCGGATTCGCTTCTTGTCCAGGCCAAGAAAGACGGGTTCGCCGACTGCTATCTGGCACAGATCCTTAACATGACCGAAAAGGAAATTCGCCGGAAACGCACCGCACTTGGGGTCGTAGAAGGTTGGGAGCCGGTGCCTGTAAGCGGCGTGGAAAACGCAGCCTATTACTTCTCTACCTACAATGGCCCCGATAAGACATCGAGCAGTCAAAGAAAGAAAGTAATGGTACTGGGCGGCGGACCGAACCGCATCGGCCAGGGCATAGAATTCGATTACTGCTGTGTCCACGCTGCTTTTACACTGCGAGATGAAGGTTATGAAACCATAATGGTCAATTGCAATCCGGAAACCGTGTCCACAGACTATGACACATCCGATAAGCTTTACTTCGAGCCTCTGACGGTTGAAGACGTACTGAGTATCTACGAAAAGGAAAAACCGGAAGGAGTTATCGTGCAGTTTGGGGGACAGACGCCGCTAAATATCTCTAAAGAATTATCTGAAGCCGGCGTAAAAATTCTGGGGACCACACCTGAGACAATAGACCTTGCAGAAGACAGAGACCGTTTCCGACATATGATGGAAAAACTTCGAATACCCATGCCCGAGTCCGGAATGGCCAGCAATTTGAAAGATGCGCTTAAAGTAGCCAGGAAAATCGGTTATCCGTTGATGGTCAGGCCGTCGTACGTACTTGGCGGTCGCGGGATGGAAGTTGTTCACGATGAAGATATGCTTAAGGAATACGTCGCGGCAGCGGTTGACGTTACCCCAGACAGACCGATACTTATAGATAAGTTTCTTGAAAACGCCATCGAGACCGAAGCCGATGCCATAGCTGACGGGACGGATGCATTTGTGCCGGCTGTTATGGAGCACATAGAACTTGCCGGCGTTCATTCCGGCGATTCAGCCTGTGTTATACCCCCGGTAACCATACCGCAAAAACACATCGACACCATCAATCAGTACACCAGGACAATTGCCACCGAACTTAACGTGGTAGGCCTGATGAATATTCAATATGCCATAGCCAAAGATGTCCTTTACGTCCTGGAGGCGAATCCCAGGGCATCGAGGACCGTGCCGCTCGTCTCAAAAGTATGTAATGTGTCCATGGCGCGGCTGGCAACCCAGGTAATGCTGGGTAAAAAACTGTCGGAGCTTAATCTCAAGCAACGCCGTATACCGCACTTCGGCATAAAGGAAGCAGTTTTCCCCTTTCCCATGTTCCCTGAGGTTGACCCGATATTGGGCCCGGAAATGCGCTCGACGGGAGAAGTTCTGGGCATCGCCGACTCATTCGGGCTGGCCTTCTTCAAGGCGCAGATGGCAGCACAGCAGGTGCTTCCTATAGAAGGAACTGTATTGATAAGCCTGTTCAGCAAGGAAATGCCCCCATCTCTGGAGGTGGCCAAGCGTTTATCCGAGTTGGGGTTTAACATAAAGGCAACACGCGGTACTCATAGATTTCTGGCCAAACACGGCATCAGCTCGGCACTAATTCTCAAGATGCATGAAGGCCGTCCCAATATAGCCGACGGTATTAAGAACAGAGAGATTCAGCTTGTTATCAATACTCCGAGCGGCAAATTAAGCAAGTACGACGACTCCTATATCAGGAAGACGGCAATTAAGCATAAGGTGACCTATATCACGACGTTGGCGGCCGCACTGGCAGCAGCCAAAGGAATAGCTGCTTATCGAAGTGGCAGGCTGGAAGTAAAGTCCTTACAAAACTATCATGCGGATATTCAATAGGTGGTGACGGTGAAGGAGCCATCCGTTTGAAACAAGTCCCGGCTAGACTGTTATCCAATGAAGAGCTCATGCCTGGATACCACTTGATGCGTCTTGAAGCTCCGTATATTGCTTCAGAAGCTAACCCGGGCCAATTCGTTGCCGTAACCTGTGGCTCCGAACTGGTGCTTCGCCGCCCCTTCAGCATTCACATGGTGGAGAACGACAAAGAATTCTCTATTATTTTTGCTGTCGTAGGGTCCGGTACAAGATGGCTGGCACAGCGCCGGAAAGGTGAGACTCTGGATGTGCTGGGCCCACTGGGTAACGGTTTTTCCATTGATAACTCATCGAAGAAATTATTGCTGGCGGCCGGAGGTATAGGCATTGCCCCTCTGGTTTTTTTAGCGCAAAAAGCCACAGCCAGCGATAAGCTTGTAAAGTTACTCCTGGGCGCTCGCACAAAGGATTGCCTCTACCCTCGCCACCTCCTGCCCGACAAAGTCGAGATTCTGGTTACCAGCGAAGACGGCAGTGAGGGTATAAAAGGAAAATTGACGGACATTTTTCCTGGATACGTAGATTGGGCGGACCAAATTTACGTTTGCGGTCCACTGGCCATGTATCAATCGATAAACGATTATCAAGCAGTAAGGCAGACCCACAAAAAGATTCAGGTCTCTTTGGAAGTAAGGCTTGGGTGCGGCATCGGTGCCTGCCTTGGCTGCAGTATCAAAACGAAAACCGGTATGAAAAAGGTCTGCCTTGATGGTCCGGTTTTTAACCTGGATGAAGTCATGCTGGAAGAGGTGAGAATATGACGATAGTGACTAAAACGATTCACATTAATACCAGGGGAAATTGCGACATGCTGGATATTACAGGTCAGGTAGAGAAAGAAATCCATGCCGCCAATATTGAGAGCGGGTTAGCCACTATTTTCATTACCGGGTCGACCGCAGGCGTAACCACTATTGAGTACGAAGGAGGCGTCCTTAACGACTATAAAGCTATGTGGGAGAGGAACGCACCCTCAAATATAGATTATCAGCACGACCTCAGGTGGGGAGACGGCAATGGATTTTCCCACGTTAGAGCGTCCCTGCAGGGGCCATCCTTGGTTGTGCCTTTTGTTAAAAAGAAAATGATGCTCGGGACATGGCAGCAAATCGTGGTTGTCGACTTCGATAACCGTCCCAGGTCCAGAGAAATCGCACTTCAGATTCTGGGGGAATAGGCTAAAGAGGTTGCCTTATCCAATGTCAGAATGGCATACTAATTAAACTGTGCCTCAAATAGATATCCTTTCTATTCTTCTTATTGCCCTGGCTCTATCCGCTGATTGTTTTGCAGTAGCCCTGGGCAGTGGTTTTAATATAAAGACCACCTCGCTGTCTCCTATTGTACGTATGGCTGTTGCCTTCGGTTTGGCACAGGCTTTAATGACAGGCTTAGGATGGCTGGTAGGACGGACTGTGGTCGATCTGGTATCGGCCTACGATCATTGGGTTGCCTTCATTCTACTGGCAATTATCGGTGGAAGAATGATTTGGGAGTCGTTCCATCCTGAAGATAAGAGAAAAAAGGTGGACATCAGTAAAGGGGTGGTACTGGTCGGCCTGGCAGTGGCTACCAGCATTGACGCTCTGGCAGTAGGACTATCTTTTGCGTTTCTCAAAGTAAATATCGTCTTGGCTTGCCTGGTAATCGGAGTCGTTGCCTTCGGCGTAACTATCGGCGGCTTCTTCTTAGGCAAAAGAGTCCAATCATTTTTAGGCAAGTACGCGGAAGCTATCGGTGGCGTTATTCTCATAGCCATCGGCATTAGAATCCTTCTGAGTCATCTACTCCAGCAGCAATTATGATTTATTGCTAAGCGGTGCATTCACAGGTAAAATGTCAGCGGTTAGTCTCTATGCCCGGTCAGCACATTTACTAATATAATGCGTATCTGTTTTCTTAGTTACAGGAGCTATCGCTATTCCGGCGGTCAGGGAATTTATTTAAGGTACCTGAGCAGGTCGCTGCGCGACCTGGGCCACCAGGTTGATATAGTTTCCGGCCCGCCTTATCCGGAGCTTGACGAAGGTGTGCGGCTCATCAAATTACCGAGTCTAGACTTATACTCCATGTCTTCCGTCCGGCGCCTCTTTATCAATCCCAGAAAATTAAATACTCGTGCCAATCTGGTCGAATGGACGGGTATCATGACCGGCTATTTCTCGGAACCCCTGGCTTTCGGTATGAGAGCTTACGACATGATGCTTAATGGGGCTCTGAATAAATACGATATCATTCATGATAACCAGACTATGTCTTACGGCATCCTGAAGATTCAAGACCTCGGGCTGCCTGTTGTCGAGACTATTCACCACCCGGTTACAATAGATCGCGATTCAGCAATTCAGTCGGCGAAATCAGTAAAAGACAAACTTGGTCTTAGAAGATGGTTCTCCTTTATCAACATGCAGATGAAGGTGGCTCGCCGGCTTCGTCACATAATTACTGTTTCACAGACGGCATGCCGCCACATAGTAGATACCTTTGGCCTGCCCCAGGAAAGAATGCATGTGGTTTACAATGGAATTGATACGAAGGTTTTCAGCCCGTCTCGAACCGTTTCCCGGCGCGATAACCGGTTGTTGGTGGTTATAAGCAGAGACACGCCGGTGAAAGGTCTCCGCTATATGCTTGAAGCTCTTGCCGTTTTGCGCCAGGAACATAACCTGACATTGGTGGTAGTGGCTAAAGGAACAGATAATACACTGACCCAGAGACTGATTGACACTTTAGGTATTAGAGATAACGTCCAGATTATTGACGAAATAGATACTCCGGAACTTGTACACCAGTACCGCATGGCTACAATAGTGGTAGTCCCCTCTGTTTACGAAGGATTTGGTTTACCGGCCGCCGAAGGTATGGCCTGCGAAGCTCCGGTTATTTCCACTACCGCAGGTGCTCTGCCCGAAGTGGTGGGTGATGCCGGTATTCTAGTGGCTCCGGCCAACGTCAAAGCGCTGGTGGATGCCATATCCGCTCTAATAGAATCTCCGCAAAAACGCTACACTCTAGGTCGAAATGGAAGAGACAGGATTTTGCGCGAATTCAATTGGGACAACACTGCTCAAGGCACGCTAGCTGTCTACGCGGAAGCAATCGAGTACCGGAAACGCTCAAATATGTCTAGTCCAGTCAAATAAGAACCTGGTAAATCCTCCTATACCTGTTTTCGCTGATAATAAATTACGACCAATGACCTGACCTAAATCCTATTGATATATCGTGACAACATATGTAAAATGTCTTGGTATTGTGGGTTTTATTAAATTGAGAATCTGACGTTCAGGTGAATTGTGGAATGCGCATTTGTTTGCTTAGTTACAGAGGTTATCGTTATTCGGGCGGACAGGGTATCTATGTCCGCTATCTTAGCCGATTCCTTAGAGAACTCGGTCATGATATAGATGTAATTGCGGGGCCCCCCTACCCAGATCTTGATGACGGCATTAAACTCATAAAATTGCCAAGTCTCGACCTGTATACCCGTTCAGAATTAATGCGTCTTTTTGTAAATCCCGCAAGACTTAATTCCTCAGCAAACATAGTCGAATGGCTCGGCGAATGCAGCGGCTTCTTCACTGAGCCGCTGACCTTCGGTATGCGAGCCTACAAATATTTGCGAAACAACAACCACTTTAAAAAATATGACGTCGTACATGATAATCAGAGCTTGTCCTACAGCATCCCGAAAATTCAGGACATTGGAATCCCCGTGGTGGCTACAATTCATCACCCCATCGCTATCGACCGTGACCTGGCTGTTAAAGCAACCAGGTCTTGGTGGAAAGCCATGGGAATAAAACGCTGGTATTATTTCATTAACATGCAAATAAAAGTTTCTAAAAAACTTTCCCAATTCATCACCGGGTCACACAATTCTTATAAACAGGTACTTGATGTCTTTCACATGCCGGAGAAGAGCCTGCATGTAATTTATGATGGTGTGGACACCTCTGTTTTTCAACGAACATCGAGAAATGGACGATTCAACGACCGGCTGCTGGTAATCAATAGTGGAGATATACCGCTAAAAGGATTGAAGTATCTATTGGAAGCAGTAGCTGCCCTGAAAACGGAGAGGAAGGTACATCTCACCATTGTGGGGAAACAGGTAAAAAACGGCTATACACAAGGACTGGTGGACAGCCTGGGCATAGGCGATTGTGTTGTACATAAAGGACAGGTAGATACTGACGAACTTGTTCGACAGTACTCGGAGGCTACAATGCTCGTGGTGCCCTCCGTTTACGAAGGTTTTGGCCTGCCCGCTGCCGAGGCCATGTGCTGCAAGACACCGGTTATTTCGACAACCGCCGGCGCCTTGCCCGAGATCGTAGGAGATGCAGGTATTCTTGTGCCCCCAGCCAACACAAAAGCTTTGGTGGATTCAATATCTGACCTGCTGGATAATCCCGAAAAGAGACACCAGTTGGGCGAAATGGGATACAAGCGAGTGACCGCTATGTTCGACTGGAGAAATACCGCCCGGCAAACAGCCGATGTCTACAGAGAAGCAATCGAGCAACGTAAGGCAGTGGCACAATGACATCTACTTTGGAGCAATTCGGATGACGTTAGAACTGGATAATTGCCTTTCTCGAGAGTATCTTCAGCCGACTGTTGGGTCCATTGTGACCGTTCAACAGCCTGATGGTGCTATACCGTGGCTCCCGGGCGGAATTATCGACCCGTGGACACACGTTGAAAACGCCATGGCTCTGGATGTAGGTAAGTTTCACCTGGAAGCGGAACATGCCTACAACTGGCTGTCCGAGAACCAGATGCCCGATGGCAGCTGGTTTGCTACATATCAGGATGGAAAACCGCTCGATATTTCGAAGGTTTCGCACGGTATTTCATATATTGCCGTAGGCATATGGCACCACTATCTTTCGACGGGGAATATTCCGTTCGTTCAGAAAATATGGCCATGCGTCCAGGCGGCCATCGACTTCGTTCTGGACATGAGAGGCCCTGCCGGAGAAATTTACTGGGCCAGGGACAGCGCCGGTAAAATCTATCCTACGGCACTGATAAGCAGTTGCAGTTCAAGCTACTTAAGCATAAAGAGCGCTATGTCGATAGCGTCGCTGTTGGAAGAATGCAGGCCTGACTGGAAAGAGGCCAATAAAACGCTGGCAAAAGCCATTCAAGACATGCCCTGTATTCTCACCGCGCCAAAAGGGGATAATCCGACTTTTGCCATGGATTGGTATTATCCGGCAATGTGCTCCGTCATAAATGGCGACGAGGCCAGGCAGCACCTGTCCAGCGGCTGGGACAAATTTGTTATCGAGGGCATGGGCTCCCTGTGCAGCCTCGAGCAGGGCTGGGTCACTGCCGCTGAGACCAGCGAACTGGCCATGGCATTGGCAGTGCATGGCGAGTATGAACATTCAACGAGAGTATTTAACTGGATTCACCAGATGCGCGATGACGACGGCGCCTACTGGTATGGAATGGCCATACCTGATAACGAAATCTGGCCGCAGGAAAAACCCACCTGGACATCGGCAGCGGTGGTTCTGGCAGCGGATATGCTCAGGCCGATGTCACCCACCAATTTACTTCTCGATCACCATAGCCCGGCGCCGCTGTAAAATCCCCAGCGTCTTTATCATCTCCAGCTCTTCAAAAACGCCCGATTTCAGCGCCAGCTTATATACTTCATATGGAGCCTGCCCACCCTGCGCCGGGTCCAAAAAGATGTCATGAAATACAAGCAAACCGCCGGGCAGGACATGCGGATACCAGCACTCGTAATCGGTTAGCACTGTTTGGTAGCTGTGACCGCCGTCGATGAATACCATACCCAGAGGTGTCGCCCAATCCCTGGCAGCCACATGAGATTTAGCGACTATCGGTACCACCACTTCCTCTAATCCGGCCTTATCAATCGTGGCACGAAAATATGGAAAGCTGTTTATTGTTTCTGAGTTTTTGTCCAGCAGTTCGGAATCGAAGTATAGCTGGCCCGGCTGTTGTTCCTCAGAGCCCCGGTGATAATCGATGGAAAACAGCGTTCTACCCCGTATTTTGCAGGCCGTCCCCAAGTATACGGTAGACTTACCACAAAAGCTGCCAATCTCCAGGCAGGGACCGATTAAGCAGCCCTGTAGGGCCAGTTCGTATAGCCTCACCCCCTCGCTCTCATCCAGAAAGCCCTTTATTTCATTAACAAATGCGGGTATGGCTCTTTTATCTTTCTTTTCCATGTGTCCAGAGTATAGCATACCGCTAACTTTAATCCCTATCACCGTCTTTCCGACGGGTTGTAAATGGGCAGAAAGCAACAAAAGCAGTATGGTATGATGCCACGACCAGGCTTAAATCCAAAGCGGAGATATCACATCACATGAAAAAGAAACTGATTAAAGCCACAACTATTATAGTAGCTATTTGTTCAATACCTTTGGCCGGTTGTACCGGCAAAGAGACCGGGACCACTGATGAAAGTACCGTATCCGGATACGTCGACCTCGCTTGAATGGGTCAGGGCGAACGGGGAAATAAGTTAAACGCTAAAAGCTAAAGGTCAAAAGTTCAGGTTATACGTTAAATGTAAGGCACGGGTAACGGGTCAGCAAAAAGTCTCCCTTTGGAAAGGGAGATTTAGAGGGATTCTATCCTTTATTTTCCCAGTACGAGTGACAGAAACTCGGCGCGCGTGGCCGATCGACTCCGGAAAGACCCTCTTGTTGCCGATGTTATAACATTACTTCCCGGTTTCTTAATGCCGCGCATGGTCATACATAAATGCTCGGCTTGAATGACCACCGCCACTCCATCGGGCTGTAAAGCCTCGCAAATCGCATCCGCTATCTGCGAGGTCATCCTCTCCTGTATTTGAAGCCGTTTAGCGAAAATTTCTACCACTCGTGCCAGTTTGCTCACGCCGACCACTCTCCCCTCCTGATTCGGAATATAGCCCACGTGAGCCACGCCGTAGAACGGCAGCAGGTGATGCTCGCACATCGAGTAAAACGGGATATCTCTAAGTATCACCATTTCACGATGTCCCACTTCAAAACCAACGGTCAGTTCGGCTTTGGCATCCATATCCAGGCCGGCAAAAAGCTCCTTATACATATCGGCCACGCGCTTGGGTGTATCCCGCAGGCCCTCCTTTTCCGGTTCCTCGCCAATGGCTTTGATAATGGAACGTACCGCTTTTTGAATTTCTGCTTCGTCTACCACTGAAGTCTCCTCTCTGGACGACCTCGCCTATCGCCTTCCGTAAGTTTCGCGGTCAAGTAATCTCTCTGACTCTTTCTTTGTAGTTATGTAAAGTTCTGCGCCCAGATAAAGAGCCGGATTCAGCTGGCTCAGGTCCAGCGTGCCTTTGGCCGTAAATAAATCATCGCTGAAGTGCACGGCGACTATTTCACCCACCATCCAAGCATGATCGCCGTAAACTTTAGAATCCACAAGTTTACACTCATAAGCGGCGTAGGCATCTTTAAGTACGGGGGCACTTGTTTTAAACGGTTTCTCTTCAATCATATTGAACCGGCTGAACTTATCAATCTGGCTGCCTCCACTGCCTCCTACCGAAGCAATAAGGTCGGCGGACTCGTACGGTACAAAGTTAATACCAAACTCCCCGGATTGCACAATTAGGTTGTATGTAAATCTCTTAGGCGCCACTGACACGCCGTATAGTGGAGGTTTGAAGGATATTGGACTGTGCCAGGCAGCCGCCATGGCATTCTTCTTGCCGCCGGCGTTTACCGTAAGTATAGCTACTACCCTGGGATAATGCTGATAGAATTCACCAACTTCGCCTTTAACTAATTTCGCCACTGGTCTCCCCCTATTTTGCGGCAACTGGAATTAATGCCAGCCCAGTGCTCTCCCAACCGCTTTTATATCAGCTGGCAATTCCGGGAATGGCTCGGCAAACTTGGCCGGCAAACTGGGGTCTTTCAGACCGCTGCCGGTGATAATACATACCACCTTTTTCCCGGAAAGGTTAAGTCCCTTAGAAGTCATTTTGATAAGACCGGCTACCGATGCTGCCGACGCCGGTTCGCCGAAGACGCCTTCTTTTCTGGCCAGCAGCTTGTAAGCAGCCACAATCTCATCGTCGGTTACGGAATCGATTATTCCTCCCGATTCATCCCGGGCCGCTACTGCGCTCTGCCAGCTGGCAGGATTGCCGATACGAATGGCTGTGGCCAGAGTTTTCGGCTTGTCGACTACCTTTCCTCTGACAATTGGCGCGGCTCCGGCAGCCTGAAAGCCCATCATTTTCGGAGTCTGCCCGGCTTTGCCGGAACTGTTATATTCCAGGAAACCTTTCCAGTAGGCAGTGATATTGCCGGCGTTGCCCACCGGAATAAAAAAGTAGTCCGGAGCGTTGCCCAGAGCATCTACAATCTCAAAAGCGGCCGTCTTTTGGCCCTGAATCCGGTTTGGATTGACCGAATTGACCAGAGTCACCGGATGTTTTTCAGCCAGGCTGCGTACTATCTGCAGCGCCTGGTCGAAGTTTCCCTGAATGGCAATAATCCTGGCGCCGTAGGCTATGGCCTGTGCCATCTTACCCAGCGCTATCTTGCCCTTCGGGACCATTACGACTACATCCAGGCCGAATCTGGCACCATAAGCGGCCGCTGAAGCGCTGGTATTTCCCGTAGAAGCGCAGATAACGCTGCGACTGCCCTCTTCGACGGCTTTGGCTATGGCCACGACCATACCCCGGTCCTTGAACGAACCGGTTGGATTACAGCCTTCCAGCTTAAAATATAGCTCCCCGCAGCCGAGTTCCTTTTCTAAGAAAAGCGACCTCAACAGCGGGGTACTGCCCTCGCCCAGAGTTATCATGGGCGTGGCTGCTGTAACCGGCAGAAAATCGCGGTATCGGAATAAAACGCCGCGTTCCATATTATTCGGCCTCAACCCTGACGAAATTGCTGATCTCTTTGACCACGCCCAGCTTCTGCGTCTCTTTGAGCGCCTTCTGTACTGCCTGTTCCTCGGCCGGATGGGTCATTATTACGATTTCCGCCAGCCGAGTTGAGGTGTCCGTCTCCTTCTGAATCACTGACGATATGCTGATGGCATGGTCGCCTAATATCTTAGATATCTGTGCCAGCACACCCGGCTGGTCATTAACGCTCATCCTCATATAGTAGCGGGTCTTTATACCATCCATAGGAATAACCTTGCGGTGGGTGGCAAAAGGCAGCCGCGGAACGGTAGGCTTACCGCTGTTTATATCCTGAGCGATTTTGATTATGTCCGAGACCACGGCGCTGGAAGTTGCTCTTGCCCCGGCGCCCTGTCCGTAAAAAATAACCGGACCCACCAGGTCGCCCTCTACCAGTATGGCATTGAAAACACCGTCTACTTTAGCCAGAAGCGAGTCCTCCGATATAAATACCGGGTGTACGCGGGCTTCTATGGAATCATCGGTCCGCTTGGCGATTGCCAGTAGCTTTATAGCATAGCCCAGCTCGCGGGCATAACGGAAATCACGTGCTTTCAACCGTGAGATACCCTCATGAAACACGTTTTCCGGCTTTACCTCGGTACCGAAAGCTATAGTAGTTAGTATAGCCAGCTTATAAGCTGCGTCGATGCCCTCCACGTCATTGGTGGGGTCGGCTTCGGCATAGCCCAATTTCTGTGCGTTCTTCAAAGCTACCGAGAAGTCCAGCCCTTCTTTGGCCATCCTGGTTAGAATATAGTTAGTGGTGCCGTTAACGATGGCGTAGATGGCTGAGACGTCGTTGGCTATCAAGTCTTCCTGAAACGGGGTGATCAGTGGAATGCCTCCGCCCACACTGGCCTCATATCGTATAACGACATGATTATCGCGGGCTGCGGTCAGCAGTTCCGCCCAGTGCTTCGACATTACCTCTTTATTAGCGGTGACCACATGCTTGCCGCGGGTCAGCGCCTCTTTCATGAACTCGAAAGCGGGATGTTCACCGCCCATCAGCTCTACAACTATGTCTATGCCAGGTTCCTGCACCAGGTCTTCAACTCTGGTGGTGAAAATAGCGCGGTCGAGCCCCGAAGCTCCGTGCTTCGATACGTCTTTTTCCAGGACCTTCTTGAGCACCAGCGCGCTGCCCGCTTCCCTGGCCAGAGTATCCGGTTTTTCGAGAAGCACCTTGACCACACCGGTCCCGATTACCCCGATGCCCATAAGCCCTATATTGATGCTTTTTCTGCCTGCCATTTCAATTTATCCCCTGCTTTTAACGACCAGGTCTATAGCCCAGCTTTTTTGCTGATCGGTCATTACCGTATTCACAACATCAGTGTTCATTTTCTCCATAAGCCAGTTTTGAAAAAGCCCGCTGATTAATGTCTGCCGGGTATTGTTATCCAGCGTTTTATTATCATCCCTGTCTATCACCTTGACCACCCAATAACCACCGATAGTTTTTACGCTGCTATCGGCAGCCGGTTCACTTACGTCTCCGACTCCGAGTGGCATAGCCAGCCCAAGGACAGTTCTGTTGGAGATCGTAGCTTCTCCAGTCCAACCTAATTCCCCGGCAAGACTGGCGCTATCATAATCTTGCGAATAGCTCTTAACCAGTCCGGCAAAATCCTCTCCGGCGAGTATCTTTTCTCTAATAACATCGGCATCATGCCGGCTGCCGGTTAGAATACCCCGCACGTAGTTGCCCTTTGTTGGGTCGGTTTCGGTCACCTGCACTACCCAGTAACCGACAGACTTGCTGACCGTGCCATCGAACGTGGGCTGACTGACTTCTCCGGCCTGCAATGTAAAGGGGATATCCTTTAACGCTGAGTTACCCAGACTACCCAGCAGTAGATAGGCGAAGTCCTTGGGCAGCCAGCCGAGATTCCCTCCCGCAGCTTTAGTCAGTGGCTCCAGGTCGTATTCGTCAACAAGAGCCGTAAAATTATCTCCCGCAGCCGCTTTAGCTCTGGCTTTATCGGCTATGTCCTGGCTTTCTACGAATAACGCCTGGGCGTTAACCTGTTCTACGCTGGCAGGTATTTGCTTGTCGAAATGGTTTTGGATCAGCTTACTCGCCACTATTTGCGCCTCAATGGCGTCACGGTTTGGCTGATTATCGGTCCATCCATTGGACTCAAGCGCTGTGTCTATCTCGTCTTTAGTGGCGCTGATACCCAGCTCCGGTGCATACTTAACCAGTGCCTGGTTAGACCGAATAAAATTTATAGTCTGGTCTGCCGCACTGGAAACCTGGCTACTATCCGTACCGGTGGTGGTCATCTTGGCGTATGCACTTAGAGATTTCACATAATAATCCATATTATAGGTGACGCCGTTTATGGTAACCGCAGTCTGGTGATAGGGTTTAATTTGCTCAGTCCAGAATGCCCATCCCAAAAAACCAATCAGCGCCGCCAGAAATACAGCGCCCGCTATATAAATGATATGCTGAATTCGCTCCTGGCGCCTGTGCCTGGATAACTGCCTTCTGGTAGGCACATGCTTGACTTCGATACTATCGCGTTTTTTAGCCAACTTAGCTTCTCCTAATTAAAATCCCTTTCTAACAAATTTCCCCCTTTCAGAAGGGGGATCGAAGGGGAAATCTCCCGTATATCCTAGCCAATTTGCCAGATTGTTTCAAATATCGACTTATGATACCATAATGACTGAGCCAAAGCCACGCGGGGTGTAGCGCAGCCTGGTAGCGCACCTGAATGGGGTTCAGGTGGTCGTCGGTTCAAATCCGACCACCCCGACCATTTATTCCCGGTGACATGTCCTGTAACACTTCTCCGTAATTTTCGTATATTATGTTAGTCAACCGGATAAAGGGAGGTAGGTAGATATGAAATACAGTGCCCCGGTATCGATAATTCTGGTTGCCGTCCTTCTTATAGGCGGCATGTCCTGCGTGGTGCCTCCGACACCGCCCTCTCCACCGCAGGGACAGGAATTGCAATCTGACAAACAAAGAATCACTTCGCCTGTAGCCAGCCAGGTCGACCTGGCAACCCTGGTAGACGGCAACAACGACTTCGCCTTCGAGGCTTATCAGACAATTAAGGGCGACGGCAACGTGTTCTTTTCACCCTACAGCATTTCCATCGCGCTGGCTATGACCTATGCCGGCGCCAGAAACAGCACCGAACAGCAGATGGCTGATACACTTCACTTCACCCTGCCGCAGGACCGGCTGCATCCCGTATTCAATAGCCTCGATTTGGAACTAGCCCAGCGCGGCCAGGGCGCTAAAGGTAAGGACGATAAAGGATTCAGGCTGAACATCGTTAACGCGCTCTGGGCTGAGAAAGACTTCACCTTTTTACAGACCTTCCTGGATACGCTGGCACAGAACTACGGCGCCGGCATCCGGCTGCTTGATTTTAAGAACGCCCCCGAGCCTGCACGCCTGACCATAAACGACTGGGTCAGCGAACAGACGGAAGGCAAGATCAAGGACTTGATTCCACAGGGCGCTATCAATGCTCTGACCCGGCTTGTTCTGACCAACGCCATCTATTTCAATGCTGCCTGGCAGAACGCCTTCTCCAAGAACAACACCAGCGACGGCACCTTCCATTTACGGAATTCCGGCGAGGTTACGGTACCCATGATGCACCAGACCGACCGTTTCACTTACACCGAGGGCACGGACTATCAGGCGGTAGAGCTGCCCTATGACGGCCGCGAGCTGTCTATGGTGGTCCTGCTGCCTAAAGAGGGCCAGTTCAACGCCTTCGAAAGTTCGCTTGACGCCGGCAAAGTCGATGCCATTGTTCAAGGCCTGGAAGGCAAAGAAGTCCAGCTGACGATGCCCAGGTGGGAGTTCACTTCCAGCTTCGGTTTAAATGCAGCTCTGGGCGATTTAGGTATGCCGGTAGCTTTTGTGCCGCCCGTTTCCAGTGGTTGCACTCCACAGCAAGCCAATTTCTCCGGCATGGACGGCACCTGCGACCTGTACATATCCGACGTAATCCATAAGGCGTTTATCTCAGTCGATGAGACGGGTACCGAGGCAGCCGCCGCCACCGCAGTCATTGTGGGAGTTACCAGTATGCCGATGCCCGAGGAAACCGTCGTCATGACCATCGACCGGCCGTTCATATTCCTGATACGTGATATCCAGACCGGCACCATCCTGTTCCTCGGCCGCGTCATGGACCCGGAAAATAAGTAAAAAATCAAATATCAAAAGGCAAAAGTACAGATAAAAGTTTAAAATGGAAAATATTTCAAACTAATTTGCAGTGCAATTGTCAACTTTTAACGTTTAACCTGAACCTTTGACTTTTAGCTTTTAACGTTTAACTTATTTCTCCGTTCGCCCTGAGCTTGTAGACAGGGGCTTTACCCCCCACTGAGATTCTTCGCGGAGTTTATCCTGAGGAGATTTATTGACGAAGGGCTCAGAATGACACGTCACTGCCTCGTCATTGCGAGTCCTTCCTGCATAGGAAGGACGTGGCAATCTCATCATTCTCAGCCAACGGATCGAATTGCTGAAAACCGTTTCCGCTATGGTTCGACAAGCTCACCACGAGCGGATTCTAAGTTGGGTTTTTGGTTTAAGTACTTATCTGCCCGAACTTGTAAGCTTCAATTACCAGGTCCACGATATACCAGATTCCTAAACCGCCACAGGTGATCAGCTTGACCACACCCAGTGCCACCTCACCCTTGTAAAACCTGTCCAAACCCAAATAGCCTGCCACAAAGGATATGATCAGTATCGTTAGCTGCCGTTTATATTCATTCTTCGCTGCCATAATAGCCTCCTCTGGTTTTATCAGCTGGTCATACAAGCAGTTTAGTCTATATAAACGCCATTGTAAAATTCAGCAAAAATATTTTTGGCTTCTGATTTTTGTATTTTGGTCTTTTGTTTCTTTCCCCATTATAAAAAAGGGGTATGAAGGGGGTTTGCTTAAACTGAATACCCGAAGGCCGAGGGTTACTTGTCGTGGAAATGGGCCTTCCAATGAGATCCATCGCAGAAAGGCATTTTCTTTGAAGCGCCGCAGCGGCACAGAGCAAAGGGTGCATCGACTTTGACGTTGTCGCCGTTTTCGTTTATCAGGCGACACTTGCCCGTAATCTTGTAAGGGCCGTCCTTCATTATTTTGATGATTGTTTCCGGCTTAGATCTTTTGCCCGGTATTTCGTAACTTAGCGCTCCGGTCGGGCAGGTGTCTATGACGCGCTTGATAGTTTCCGGGTCGGCTGCGTTAATATTCACCCACGGTCTCTTTTCAGGATTAAAAACCTGCGGCAATTGCCCGTCACACCTGCCAGCCCTTATGCACTTGTCGCTGTCCCAGTTAACTATCAGTTTATTATTAGAATATTGAACCTTCATCGTTCGAGATATATTCTAGCACAATAATTTTAAACACGTCTCTGTCCTTCTCCCGCAGAGCCCAGTCGTAGAACCCCTTTTTAGCTTTTGGGCTTTGGTTTTTGGTTTTCGTCTGGGGATTTTACCCAATAGACTAGACCGACTTCTCCAGCCGCTGTATCACCGGCAGGGCGTCTTCTATGTTTATGGCATAGCCCATGCCCTCCACCCCACCGATGGCCAGTTTCAGGCTGGTTATGCCCACTACCTCACCCGACAGGTTGACCAGCGGGCCGCCGCTGTTGCCGGGATTTATGGCGGCATTGGTCTCGATTAAACCGGAATAGGTTTCGCTCAGTGATATCTCTATGCTCACGCCCAGGCGGCTGACGATTCCATCCTTCACACTTATACCCATTCCCAGTGCATTCCCTACCGCCACCACCCAGTCGCCTACTCTCAGCTTCGAGGTATCGCCAACTTTGAGAGCCGGCAGCGTTCCGGCATTTATCTTCAATATGGCTATATCGGAAGCCGGGTCGGTTTTTATGCTGACAGGAGTATAGGTCTTTCCGTTTTCCAGCTCGACCGTAATAGTCTGTGCGCCTTCGATTACATGGTTGTTAGTCACGATAATGCCGCTGCTATCGATGATCCAGCCGGAGCCGGCTCCCTGTACGGTACGTTGAATATATCTCCTGCCGACCACGGTCTCGGTGTCGATCGATACCACCGAATGCTTGACCGTATCGGTCAAATCGGCAAAGCTGGGCAGCACAATCATCGGTGTGGCCACCGCCGCCGGCGTGCTGACGGTTGACGGTGGGTCTATTTTGGACTGCGGTGCGGATGGCGGTACCAGGCAACCGCCCATTAACATTACTACGACAAAAGAAAAACTTAATAACAGGTATTTATAACGTTTCATTCATACTCCTTATTCAGAGCGGACCTCTATTCAATTCCAGCCATAAATTTTGGGTAGGGAATGGTACAACCTGTGCCGCAAGGTGTCAAAATGCCGAAATTTCTAATTTTTGGCTTTTGGTCTTTGGTTTATGGTCTTCGTTGTCATCCTCGAGCGAAGCGAAGGATCTCGAAAATTGAATCACGTTTTGTTTTTTACATCTCTTTCCCGTTGACATCTCTCTATAACTGCCTTAATATTTAACCCAGCCATGAAGAAGCCCCCCATCCCCATAACCAGGACCAACATCAACCGTGTCTTCAAATTCACTGACGAAGTCGTAGAAAACTACCCCGACCGCTTGGCCGGCACCGAAGCCTGCCGTCAGGCCGCCGACCGCATCAAGCAGGAGTTCACCAAATACTGCGACCGTAGCTCGGTGCAGATAGAGGATTTCGAGGTCCACCCCAGGAGCTTCTTAAAATACATTCCCGCCCTGGTCGTCATGTACTTCATCGGCGCCGTTCTCCTCTATTTCGGAAAACCGCTGCCGGCGTTCGTCATCCTCGGTCTGGCCATCTTCATGTTTTACGCCCAGTTCGCCCGCTACTGGGAAATAATCGACCCCTATTTCCCCAAAGCCACCGGCTACAACATCATCGGCTCCATCGAGCCGGAAGGCGAGGTAAAGCAGCAAATCGTCGTCAGCGGCCACCACGATGCCGCCTACGTTTTCCAGTTGCTGACGTATATACCCAAATACTATGCCATGCTCATCAATGCCGGCATACTCGTTTTAATCATCGCTTTCCTGGTATCTCTGGCTGCCCTTGTCCTGGCGTTAGTCCATGTAATATTTCCAACCTGGATAGCCATCGTCTTAATGGCCCTGGGTATTTTCCAGATTCCCCTGGCATTCTTCACCACGCGGGAGGTATCGCCGGCCGCCGGTGATAACATGGTCGCCGTGGCCGTTGCCGCCGAGACCGCCGGCATTTTCCGCAAGTCCAAAAAACCTTTGCGCCATACCCGCCTTATCTTCGCCTCCTTCGATGCCGAAGAAGCCGGCCTCCGCGGTGCCCGTGACTACTGCCGCAAGCACGGTCGGGAGCTTCTGGATACCAAGACCTACGTTTTTAATATCGACACGCTGTACAAGCTTGAAGACCTCCACTTTCTCACCAGGGACCTGAACGGCTCGGTCAAGCTGTCTCTTCCCATGGCGCAGGACTGCGTCGATATTGCCGCCGGGCTGGGCTATAAAGCCGGGACCGCCGTCATGCCCTTCGGCGCTGGCGCCACCGACGCCGCCGAGTTCGGCAAGCTGGGCGTGGAAGCCACGAACATGGCCGGCATCTCATTCGATATCAAGAAATTCAACGCGGACATGGTCTACCACACGCCGGACGATTTCTCCGCCTACATCGAGCCTGCCCTCGTCGAAGCCTCCCTCAAAATCATCACCTCCTACATCCTCCAAAAAGACAACCAGGTCTGATCTCTTCCCCCCTTAGAATAAGTGCCTCCCAAAATCCCCCTTAGAAAAAGGGGGGGCTTTGTACCAAAAGGGGGATTAAGGGGGATTTAAATCTATCCTCTCTCCCCTGGATGGAGAGAGTTAGAGTGAGGGTGATTTTCCCGCTCATCCTGAGATTGTCGAAAGGTGAACTGGGTACCTTGGAGCATCCGCTCCAAGGTCGTGTCATCCTCAATAAACCATCTCCCCGTTCGCCCTGAGCTAGTCGAAGGGTGAATGTTAATCCGCCATGGTTCGACAAGCTCACCACGAGCGGAATATAGCATAATTTTTACATTTGTATCTGTCATTTTGATTTTTGGTTTTTTATTTTTGGTTTGCGTTGTCATCCTAAGCCCTTCGTCAGTCCTTCCGTGGAAGGATCTCCTTAGGATAAACTCCGCGAAGTATCCGTACGTGTCATCCTCGAGCGAAGCGAAGGATCTCGACAATTAAATCACGCTTTTGTCTTTTCACCTCAATCTTGTTAACATTCTTGGTCATGCCCAAATCCAAGGTAGCCCTGGTAAAATGCACCACCTACGATAAAAACGAAGTCCTCCACGCCGTCCGCACCGGCCTGGACCTCCTTGGCGGCGCCTCCCGCTTCATCAAACCCGGCGACAAAATCGTCCTCAAGCCCAACGTCCTCATCGGCACCAGCCCAGATAACGGCGTCACCACCCATACCGCCATATTCAGGGCCGCCGCCGGCCTCTTCAAAGAAGCCGGCGCCGTCGTCTCTTACGGCGATTCCCCCGCCTTCGGCAAATGCGAGGGCAACCTCAGAAGGGCCGGCTTAAAGAAAGTTGGTGATGAGCTGGGGCTAAAACTGGCCGATTTCGATTCCGGCAAGGAGGTCAGCCACAAAGATGCCCTGCTGGTCAAGAAGTTCGTCATTGCCAATGGCGTGCTACAGGCTGACGGCCTGGTCAGCCTGCCCCGGCTAAAAACGCACGGCTTTATGCTTTTTACCGGAGCGGTTAAAAACCAGTTCGGCTGCATCCCCGGCCTGCTCAAGAGCCAGTACCACGTTAAACTGCCTGACCCCTACGATTTCGCCGCCATGCTGGTTGACTTGAATGCGCTTATAAAGCCTCGCCTTTACATTCTGGATGGTATTACCGCCATGGAGGGCAACGGCCCCAGGAGCGGCCAGCCGAAGCAGCTAAATGTCCTGCTGTTCTCCAGCGACCCCATCGCCCTGGATGCCACCGCCTGCCGTATTATCAACCTCGATCCCCACATAGTGCCCACCAGCCGGCCCGGTGAAAAAGCCGGACTGGGAACCTATCATGCTGAGAACATCGAGCTGTTAGGCGGAGACATTGATACCTTCTTCGACCCGAGCTTTGAGATAAAGCGGACGTCTCCTGCCCACAGTACCGGCGGCCGGTTCAGCACCTTCATCAAGAATCGTATAACCCAGCGGCCGGTTATCGATAAAACCAGGTGCGACCTCTGCGGTGTCTGCGTTAAGATGTGTCCCGTCAGCCCCAAGGCCGTTGACTGGTACAACGGTGATAAGTCTCAGCCTCCCCGGCACAACTACGACCGCTGCATCCGCTGCTACTGCTGCCAGGAAACCTGCCCCGACGGAGCCATCCACATCGAAACTCCCCTGCTAGGAAGATTGTTCGCCAAGATTTGAACTATGGTAAGAATTCCCATGATTTGAGATTGTCTATATCATAATCGTAGACCGCTTTATTATTGTATCGCCAACTGCCTGAATGTGGTATAACTATGCCACCGAGTAGGTTCTTCCCTTTAGCATTCTGCTCTTTTATATATTGGTATAGACCTTCTGTCTTTCATTTTGCAGTCTCAGCTGTAATTTTCAATTTAGTATCAAATAGACCAAGCTTACCGTTTTTGTACTTCACAATTGCTTTCTCGTGGGAATAATTTAGCACAGACAGGGCATGGTAGTTGTCACCCTCAATAAGTATATGGGTAATATCATCATCGCCAGAATGGATTTCATTATCCTTAATCTCTTTGAGAACTGGCAGCTCATTCTGGTAATCAAGGACTATTTTTTCCGGTTCTCTCTCTGTATCCCAGACGAGACCGTATTTCTTTCGCTTTTCTAAAGCGTTAATTCTTTTAATTAAGTCTTCTTTTGGCCAACTTGAATAGTCAGTCTTAGGCATCGCTTATTGCCTCAAGTTCTATAATGAGTCCTTAGCTACGGCTAATTATACCTCCCTCTCGTTTCGTCAACAATATGTAACATTTTGAATGCTCTATTGCGTTCCGAATAAACAATTATATAAACAAATTATGGCTATTGGCGCCCTTCTATGCTATCTTATTTCTTAGGGAGACCTTAATTGTCACAGGAGGTGAGACATGGCAAAATCGTTCTGGAAGGGTGTTATCAGCTTCGGACTGGTGGCCATACCGGTCAAGATGTACGTGGCCACCGAAACCAGGCCGGTGAGCTTTCATCTGCTGCATAAGAAGTGCCTGACACGGCCGAAACAGGTGCTTCACTGCCATGTAGACAACGAGTACTTCAGTATAAAAGATACGGTGCGCGGCTACGAGGTGTCTAAAGACCAGTACGTCGTCCTCGACGAGAGTGATTTCGAGAAGGTACCTATTAAATCCTCTCACGCTATCGATATTCAGTGTTTTATTGACGCTAAAGAAATCGACCCGGTCTACTACTACGGCGGCCATTATATCGAGCCGGAGGAGCTGGGGGTGAAGCCGTTTCAACTGCTGCGAGAGGCACTGGAGAAGACAGGCAAGGTGGGCATCGCCAAGGTGGCCTTCCAGCACCGGGAGCACCTGTGCTGTCTGAGGCCGCTGGAGGATATACTGGCGCTGCAGACTATACATTTCCAGAGCGAGATATTGCCACATGATGAGATTGAAGTTCCGGAGGCGAAGACAACGGCGGCGGAGATGGATATGGCGGTGTCATTGATTAAGGCGATGGTGAAGTCCTTTAAGCCGGAGGATTATCATGATGAGTACCAGGAGGCTTTGAAGAAGGTGGTGGAAGCAAAGATTAAGGGGCAGAAGTTCGTGGCGCCTTCGGTGGCCAAGGTGGAGATGATGGATTTGATGGCGGCATTGAGAGCAAGTGTGGAAGCGACTAAAGTCAAATAAAAAACCAAAACCCAAAACCCAAAAATACAAAAGCCAAAAATTCAGATAATAAAGTAAAAATTAGACGAGGTCAGGATTGGCGGAACCACAACGATGTACGGCACCTATTTTTTACTTTTGGTTTGTATCTTTTCATTTTGGTCTTTAATCTTTGATTTTCGTTGCTTCTAGCAACGACTGCATCTGGGTGACGTTGCGGATGGGAAAGTCAAGGTGCTTGTTTTTGAAGATGACGTGGATCTCGGCGGTAACGGCCAGGTGACGGATGCGCGGCACCCACTCCATCAGCTCCTCTTCGGTGTAAAGATAGTTGAACCTTTCATCGGCGGGTATCCCCTTCTTTTCCCAGGTATCGGCGTTCCGGCCGTGAAACCGGATAATCGCCAGGTCAGAAGTGGCCTCCGCTACCGGCGGCACGCTCGACCTGAAGCCCTGCGGCTCGTCGACGCAGACCAGCGCGATTTTCCGCTGTCTCAGAAACTCCAGCGTCGCGTCTTTATGCTGAGCCAGCCATGAGCCCGTGCGGAACTCCACGGCCACATGACAGTGCTTTATCCGCCGGCAGCAGTCCTCTATATACTGGTAGTTGTCCGGCTCGGGATGAAACCACGACGGGAACTGGAAGAGCACGGCGCCCAACTTGCTGGCGTCATGAAAGCGGTTGACTATCAGGTCGAATACCGCCCACAGCTCGTCAATTGCCTCCGCAGGCAGATGGTGCGCGTAAATATTGCTCTTCGCCTGAATCCGGTCGTTATACCTGTCGCGAATGGATTTGGGCAGCGATTCGGGCGATGTGGGATGCCCGGTGAGCAGGCTGAAAGCCCTGACATTGAAAACGAAGCCAGCGGCGGCGTTTTCCAGCCACAGTTCTACGTTGTGCGCGGTGGGGAAAAAGTGAAAGCTGGAATCTATCTCGGCCACCGAGAACCTCGAAGAGTAATACTTGAGCCTGTCCGCGGCCGACTTTACTTCCGGCGGGTAGAAGCTCTTCTCCAGCTCGGGCGTCGACCAGGTGGAAATGCCAAACCGAATTCGTCCCATTACTCGGCACCGTAGACAGTAGTAAATATCTATTATAACATGTAGATATGAGCCCCAAACTGAAGGAATACGGCGAGAAGCGCGATTTTAAGCTGACACCCGAGCCGGAGGCAAAGATCCCAGAAAGGCAGGGGCCGCTGATATTCGTCGTCCAGAAACACCGCGCCCGGGTGCTGCACTACGATTTGAGGCTGGAAGTCGACGGTGTGCTGAAGTCATGGTCGGTGCCCAAGGGACCGTCGCTCGACCCGCTGACGAAGCGGCTGGCGGTGATGGTGGAAGACCACCCAATCGACTACGCCGGCTTCGAGGGCACGATTCCCAAGGGAGAGTACGGTGCCGGCGAGGTCATCGTCTGGGACAACGGCACCTACTCACCGGATGAAGGCGGCAAGCTGCTGTTTAACGACCGTTCGGCCGCCGAAGAGGAGATGAGGCAGGGGCTGGCCAAAGGCAAGCTGTCGTTTAGGCTCCGGGGTCACAAACTGAAAGGTTCTTGGACGCTGGTGAAGACCCGCCAGGCAGCAAACAGCTGGCTGCTGATGAAGCACAGGGACGAGTTCGCCCGAGCGGATAAGGATATACTGGAAGAGGACCGCTCGGTGCTGTCGGGCCGGACCACGGAAGAGGTCAAGGCTTCGGAGGCGGCCGAGGCGCCCCCGCCAGCCTTAAACCCGGGAGATATGGAGGGCGCCAAAAAGGCGCGTTTTCCATCCGCTATCAAGCCGATGCTGGCGCGGCTGGCCGCTGGGCCGTTCTCCAGATCGGGCTGGATATTCGAGCCCAAGCTCGACGGTTACAGAACGCTGGCTTACATCCGTAACGGACAGGTGCGACTATTGTCACGGCGCGGCATAGACGTGACCGAACATTACACGGCGCTGGTGCCCGAGCTTGAGCGTCAGCCGGTTTCGGAAATGGTACTGGATGGAGAAATCATCGCCCTGGACGAAAAGGGCAAGCAGTGCTTTCAGTGCCTGCAGAACTACCTGCGGTCGGTGCAGCGGATAAAGACGGCGGGCGGCGAAGCGGCGGCGCTGATTTACTACGTCTTCGATATACTTTACCTGGACGGCTACGACCTGCGCGGCGTCGACCTGCGCCATAGAAAAGAGCTGCTGGGCAATATATTCAGGCCGTCACAAGAGGTAAGGCTGGTCGACCACTTCGAAACCGAAGGCGAGCGCGTTTACCAGGCGGCGGTGGAGAACGGGCTGGAAGGAGTCATGGCGAAGCAGAGCGACAGCCGTTATGAATCGGGCGAGAGGTCTGGCAGCTGGCTGAAGATGAAGTCGGCGCTGTCCGACGAGTTCGTCATCGGCGGCTACACCACGGGTCAGGGCAGTCGGGCGCATTCCTTCGGCGCGCTACTGCTCGGCTACTATGATGACAAAGGCAAACTGAAGTTCGCCGGGCACGTGGGCACCGGTCTCGACGAGCGGTCGCTTGGCGACCTGAAGAAGAAGCTGGACGAGCTACGGATTGACCGCTGCCCGTTTACCGAGGTACCGGAGACAAATACGCCTGCCGTTTGGGTGCGTCCGAAGCTGGTGGCCGAGGTCAAGTTCTCGGAATGGACGCAGGATGGGAGGTTGAGGATTCCGGTGTTCATGAGGCTGCGCGAAGATAAGGCGCCATCCGAGGTTCACAGGAGCCAGACTGTTACCGCTGCTTCTGCCCCGGACATGACACATAACTCACCGAACCTGGTAGAGCAGCTGGAAAAGTCCGGCGATAGCGTATCGGTGCAAATTGAGGGAAACCATATTAGCTTGACGCATATGGACAAAATCCTATGGCCTGAGAGTAAAGGCCACGCGGCGTTGACTAAGCGGCATTTTCTGGCATATCTAGCCGCTGTCTCATCGTATTTACTGCCGCATTTGAAGGACCGGCCGCTGACTTTGAGCCGCTACCCCGACGGCATCGGGGGCGAGCACTTCTGGCAGAAGCACTGGAACAGTCCCCTGCCTGACTTCGTGCAGCGAGTCAATATCACACAGGAGGGAGACAGCGTCCAGGAATACCTGTTGTGCGATAATCTTGCGACTCTCATCTGGTTGGGCCAACAGGCGGACATCGAGTTTCACGCCTGGTTTTCACGGACGAATCCTACGCCTGACATGCGGGCTAAGAAGGACGTCGATTATATATTGGACTACCCCGACTTTCTCATCTTCGACCTGGATCCGTATATATATTCCGGCAAGGAAAAAGCCGGCGACGAACCGGAGCTGAACCGGAAGGCGTTCGATAAGGTGTGCCAGGTGGCGCTGTGGATCAAGGAAGTGCTTGATAAACTTTCGTTAGTATCTTATGTCAAGTCATCGGGCAAGACGGGGCTGCACATCTACGTCCCGATTGTGCGCAATTTGGACTACAAGGCAGTGAGGTCGTCCGCTGAAACCATCGGCCACTTCGTGCTGCGGAACCATCCTGAAGACGTCACCATGGAATGGTCGGTGGAAAAGCGCACCGGCAAGGTCTTTATCGACTTCAACCAGAACGTACGCGGCAAGACGCTGGCGGCGGCGTATTCGCCACGGCCGGCACCGGGAGGCCCGGCGTCCACGCCGCTGCACTGGCACGAACTGGGCAAGGTCTACCCTACCGATTTCACCATACTGACGCTGCCGGAGCGGCTTAAAAAGTCGGGCGATTTATGGGAGGACATACTGAAAGACAAGCGTGATGTCAGGAAAGCACTCAACCCTCCGGTCAGAAAATAGGCTCGACTTTTTGGCACCATAAACCTTTCCCGTTTTATTACGTTTTATATATTAGGAGCGAGTCATCGCCCCCTTAACCAAACTGAGAGACCAGCGTCGTGACCAGCGCTGGTTTCTCCCTTTTTAATTGGTTTAAATCCCCCTTAATCCCCCAATGAAAACCAAAGACCAAAAGCCAAAAGCAAAAAAAGTTAAATGTTAAAGGCTAAAAGTCAAAGGTTCAGGTAAAACGTAAAAAGTTAGGTTATAAAGACATAGTTAAACATTTTATATTTGACGTTTAATTTTTAACTTCGGTTGAAATCCCCCTTAGTCCCCCTTTTTCTAAGGGGGAGAGTAGAGATCATGTTGAGTGAAAAGTCTCCCTTTCGTAAAGGGAGATTTAGAGGGATTTTTGAGACTAAATCGTCACTTATCCGCATTATTGCTAAGTTTAAAACAGGTCTATATATCCTGAACGTTATGACCAACAGAATTTAGTAACTATGTAATAAAATTTTTATAAAATCGCTCGAAATTTTATATTTTTGTAATCATCTGCATGCTAATATGTATTAAATTATATATTTGAAATGAGGAAGGTAAAATTCACCTCGATATCCTGCCGGTGGCAGCCTGATAGCAACCCGGATAAAGCATAAATGCACGTACTAATTGTCGACGACGATGCCAGAATACTGAGGTTTATCAGTTCGAGCCTCAAGCTGGCCGGGCATTCCGTGTCTATCGCTACTTGCGGAGAGGATGCGCTCAAGCTGGCGGAATCAGACGAGCCTGATGTCATGGTCCTCGACCTGCTGATGCCTAAAGTAGACGGCTTCGAGGTTTTGACCAGATTACGCGCTGTCTCTGAGATACCCGTGATAGCCATCAGCGCTCACACGTCCTCTCGTGAGAAAGCCCTGAGCCTGGGAGCCAACACTTTTCTGGCCAAGCCGTTCAGGCCCGAAGAATTGATCAGGATAATCGCCTCCCTGTCTGTAGCATAACAACCAAATCGATTTCATCAGGTGGATTCAGTTATCCGGTAGTTGGGCACCTACGCCAGCGGCAGGCTGAAGAAGAAAGTAGCGCCCCGTCCCGGCTCCGATTCGACCCAGATGCGGCCTCCGTGAGCTTCCACCAGCCGGCGGCAGACATTGAGCCCCAGCCCAAACCCTCCGACGTTATCAAGCAGCTCCAGTCGCTCGAATGGCTGGAATAGCTTTGCCTGGTCTGCTTTCGAAATGCCGATTCCACGGTCTTTGACCACCACGACCAGGCAATCATTCTCTTTCCGGGCGAGTACCGAAATATCGCCACCATCGGGAGAGTATTTGATGGCGTTGTCCAGCAGATTATGCAGTATCCTCTCCAGGCGAATCTTATCGGCGTTTACCGGAGGCAGACCATCATCGATGTTCACAACTAAATTATGCATATCCGATCTGCCCCTGTATACTTCCACGACATTTCGTATGATATCAGCGATATCTATTCGTTCTCTTCTTATTACCAACCGATCTGCCTGAGCCCGTGATAGTTCGAGCAGATTGTCCACAATAGTGGCCAGCGTTTCCGCCGATGAAGCGGCGTCCTGGAGGAGTTCGCGTGCGTCTTTCTTTGATATACGCGGGCTCATAGCCGTGGACACGGCTCCGATAACCACGGTAATCGGCGTCTTTAGCTCATGAGAAACCAGGCCGATGAATTCGTCCTTTAGCTGTTCTGCCTTTTTACGCTCGGTGATATCCTGACCCTGGGCAATGGTGGCTACCGGAGTTTTGCCGTCGGCGTCGAAGATAGTGGCGGAGTTCCACAGGACGATCCGGATCGGGCCATCGATATGCTGAATGGGTATTTCGACTACCTCCAGGTGCTGGCTGGCCATGGCATCAAGAATATGGCCAAGGGATGCCTCCCGGCTATCATCCGGGAATAGTATGTCCAGTTTCTTGCCCAGCACTTCTTCGGCAGTTCGTCCCGTAAGCCGCTCGAAGGCATGATTAAATCGGGTAATCTCCAGCGCCGGATTCAGTACCACAATGGGGGCATTGGCGTAGTTAAACAGGTTATCCAGATAATCACGTGCCTCCCGCAGTGACTCTTCGGCCCTGTCACGCTCTTCCCTGATGCGCAGTACTGTAATGCCGAATGCCAGGTCGCCGGCCAGCTCCTCGAGTAGCTGTACTTCGACCGGGGTGAAGCCGTTGGGCTCAGCGGCGTACAACGTGAATACGCCGAATATTTTGCCGTCGTTATCCGACAGCGGAATGGCTATGCTGGAGCGGAAACCCCTGGCAAGTGCCGCCTCTCGCCACGGAGCTGCCCTGGTTTGGGTGGCAAAATCCTGACAGAAGTCGGTCTTGCCGGTACGCACGGCCGTGCCGGTAGGTCCGCGTCCCAATTCGGTATCAGCCCACGAAATCCTGGCTTCCTTTAGATAACCATCTTCTACACCCGCCGAGGCTACCGGACGCACCGACCTGGCTGCATCGTTTTCCGCCAGGCCCACCCAGGCCATGCGGTAGCCGACCACATCGCACATAATACGGCAGACTTCATTTAGGAGCATCGGCTCGTCTGTAGCCCGGACTATAGCCTGGTTGCAGTCACTAATGGCCCTCAGCCGGCGGTTTAATCGACCCAGCTCTTCTTCGGCCTTTTTACGCTCGGCAATCTCTCTTTCCAGGTCTGTCTTGGAAGCGGTCACCTCTTTCAGACTGGCCGTCATACGGTTAAAGGCTGCGGACAAATCACCAATTTCATCATTCCTCCTCACCTTAAGTTTGAAATCCATATTGCCGGCTCCTATTACCAAGGCGCCTGCTTGAAGCTTGTTTATGGATTTTAAAACACGCTGCTGGACAATAAGGTAGCTGACCAAGAAGTAGGCGCCAAATACACCTATCATGGCGAATATCACAGTCATATTAAGTCTGTGCAATTGCCCTACTTGCGCATCTAGAAGCTGATTCAGGCGGGCAGCATCTAAGGCTAAAGCCTGGGTCTGTATCGCCATTCGGCTCCATGAGACCTGGAAAAAGGCCATGTCCGAGGGGGCATTCTGATTTTGTGACGTAGTGGCCACGCCGGATACTATACTGTCAAATACTTCCTTTAAGCGCTGTGCATTGGCCTGTATATTGGTGATTAGAGCCTGCTGTTCCGGTACATCCGTCTTCAGGCTGTCAACATCTTCGGAAAAGGTGATGAACCTGGACTGCCACCGGCTGAGTTGCTGGCTTTCACGGTAAATAAGGTAGTCGCTCGCCAGATAGTTTAAATCGCCGGCTCCCTGCGCGATATCTCCTGAAATCTCCGCCTGCCGGCTTATTTTTTCCACCAGTTGGCTGGTAAATATTACCGAACCGACAATGGCAACCAGAACGACACTGAAAAGAATTATGGTTATATAAAATTGCGTCCGTATTTTCAATTCAGTTCCTTACGAATTATGTTTACCGTTTCATTGTTTTTTAGTCTATCGGTTAATTATACCGCCTGGCCGGGTTACCTAATAATATTTACGCTTTCAGGTTTTATCGCTTTAAGGTAACTCTCGTCAACGTAGTTGAGGAAATCCGGCACCTGTTTTTCGGTCGTAAGATCGTTATTTATCATCCACCTGGCTTCGTCTTCCATCGACAGGATGAGTGACTGGTCGAGAGATACGGAATACTGGTTTCGAGGCCAGACCGTTTCCACATAAGGAGCATCCAGGCCTAACGACTTTTGTACGATTGATTTTGCTTCCTGCGGATGGTGGATGAAATAGCCTTCAGCTTGCACCAGCGATTTAAGGAACCTGCCCGCCGGTTCCGGGTGCTCTGCTACCCACCCAGGCGAAGAGATGATTAATCCATAAGTGGACTGGCTGCTTTGTGCCGGCCATATAAGCACGTTTCCGTCCATTTTATCCCGAATTGACTCTATATACGGTTTAGCAGTACAAACGGCATCGACGTCTCCGTCTACGATGGCGTTCACCCATTCTTCCGGTGTTTTGAGGTCAACCGGGACTACATCCTGGATACCCAGACCATTCAGATCAAGAAACCGCCCCAGGTAGAAATGTGCGACAGTTCCAAAAGTAGTTCCAACTCTTTTCCCTTTCAGGTCTGAGACCTCATCAATCCCCCGGTCTTTCCGCGCCACAAGGTAAATGAGATCAACTTTATCAATGTTTCCAATTATGAGCATTGGCTCTTTCTGGAAGGCCCTCCCGACAACGGGAAATTCGGTTGTACCTACGACAATATCAGCTTCTCCCTTTAGCATTCCGGCCAGCGCACCTGCACCGCTATCATATTTGCGCCATGTTATGTTAAGTCCGTTTTGGCTGAAAAAGTTCTGGTCCTGGGCAATCCAGGCAAGCGCGATAGTTTCAAACGGGGAGTACGCCGCTGTGATGAAATCGGTTTTTGTCGTACAGGATATTGCGCCGAGGCCGGCCGTCAGGCTGACCAGAACAGCACACATAAAGAACACAACCTTCGTTATGGCTTCGCCCCCTGTTTAGCCCAAAGACATTCAACTGTAAAGCCGGGATTTACTCAAACTACGATTTCTAGTTAAGGTTAAATGAGGAGATAATATAGGGGAAGGGATAACCACTGTATCCCGCCGCATCTCCGGCTGTATCTAATTTATAGACGTGGTCCTCGGTGCTCTTGAAATAAGCCTCCCCGTGATATGGTCCCGTACCGGCATCGTAGTCGTATGACACGTACCAGTTCCAAAATCCCTCCATGGCTTTGTTTTCCAGCAGCGCGAAATCTACGTTACCAGTCCCCATAGCCATAACCCATCTCTGGGCGGCATCCTGTGCCGTCATTGGCCCTATCACGTCTATTCTCACGGATGCCAATCCCGACTGAGATTTTACGACGTATATCAAAGAATCCTTGGAAATTTCAGACTGCCAGTTTATCGGATATTTAAAGCTGTAGCCGCCGACATCGTTGGTATAAGTGGTATATCCGGACTGCCCACAAGCTGTGACAACTCCAGCCAGTAATACCACAACCCACAGAAGCGAAAACCAATGTTTGACGCTATTCCTCATTGAACCTCCTTGTGGCCGCCTTATTTACCGGCCTGCATGATTATACTGTTTAACCGCAGACGTGTCACGTTAGTATCAAATTGCTAGCAAAATGAGATTAAATTTGATATACTTACGACTTAGCAAAAAGGAGGACACTATACAATCATGGCTCAGCCAAAGAAGTCACGCCCTAAGAAGCCTTTCCCGAAGAAACCTCTCGCCAAGAAATCTCTCGCCAAGAAATCCTTCGCAAAGAAATCTCTCAAAAAGATATCTGTCACCAAGAAGCCTCTCGTGAAGAAGGCTGAATCAAGAAAAGGCGATATCAATAAAGCTCGATACGAATCCAGACCATGGCTCAAGTTCTACCTCAAAGAAGTACCGGCAGATGTTAAAATCCCGGAAAAATCAGCAGTGGAAACCTTTGATGAATCCACAACTAAATGGAAGGATAGGACTGCTGTAATATTTTACGGCAGGAAGATAAGTTACAGCGAATTAAGAGACCAGGTAGACAGGTTTGCAGCCGCTATGCAAGACCTGGGCGTAAAAAAAGGCGACCGGGTCGCACTGCTGCTACTAAATTCGCCACAATTCATCATAGCCTATTTCGGCGCCCTGAAGGCAGGAGCTGTACTGACGGCAATCAGCCCGGTATACGTCAGTCCTGAAATCAAACATCAAATTGAAGACAGCGGCGCCAGGATATTAATTTGTCAGGATATACTTTATGATAATGTGGAACGCTCCGGTGTTAAACTGGACAAGGTAATATTAACCAGTATCGCCGAATACCTGCCCGGTATGAAAAAGTTCCTGGGCAGCAGCATTTTAAGGGCAGTCTATCAGAAGATGGCTGCACCGCCTGTAGAAATCTTCCAGAGGGAAGGCTTCCATCAATTTCAGGACCTGATCAAGAAATACCCACCTAATCCGCCAAAAATTAAGTTCGATATACATAATGACTTGGTCACCCTACCCTATACTGGAGGGACCACAGGACTTCCCAAGGGTGCCATGATAACGCATTATAATATCACCGCAGCCCGATTCATAAGCTCGGAGTTCTGGGGCAATGTCGTAGAAGAAGGTAAAGAGACCATACTGGCATATTTACCCTTCTACCATATTTACGGTCAATCGGTGATTATGCTGGGAGGTATGTCTCAGGGCTATACTCTGGTAATTTTCACGACGCCGGACCTCGATGATATGCTTAACGCCATTGAAAGCTATAAAGTGACCCTTTTCTTCAGTGTTCCTTCACTGTATGAATATCTGAGAGACTATCATCGGACAGATAGAGTCAACTGGAAGCGTATTAAGGTACTGGTTTCCGGTGCCGATGCTCTACTGGAAGATACAGCGGCAGGCTGGGAAAAACGGACGGGTACCAAAATTCACGAAGGCTGGGGAATGACCGAGACCAGTTCCATCGGAATGGGCAGCCCTTACGGCAGACCGAAGATAGGTTCTTTTGGTGTACCCATGTGCAATACCGTAGCTGGGATAATGTCCCCCGAAAGCACAAAATTTATGCCTCCCGGCGAGATAGGTGAACTGGTCGTCAGGGGTCCCCAGATAGCGAAAGGTTACTGGAAGAAACCTGAAGAGACCAAGAAGATGTTTATCACCCTCGACGGGCAAACATGGCTGCGTACCGGCGACCTGGCTCGAATGGACGAGGACGGCTACTTCTTCTTTTACGATAGAAAACGCGACATGATTAAGTATAAGGGCCTGGCAGTATTCGCCAGAGAGGTTGAGGAAGTACTGAAAGCTCACCCGCAGATTAAGGAAGCAGGTGTAATAGGAGTTCCGGACCCCGAGGTGGGAGAGAAGGTAAAAGCCATAGTGGTTCTGGAATCCGACGCCAGAGGCAAGATTAGCGAAGAGGAAATTATGAAGTATTGCGCCCAGCAAATGGCGCACTACAAATGCCCCAAAATCGTTGAGTTCAGGGGCGAGGTCCCCAAGACTGACGTAGGCAAAGTTTCACGGCGGGAACTCAGGGAAGAAGAGCTTTAACAGCCGCGTGACCCGACTGATTT
>Ga0116202_10000013_pt1 | contig 77255 bp, 64 predicted proteins | sample LakKivw325mmetaG_FD_94479 | JGI IMG/M metagenome (GOLD analysis project Ga0116202, IMG submission 94479) | Anoxic lake water microbial communities from Lake Kivu, Rwanda to study Microbial Dark Matter (Phase II) - Lake Kivu water 325m metaG | ecosystem: Environmental > Aquatic > Freshwater >... | reverse complement strand
GCCTGAAAGTGAAGATTTTACCCGTTTTGTTGTGCTACCCGGATTGGTGGTGAGAGGATTGTCCATTTAACCACTATTTTTTTCATGGATAAACTATTTACTTTCCTTTTATTAATCCAGTCAACAATCTCACAACTATGTGCATCTCAATCATTCTTGTATTTTGTAATTGGATATTGCAGACCTGATATTTCAGGGAAAATAAATCCTATCCAAGTGTTCAAAATGATAAACGATAAGTATTAATTCATGACATCCCATAAACTATATCGATTCTTGCTTGGCGGTTATGACCTGGAGATGATAACCATCCGGAAAATCCTGGAAGAGAAACGGTATGCATTTTATGATAAACATCTGAAATGGGGCGCCCGGCTGAGTTCATATAAGGAGTTTTTTAATAATACTGAACACTTTGTCGGAATTGAATTGATTGAAGATGCGGAAAAACCTGAAACATATACCTGTATCGATCATCACAGTGAAAAGGAGTCCAACGAGGCATCAATTCAACAAGTTGCAAATTTGCTCCATATCGGCCTGACAAGATATCAAACATTGGTGGCGGCAAACGATATGGGGTATATCCCGGCAATGATAGCTGAAGGTGCAACGGAAGATGAAATCATGGATATCCGGCAAAAAGACCGTGAAGCTCAGGGTGTGACGGAAAAAGACGAATTGCTGGGAGAAAAATCCATTCGTCATAACCTGACTGTTGATAAGGGTATCACAATAGTCAAATCATTCACTCCCAAATTTTCAACTATCACGGATAAGTTATATCCTTTCGAGAGATTATTGATTTATACCGACAAAGAACTGACTTATTATGGGAAGGGCGTCTTATTCCTGGCAATGGCATATAAGAATCTTGTTGAAAACCGAAAAGCTTTTTTCGGTGGTGGTGAAAACGGATTTTTCGGGATAACCCCTGAAGGAATAAACGATTTGAAGGATAGCAAAACGGCAGTCAAACAAATTGTAAAAATCATTACAAATGGGTAATAATAACCTGTACAGCTATCATGTCTTTCTTTTTCCGTTCCAATGGCAATTCGTTGGAACGGACATGAAAAACAAAACGTTGGATGAAAGGACTTGTCTCAAAGAGATCGTCAATTTGTTTACGAATGCTAAATGGAAAAGGGGTAAGTACCGGATTGATACGATCTTAAATTATAACGAATACAACTATTTCTACGATGCGGTGCGGGATGTGCTTTTTGATGAAGGGAAAGATCTTGATACCTCCATTATTGCCAATTTATCCTACGACATACGGCCTGACGAAGATACATACAATATAAAGGTATGTACCGATAGTCAAAAAAACACAACTAAGACTTATTCTCAGTATCACAGTTCGAGTGGCGCTCTAAAGATTCGTGTACTGGTTCCGGTTGCTTCGACTGCGCTCAGCAACCGGAACCGGTGTTCGAGTGGCGCTCTGAAGGTTCGTCTACGAAACCCTGACAGGTTTTGGAACCCTGGCAGGGTTGGAGGTTAAAGGAAAACTTTCCAGGTCTCTTGTCAACCAAAACCGCCTTTGAACTAATTTTGAGCCAAAGAAACGGTCTTGAAAACACATCATAAACTAATCAACGGCGACAGCAGGCAAATGACCGAAGTACCTGACAATTCGGTACATTTAGTCATTACCTCACCTCCCTACTGGCAACTGAAAGATTACGGAATAAAAAACCAGATCGGTTTTTACGACAGCTACGAGAGTTACATCAACAACCTGAATTTAGTTTGGAAAGAGTGCTATCGGACCTTGCACGAAGGTTGCCGGCTTTGCGTGAATATCGGCGACCAGTTCGCTCGTTCGGTTTATTACGGCCGCTACAAAATCATCCCTATCCGCACTGAAATTATCAAATTCTGCGAGAACATCGGCTTTGATTACATGGGTGCCATCATCTGGCAAAAAGTGACCACCTCCAACACCACGGGAGGAGGTGTTCAAATGGGTTCATACCCTTACCCGAGAAATGGGATCCTGAAACTTGATTACGAATTCATCCTCATCTTTAAAAAATTAGGCACAGGACCAAAGCCGACAAAGGAACAGAAAGAGTTATCCGTCATGACCGCCGAAGAATGGAATACTTTCTTTTCCGGGCACTGGAACTTTGCCGGCGTAAAACAGGACCACCACATGGCCATGTTCCCGGAAGAACTTCCACGTCGCCTTATTAAAATGTTCTCATTTGTTGGCGAAACGGTGCTTGATCCGTTTACAGGAAGCGGGACAACATCGCTGGCAGCAAAAAACCTTGACAGGAATTCCATCGGATATGAGATCAATCCGGAGTTTTTTCCAATTATCAGGAAAAAATTAAACGTCTCCCAAAAAGATCTGGATGGAACGACTTACGAACTTCTGAAACAGAAAGAAGTGACTACCGACTTTGATATTGAAATCGGGAAATTACCTTATATTTTCAAGGATCCGCATACGATGGATAAAAAAATTGATGTGAAGAAACTGCAGTTCGGTTCAAGGATCGACAAGAACAGTTCGACCAAACGTGAAAATTTCTATACCGTAAAAGAAATCATCAGCCCCGAAAAAATCAGGTTAAATACCGGCCTTGTTATCAAACTTATCGGAGTTAAAGAAAATCCACTATTAAGGGACAAGGCTGTTTCATTCATTATGGATAAAACCAAAGGCAAACGGGTATTCCTTAAATATGACAATATAAAATATGACGATAAAAATGACCTGCTTTGCTATCTTTATCTCGAAAACAAAACTTTTATCAATGCTCATCTGATTAAAAGCGGCTTCGTCGAAGTGGATCATTCTTCTGATCAAGAAAAAAAATCTCAATTACGTAAATCAAACTAGACCATGCAGGCGACATTGATTATTTGGGACGAGTAGGTGACAAAGAATGATGAAATTAATAACGAAGAAGTCATCGACCAAATAGCAGCCGAGATCAAACGGTTGAGGAAATGAGAAAAACCATATAAATTGAAGAATCATTAATAAAAATCAGACTCAGGTTGGCAATTGGCAGTGTGGTGGATTTGAGTGTTTATAACATTCATGGAAAAAAGATGAAAACGTTGATAAATGAATACCAAATGCCTGATGAATATACTGTTCGCTTTGATGTTGCTGATCTTCCTGCCGGAATTTATTTGATCTGGCTCCAGGCAGGAAAGTGGCAGGCAGCGGTGAAACTTATCCGGATGTAGTCAATCAAATATTTCTCACAGATTCCACAGATTAACACAGATTTTTTTACCTTTCTGTGAGAAATAAAAACAACTGCCAACTGGCAAGCCACTCCAAGATACTCCGCTACTGCTAATAGTCGAAGACAACGCTCCTTTCCTATGTCATTATGCCTAAAATGGATGGCTTTAAGTTATGCCGTAAGCTTAAGACAAATAAAATAACCTGCCACATACCAGTAATCTTACTGACTGCCCGTGCAGGTCTGGAAGATAAAATTGAGGGACTGGAAACAGGAGCCGATGATTTCATCACAAAACCCTTTGACCCGCCGGAACTGCAGACCAGGGTGAGAAACCTGATCAGACAGAGGCAGCTTCTCAGGGAAGCCTTCGGCAGTGAAATAAAGAAAAGAGAACTTGCCCTCATCAGGCATATTTCATTGACCGGACTGAATGAGCTGGACAAAAACTTTATCAAAAAAGCTTATGATGTCGGGTTTAACACCATGCCCTACTTTAACAAATGCTTTCAGGAGCAATATGGCATGACGCCATCAGTCTATATGGCGAAATATAAATAATTGGCATCGTTTCTAATTTTAATCATACAATTCCCAACTAATAAAAATTATTCAGAAAACTGTTATCTAAAATCAGACAAAATGTTAATAATGTCATTATAATGACAAAATCTACACTAATTTTGGTATTGTGAATGAATTTTTTATACTTTTATTAAAAATAGAGATAATGGATTATGTGACCAGAGACCTGGAAACAATCATTACCCAGGAAAGCAGGCCTAATAAAGTGGTGATCATTCTCGGAGCCAGAAGAGTAGGGAAAACTGTGCTTTTAAAGCACATTATGCAAAAGTCGGATATAAAAACAACCTACCTAAATGCAGAAGATCTTTATGTCAAAGAATTGTTGAAAGAAAGAAGCATTTCAAATTATAAACGCCAGTTTTCAGGATATGAACGGTTAATCATTGATGAAGCCCAGACAATTCCTGAGATTGGGTCAATACTCAAATTAATTGTAGATGAAATTGAAGACATAGAAGTGCTGGCTTCAGGATCCTCAGCTTTTGATTTGCTGAACCGGTTTGGTGAACCCCTGACAGGAAGAAGCCTGACATATTATCTTTTCCCATTCTCCCAATCCGAATTGTCTCATATAGAAACACCGTTACAGATAAAGGAGAATCTTTATGAACGACTTATTTTTGGCAGTTATCCTGAGATTTTTACTTATGAAAACATCCGGCAAAAGCAGGAATATCTTCAGAATCTGGTGAGTACTTACTTACTTAAAGATATTATGTCGGTCGATGGACTTAGGGGCACCTCAAAAATGATGGATTTGCTTCAGCTTATTGCTTTTCAAGTGGGCAATGAAGTATCTCCTTTTGAGCTCAGCAAACGTCTTTGGATCAGTAAGAATACCGTTGAGAAATACTTGGAGTTGCTCTCTAAGGTATTCATCATTTTCAGGTTGGGGGGATTCAGTAAAAATTTAAGAAAGGAAATTTCGAAAGGACAGAAATGGTATTTTTTCGACAATGGAGTAAGAAATGCCATTATTTCAGACTTTAAACCGCTTAACTTAAGAACTGATGCCGGGGCTCTATGGGAGAATTACATTATGGTTGAGAGATATAGAAGAAATCATTATACCCGGTCGTTCCGTAAGATGTTCTTTTGGCGTACTTACGATCAACAGGAGATCGATCTTGTAGAGCTGAATGAAGGCGTCCTCAATGCCTTTGAAATCAAATGGAATCCTCAAAAAAAATCAACCATACCCAAAGCCTGGAAAGATAATTATCACGATACAAAATATTACATCATCAATCCTGAAAATTATCTTGATTTTATTACGTGAGGCGATTAACTATAATTCCAAAGCCATTAATATTCATTGAATAGGCATGACCGATCCTGATATCCTCAACTATTCAAAACCATAATAGTTAATTTTGGTTAAACCCGAATTGGGATTAATCACAGGTTTCTTAATTTGCTCCGTGCCGGAATACCTTTCTGACTGAGGTAATATATCAATAAGACCCTGTAACATTTCAGGAAGCCTGCCGGCAGGAACCTCTGTAATTTTATTAACGAAATAATCTTAAAATCAATAAAATCCGGAGAAACCATTATGAAAACATCCGGTTCATGGGAAAAGCCATCACCGTCGCCAGTCATTACCTCATTGATCCCGACAGTTCAAATATCAACAACACCGTCATCGACGGCAGCCAGCCGGCCAATCCTGACAGCGCCGCCGTGGTTCCTGCTTCATCCTGAATAATATCATAAACAATAACTCCGTGCTTTCTTCAAACTGGGCATAGGGTGGATGTTTATATTGCTCGCAGAATTTTGGCGGTCTCTGTTTCCAAAATAATGAAGTGACCGGTAATAGTATGATGGTGTCGCATTGTATGTTAATAAAACCTACAATCTCTCTGTCACTGACAATGTTTTTTTATGTGATTCAGCTTTTACAGGTGGTGGCGCCATCAGATTTTATCACCACATATCGGATGGCATTCCTCACGGAAAGAAGTATGCAGCCAATTATTGCATTGATTCCTGTAACAGTCCGTGTGCCGAAGCAGGGATTGATAGTTTGTACATAGAAGATTTCGGCTGGTTCTTTGCTCCTGTCAAGGATATTTTAGGGCGTCCTCGTCCCCTGCCGGAAGGTTCTCCGCCGGATATGGGTGCTTTTGAAGTGGATATGTGTATCGGTATGAATGAGTTGCAAGCTGCAAGTATTCCCGAATCCAGCTTGCGGGGAGGTGTTTGTCCGGTAATGAAGTGACAGTCGTCAGTCGTCAGTTTGGTTAATTTAAGTGTTTACAATCATCTTGGGCAAAAGATAAGGACGTTGGTAAATGAGGAACAGGGCTTCGGAAAGCACATGATCCGTTTTGATAGCTCTTCCCTTCCCGATGGTATTTATATTTTCACATTGCAAACAGGTGATACTGTTGTGACCCGGAAACTGGTGACAACGCATTAATAGTTGGCAATTGGCAGTTTGCAGTCTATAGGTCTACGGGTCTACAGGTCGGCAGGTCAACGGGGTAAATATCAGCAACTGCTGACTGACGACTGACGACTGACAACTGACGACTGCTGACTGACGACTGACGACTGACGACTGACGACTGACGACTTACTTCTGCCTCCGGAACATCGCATCCTCCACGGCCATAGCGTACAGCTCCTGCAGCGGAAGACCCATCGCCCTCACCATCTTTGGTACGATGCTCTGCTCGGTGAGGCCGGGAATGGTGTTCACCTCGAGGAAGTAAAAATCCTTACCGCTGACAATGTAATCGAATCTGACGATGCCTTTGCAGTTCAGTTCATGATACAGGAATGCCGATATCCTCCGGCATTCGTCTTCAATCTCTTTCGTCACCCGTGCCGGGGTGATCTCGTCGGCCATGCCCTCGGTGTATTTGGCCTCATAATCGAAGAATTCTTTCCGGCTGACGATCTCGGTGAGCGGGAAGATGACATCCTTCCCTTTGAAATTGATCATCCCGCAGGTGATCTCCGTGCCTTTGACAAACTGCTCCACCACCACCTCGTTATCCTCTCCGAAAGCCTTCTCAATAGCCGGTAACAACTCCTCCTCATGCCCGACCTTGGTGATGCCGACGCTGGAGCCGCCGTTATTAGGCTTGACGAAGCAGGGCAAACCGACAACGTCGAGGATGGTCTTCCCGTCCACCCGGTCAAATCGGGTCAGGAAGACCGACCGGGCCGTCAAAATCCCCAGGGAATGAACGACATGGTTGGTCAGGTATTTATTAAACGTGACCGATGAGGTGGCTGTATTGCAGGTGGTATAAGGCAGCCCCAGCAGGTCGAAATAGCCCTGCAGCTTGCCGTCCTCGCCCGGGGTGCCATGGATGACGATGAACACACAATCGAAAAGGATCTTGCGACCCTCTTCCATGATGCTGAAATCGCTCCTGTCGACGGGTATCTCTTCACCTTTGCTACCGAGGTAAATCCACCGTGTTTTGTCGACGATGATCATGAAAGTACGGAACCGGTCCGGGTCAAGATGCCGTTTCACGCCATCAGCACTTTTAAGGGATATGGCCAGCTCACCCGAATATCCCCCGGTGACTAAGGCAAGATTCATTCGCATGGAAGGTCATTTACACGGTCTCAAAAATAATCAGAAAATCGGTATAATGCGTATCTTTGCCAAACCGTTACAATATTTAGGCATTTTTTCAGTTAATAAATCCAAATCCTGGCTGGCGGCAGGAAGGAATAATTTTAACGCTTCAAGAACCCGATGAATTTCTGGCATTTTCTTGTTAGCAGGGTATTTTTCAAAAACCTGGGTTTAGCCGTTCTGATCACTGCTTTGTTGTTGTTCATCACCTTCAAGCTCCTGAATGTGTACACCATGCACAGACATATCATCAACCTGCCTGATTACACCGGGATGACCATGGAGGAGCTGAGCAGGGACCCGTTGCATGACCAGCTGACATTTGTCGTCATCGATTCCATATATGATGCCGGGCGGAAAGAGGGGAGCATTGTCATGCAGGAGCCTCCGCCCCATTCCACCGTAAAAAAAGGCCGTAAGATTTACCTGACCACGGTGGCTCTGTTGCCTGAGAAAGTGGTTATGCCTGACCTTCGGGAGTTGTCATTGCGTCAGGCCGTTTCATTGTTACAGACCTACGGATTGAAAACGGGCGACCTGCAGTTTGTGTCGAGTGAATTTGAAAATGCGGTCCTGGACCAGAAGTATTCCGGCGAGCCCATTGAACCGGGCACCTCCATCGTGAAAGGATCGGCCATCGACCTGGTCGTCGGCAAACACGGCACGAAAGTGCCGGTGCCCTGTCTCATCGGAATGAACCAGCAAGAGGCTTTCACCACCATCAACCAGTCATCGCTGAATGTGGGACAGTTGCACTTTCTGGATGGCAACAACCCGGAGCATTCCAGGATATATCAGCAGATGCCGTCATGCACACTGGCCGTTAACCTGGAGATGGGGACACCCATTGAACTATGGTTCCGTTCGGACCAGCATTTTAATTTTGAAGCCCTGATGAAGTTTTTTGAGCCTGACACAACACAAATGGATGCGACGGGCATCGAAAACCGGTATAATGCATCAGACACCATTGACTAGATGAAGAGGACTTTTATACTCATATCGTTTCTTTTACTTTTCTCAGGTTTATACGCACAGGAGGTCCTCACTAACCTGGCCACCAACCCTGTCATACGTTCATATGTTGTCAGGCATCCCGGCGTCATCACCAAATCGGCAACTGCCGCCCGTCAGACCGCCGTCAGGCTGCCCTTTTTTGACGACTTCCATTCAAAGGATATCTACCCTTCGCCGGAGCGATGGGTCGACAGGGATGCCTATGTGAATGCGAATTATGCCATCGATCCTCCCAACATAGGGACGGTCACCCTCGATGCGCTGAACGAATTCGGTGAGATCTATCCCGATGCCATGCCCGGTCCCCTCCCTTTCCTTGCCGATCATCTGACGTCGAGGTCCATCCGCCTTGATTCCATTTTTGAGCCAGTGGCACGGCCCCTCACCGTGGGTGACTCCGTTTACCTCAGCTTCTATTTCCAGCCTCAGGGCCGGGGCAATGCGCCGCAACCTCCTGATTCGCTGATACTTGAATTTGGTATTTATGGCGGTGACAGCACCTTATCGCATGTCGACTCCGTCGACGTGGTTATCCAGCAAACCTATTATCCTGGCGACTCCATCTTATTGCCATGCCAGCTGCCTGACTCCATCTACGTCTCTGTCGATCCTTACTTAATGCTGCACAACTCCCAGCTGATGCTCCTGCCCGGCGATGTGATCACCCTGCCCTGCGACTCGGTCTTCGTGCCCACCATTGCATGGCACGAGGTGTGGGCTACCCCCGGCATGCCGCTCGACTCCAACTTCTGCCACCCCGGGGATCCCCTCTCCTATTTTCACCGCGTGATGATACCCATCACCGACAGCGCCAGCTGCTTCACCGACCATTTCGTCTTCAGGTTTAAAAATTACGTAAGCCTTGCCGATAATTCGCTTCCAAGCTGGCAAAGCAACATGGATCACTGGAACATCGACTTCATCTATCTGAATGCCGGCCGCAGCCTGTCCGACACCACCTACCGCAAGCTTTCATTCGTCGACGGGGCACCCAGCCTGCTGAAACATTATGAAGCCATGCCGTACAATCAATACATCGGTGATCCCATCGCCGAAATGAAAGACTCGCTCAGCATGGTCATCACCAATCTCGACACCATCAGCCACAACACCAACTATAAATACCTTGTCACCGATAGCAATGACCAGCCTCTCTTCACCTGTCTTCAGGGCAACTGGGATATCCCGCCGGTATATACCTCCGGTTATCTGGATTACATCAACTTCAGCCACCCCTCCGTCTGTTTCAGCTTCTTCCCTATCTACCTCAACAACGACAGCGCTTCCTTCACTATCACCCATATCCTCACCAGCGGCACCGCCGAGAGCATCGGTGACACCGTCAGCTTCGAACAGAAATTCTTTAATTATTATGCCTATGATGACGGCACACCCGAAGCCGGTTATGGTCTGACACCGGCAGGCTCGTCGCTGGCCTACCGTTTCACGGTGAATTTACCCGATACCCTGCGGGCGGTACAGATGTATTTCAATGAAACACGAACAGGCGCCAACCAGCAATATTTTTATCTCACCGTTTGGGATGACGACAACGGCACACCGAACCATGTCATCTATTCCCAGTCGGGGGTGCTGCCCGAATTCTCCAAAAGCCTCGAAGAATTCCATACCTATTATCTCGACAGCATCGTGCCGGTGGTGGGGACATTTTATGTGGGCTGGGTGCAAACGACCGACGACAACCTGAACATCGGCTTCGACCGGCATAACCAGGCGCAGAACAACATCTTTTTTAACGTCACCGGGGTGTGGGAAAAAAGCATTCACCAAGGCTCCCTGCTGATCAGGCCTGTGCTGGGGAAAGCCATTCATGCCTATCCCTCCAAAACAAAGACGGAACCGGGTGAGATTCACTTTGCGTTCGACCCGGCCAAACCGGATATGGTGACCATCTTACTGCCCGACGAGATGAATGATATTTTGCTGACGAACCCGCCGGAGATCAGCCTGTATAACATCATAGGCCAGAAACTGTACATCGGATTATACCGGCGTGAATTTGACATCTCACATTACCTTAGCGGTATTTACGTCATGGTGGTGAGAGATCATACACAGAACCGGTTTTATTCAGGAAAACTGGTCATAGCCCGATAACCTCTCGTAAATCACATATTCGTTCACTTTGCCAGGAAATGATGACTGACCATCCTGTGACATCCAATGACCAAGGCGAATTATTTGAACACTTCAGCCTGACCATTGACCCGGGTCAGGGGATGTTGCGTATCGACAAATTCCTCATGCACCGGCTTGAGAATGTGTCACGCAACAAGATCCAGATGGCTGCCAAAACAGGCAACATACTGGTGAACGGCAATCCCGTCAAACCCAGCTACAAAATCAAACCCGGCGACCTGATCTCGGTCGTTATGAGCTACCCTCCCCGCGAAATAGAGATCGTGCCTGAAAACATCCCGGTGAACATCGTATATGAAGACCACGATATCGTTGTGGTCAACAAGGAAGCGGGCATGGTGGTCCATCCAGCCTTCGGCAACTATACGGGGACACTCGTCAATGCTTTAACCTATCATTTGCATCATAGCCGGCAGGAGGACCCTCATGCCAGGCCTTATCTCGTTCACCGCATCGACAAGAACACCTCCGGCATCATGCTCGTGGCTAAAAACGAACCGGCACAATGGGCCCTGGCCCGCGAATTTTTCACCCATGCCGTTAAACGGCAATATATCGCACTGGTATGGGGTGATGTGAAAAACGACGAGGACACCGTCACCGGTCATATCGGGCGCAGCCTGAAAGACCGTAAGATGATGGTTGTCTTTCCCGACGGCGATCATGGAAAATGTGCCGTGACCCATTACAGGGTGCTGGAGCGTTTCGGTTACACCACCCTCATCAGTTGTGAACTCGAGACAGGCCGCACGCACCAGATCCGCGCCCATATGAAATACATCGGCCACCCACTGTTCAATGATGATGAATATGGCGGCGATAAAATACTGAAAGGGACGACCTTTTCAAAATATAAACAATTCGTTCAAAATTGCTTTACTCTCCTGCCACGCCAGGCCCTGCATGCCAAATCGCTCGGCTTCCGGCATCCCTCGTCAGGGAAAGAGCTCTTCTTCGACTCGGAGCTACCCGATGACATGGCTGCCGTTGTTGACAAATGGCGGGAATATGTCAGCAAACGAACAAAATAGAAACCGTTATTTGACGAGGAAAAGCTTATAATAGGTGCTCTTGTCAGGGACGGTGACTTTTAAAATATATTCACCGGATGACCGGCCGGACAAATTAACCGTGACTAAGGAATGATCAATGACACTCACCGGGACGGTTAACTGTTGCCCCAACAGATTGAAAATTTTTAAATCGGGGAGTGCTGTGGCATCCTTACCTAAGAAAACATTGTACAATCCCCCGGAAGGATTGGGCGAAACGACAGGGACCACATGGATGTATTTACTCATGGTCAGCGTATCGGAGGTCTGATCATTATGCGTAATGAGCGTCACACTGTAGTCTCCGTAGTTTGGGTATCTGATGCCGGAAGGATTTTGATCGACGGATGTGACGGGATCACCGCCATTAAAGGTCCAATACCATGAATTGGGATTGCCACTCGACTGGTCGGTGAAATCTACTGTGCCGCCGACAGGTACAGCGGTGGTATCGGCAGCAAAGAAAGCGACGACAATGTTCTCATAATAGCGCCCGGGCAGCTGATGCTCTCCCGTCGCCGCGGGATCGAGCCAGTCGCTGAGGTGCGTGGCCGCTGTGGTGCCGTTGGACTGCCAGTGCCAGTAAAACTTACCGAAATAGTCATGGCCGTTCGGGTTGTCACATGACGATTCACCGCCGGTCAGTGTGCCGATGATAAGGCCCGCCTGATTAAATAAAGGAGATCCCGACGATCCGCCTTCGGTCACGCCGTGACCGTGAGCCGTGGCCTGCCATTGCACCCTCCAGTGTGACTGGAGGCCATTGCCGTTCCATTCCGAGGAGACTGTGGGCGTATCATAGGTGGATATCTTTTTGATGTCACCCTCGGGATGTTGTATGCACACACCCCCGTCAGACACCACATTATCACGATTCCATCCGTTGAAATAAGGATCATACGTACCCGGCACCTTCTGATCCATGAGAACGAGATAGAAGTCGGAGCCGGTGGTGCCCGTGTTGCCGCCGTGGGCCACCAGAGTGGCCCCCGTCATGCTCCGGTAAGTGGGTTCCCGGAGAGGGGTGTCACATCCCGGAGCCTCATAATTAAAATAAAAGATCCATTGTCTCAGGTCCTGCGCTGTAACGTACTGACCGGAATAAAAAGCACAGTGATCGGCGGTAAGGATATAGGGAGTGAAATCCCCGCTCGTATTGTTGATCAATGAACCCGAGCACCAGAAGAGATAGGATCCGTTCCTGACCGATATCCTCACCACGCCTTTTTTCTCATTTTGCCATGCGTCCCCTTCACTGCAGTTAACGTTGACCTCACAGGGACCCGAGTCGCCGAAGCCTCTGGCACCGCCATCAAATAAAAAATCCACACCCCGGTAGGCATGCGCGACTCCTGACAGATGAAGGAGGTAGCCACCGGAGGTCGCGACAGGTTCGACGTATTCAATGACTGCCGTGCTGCCGGGTACCATCTCGGTGGCAAACACCTCTTCGGGATTATTGTTGTCGCTGGTGAATGCCCCGATTATTTTTACCGCTTTTTCATCATACACAAACAGTCTGCTACCCTCGGGAAGGCGGAAGCGGTCGAAATACAAACCCAGGGCCAGAGCGCCGGGGGAGGTGATTTTCATTCGCCAGAGGCGGCCCGATCCGGGACAGGTCGTCCATATCCCTGCCCTATCCGGTGACAGATCAGTCTTAATGATAACGGCAAAACGGTATGGTTCTCCGGAAGCATCACGGCTCATATCCTCCCGGTGGATTCTGTCGTAATCGATCTGGCCGATTTCAATGGTAGGGATCTTTTGTCCGCCACCATAATTAAAACCGGGAGGGGTACCACCCCGGTTGATCTGTGCCGGAGAAATACCCCAGATAAGCATGGAAAATAAGAAAAGTCCGGCTCTGTTAAAATCCATTTATCGTGTCAGGGTTATCTTTCTGATGGTAACCTGATCGTACGTCTTGATGCGCAGGAGATAGATGCCTGCCGGCCGGTCTGACAGATCCACCCGGAAGCCCTGTGTGCCGTTACTCTTTTCCTGCATAGAGAGCACCTTATTACCAATGGCATTATATATCTCCAGGGTAATGACATCAGGGATTCCCTCAGAGAACAAGACATTGACCATACCCGTGGTGGGGTTGGGATAGACATACAGGCCGCTCTCTTTTCCCGAAGGTTCATTTAAGCCGACACTTCCAACGATGATGTAATCGGTCATTGTTTTGGTATCCTGCCCGAAGTCATTGAAGACGGTCAGGCTGACATCATAGGCGCCATGATCAGCGTATACAATGCCGGAGGGATTCTGCAAATCAGAGGTCCCCGGCGTGCCGCCTTCAAACATCCAATTCCACGCCGTGGGGGTCCCGGTGGAAAGGTCGGTAAAATCAACGCTTTCGCCTTCAAGGATCGTGGTTTGATCAGCCGTAAAGTCAGCCATAGGAACATAGCCGACATGAATGTAATCGGGACGTGTAAGTGTGGCATTACCCCACATATTGCCGACAGTCAGCGAAACGTCAAAGGCTCCGGGAGAATTGTATTGAACAGGGCCGGGATCCTGCAGGCTGGAGGTGGCCGGATTGCCGCTTTCGAAAACCCAATCCCAGGTATCGGGATCATTTGTCGATTGGTCGGTAAAGTAAGTGGCCGAACCCACGGTGATATAACGGTTGACCGACAGGAAGTCGGGTGTGGGTGGTGGAATGACATGGATGTAATCGACCTTGGTGGTGTCACCGTTGCCATAGGGACTGGTAACGACAAGGGTGACGGAGTAATCGCCGGGGTTATTATACACGATGCCCTGCGGATTCTGGTCGGTCGACGATGAGGGTGAGCCACCCTGGAAGGTCCACTGCCATGACGTGGGAGCGCCATAGGTCATGTCCGTAAAATTGACAGCGTACCCGACAGGGATCATCGTCGAATCGGCAATGAAATCAGGCTCAGGAGCGCCGTAAACCGTTATGAAATTGTCCTTGGTCTCCGTGTCACTGCCATAATCATTGGTGGCTGTCAGCTTAACCTGGTATACTCCGGCAGTATAATAATGGATGGGTGCCGGGTTCTGGTTGAAGGAGGCGCTGGGCGTACCACCCTGGAACTGCCAGTGCCATTGCAGCGGATCGTTGAGGGAAGCATCGTAGAACGTCACCGCCCCGCCCACGCCTATTTCCGTGTGATTAGCAGTAAAATCAGCATCAGGAGGATCGTCAACAGAAATATAATTCGTCTTGGTTTCGGTATCCGAGCCAAAAGGATTGGTGATGGTGAGGCTGACGGTATAAAAACCATAGTTATTGTATACAATGCCTTGTGGGTTTTGGTCGGTGGAACTGTCAGGGTCCCCACCGTTAAATGTCCACTGCCATCCCGTCGGGCCACCCTGTGAGAGATCGGTGAAATTGACACTGCCACCCGGAGGAATGGTGACATCACTGGCTGTAAAATTCGCCTGAGGAACCGTGCCGTCGGTGCCCGGGAGATACATCTCACCCGTATTGGCGGGATCGAGCCAGTACTTCAGTTGCTGGTCGGGCTGGTTGCCCATCTGATCCCACGACCAGTAAAACTTACCGTAGAAAGTGGAGTAACCGCTAGGGTTTTCGCATGTCAGCGATGTATAGGAGCCTGTGAGAGTTCCCACCACATGATGTTCACTGTCGAACAGGGGTGAACCCGACGACCCTTCCTGTACGATGGAGGTGCCGTTTTGTGTCGTAGCCCAGGCCACTTTCCAGTGAGACAAAACACCGTTGTTATTCCACTGTGAACTTTGTAAAACCGTGTTATAGGTCGATATTTTTTTAATGTCACCCATGGGGTGATGAATCCCCACGCCGCTGGTACTCGGGACATTGGAACGGTTCCAGCCGTTCCAGTAAGGTTCGCATGATGAAGGAGGATCGCTGTTGAGTTCCAGTAAAAGAAAATCGGAACCCGTATCAATGCTGCCCTGGGCTTTGAAGGAGGAGCCTGTCACCGTGTAATTGGTAGGGCCTGTGGTGCCGGTGCAGGTGGAGGCTTCGTATCTGAAGTAAAAGATCCACTGGGCAAATTGAATATCCGTACAGCCTTCACCGCAATGGTAGGCTGTCAGCATGTAAGGAGTGAGATCCCAACTCGTATTATTGACAAGCCCGCCGCTGCACCATCCTACCCAACCTCCACCCAGGATGAGGTATTCCCTCACCACTCCTTTTTTCTCACTCTGCCAGTCGTCACCTTCCTCACAGTTGACGTTGATCATGCACCACCAGGACTGGTCCCTTCCCTGGGGACCGTTCATCATCTCAAAGGAAACACCGCGCACGATATAGGCCATATCGGAGATGCTGATGACGGGCCGGCCGGTGACCTCTTCAGGCTGGAAATATTCCAGTGTCAGTTCGTCACCCTTAATAATCTCCGTGGCAAACAGGCCGCTGGGGTCATTGTTGAAAGAGGTGAAGGCACCTATGACCTGCATTTTGTCCTGAGTGTAAATGTACAGCTCACCTCCCTCAGGCAGCTGGAAATGATTATAATACAGGCTGAGAGCCAGGGCTCCGGTGGATTTCAATCCCAGCCTCCATATTCTGCCGCCGTAAGGCAGGTCGGTCCAGGTGCCCGCATTCTCGATGGAAACATTGACAGGGATAGTCTTACCTATCCGGTAAGGACCCGGACCTTTGGCCAGGTTATCATCCAGATGGCTGATGATATCCCGGGAAAGGGGTGGTAATTCAATCACCTGAAAATCACCGGTGATGCCCGGCGCTGAAAAACTCGGCGGCACACCCTCACGGCTGATCTGGCCAACGGAATGATCCATCACAAAGAATGAAAAAACCATGACCAATACGGCAGGAGTAAATCGATAAAACTTCATAAAACGTTGGTTATTAATATTGATTAAAACTTGTGATAATTAATTCGTTGCAGAAAAATATACTTTTGACGGCAGCCCATTACCGTCGGGCAAAATTAATATTATTCTCGTTTTGATGGTTTACCCTGCCACATTAATATGTGATTTTTTATTTCAGGGTAATATTGTACTTTTGGCATTTCTTAAAATGTTTATTAACCGCTTCCTCATCAAATAATATGTTATGAATTCAATGCGACGGGCGCTGAACGAATCGGCTCTGGCACGGTGGGCTGCTCTTTTCCTGATCAGTCTGGTCATGTTTGCCACCTATTATTTCTATGATGTCTATTCGGGCATCAAGAGCACACTCCAGACGGAGATCGGATTAAGCAATGCCGACTATGGCATGATGTACGGTGCCTATTCCTTTACCAATTCATTCCTTCTGATGGCTTTCTTAGGCGGTATGATCTTGGATCGGTGGGGTATCCGTAAAACAGGTATCGTATTCATCTCACTCATTGTCATAGGTACCTTAGGAACCGCTTTCGGCGCCAGCGGTTATTTCCACAGCGGTACGGTGGGGTACGGCTTTCTGGGTTCCTTCCTGCAGCATTATTCACCGGCTCTCAAGCTGATGGTCCTCGGCAGGATCATTTTCGGCCTGGGGGCTGAAACCTTTTATGTCATCCTTAACAAAATCATTGCGAAGTGGTTCAAGACCAAAGAGCTGGCACTGGCTTTTGGCATCAATGTAGCTTTCGGTCGTTTTGGCACCGCTGCCGCCCTTATCCTGTCGCCACGCATTGTTGCACACGCAGCTCATTGGACATCTGCCGGATGGTTTGGTATCATGCTTATCCTGATAGCTTTGATCGCTTTTATATTTTACCTCATCATAGACTTCCGCTTCGACAGGCAGATGTCGGAAATGAAAACTGCCGGGGAGCCGGATAATTTCAGCATCAGGGACATCGGATTGTTGCTCACCAACAAATCGTTTATTTTTATCGTCCTGCTGTGTGTCACCTTTTATTCGGCCGTGTTTCCCTTCCTAGGGTTCGCTCCTGATTTCCTGATGAATAAATTTCATTTCACGCCTGTGTTCAGTGGGAAGATCACCTCGCTGTTACCGTTTGGAACTGTGGTTTTCACGCCTTTATTCGGGTGGTGGTGCGATGTGAAGGGAAAAAGTGCCTCCATCATGATTTTGGGTTCTTTCCTGTTGATTTGCGTCCATCTCATCTTCTCACTCACCTCTTTGACACCTTACGTCCCCCTCGTCATCCTGGGAATAGCTTTTTCGCTGGTCCCGGCAGCGATGTGGCCTGCCGTCGCCAAAATTGTTGAGGTCAGAAGGCTGGGGACTGCCTATGGTTTCATGTTCACCATTCAAAACTATGGTCTGATGCTCGTCCCGCTTATCATGGGAAAGGTGCTCGACGCTACCAACAAAAATGTACCGGCGGGAGGAACACTCAATTATTTCTGGACCATCATCCTGCTTGCAGGATTCGGAATTTTAGGGATACTCTTCGCCATTCTTCTGAAACGCGATGATAAACGGATGGGTTATGGCCTGGAACTGCCCAATAAGATCAGTGAATGAGTTCTTCAGCCGCCACAGTGCTGAACAGGTTCATCCGTATTGTTCTAACCTGGCAATTTCCTATTTTTGCATTGAAAAAGCTTCACCATTATGATTATTGTGACAGGAGCGGCCGGTTTTATCGGCAGTTGCTTTGTGAATAAACTGAATAATAAAGGTTATAAGGACATTGTCCTTGTCGATGATTTCTCCAGTGAGATCAAGAACAGGAATTTCAGGAACAAAAGCTACCTGATGACCGTTGAGCGGATGTCGTTTTTCAAATGGCTGGGCGAACACCACCGTGATGTTGAATTCATCTTTCATCTGGGTGCCCGCACCGACACGACGGAATTCAACAAGGCTGTTTTTGACGAGCTTAACCTGAACTATTCAAAAACCATGTGGCAAGCCTGCACCACGTATAATATCCCGTTGATCTATGCCTCGTCAGCCGCAACCTACGGTCTGGGCGAAAACGGATTCAAGGATGATCATGACGTCGTGGAAAAGCTTAAACCCCTGAACCTCTATGGTGAGTCAAAGAATGAATTTGACAAGTGGATGTTGAAACAAGCCACCGCACCACCCTACTGGACCGGCGTGAAATTTTTCAATGTCTACGGTCCGAATGAATACCATAAAGGCCGCATGGCCTCCGTCATCTTCCATGCCTGGCAACAAATAACGGAGACGGGAAGGGTCAGGCTCTTCCGGTCACACCGGCCCGACTATGAGGACGGCAAGCAGTTACGAGATTTTATTTATGTGAAGGATGTCATCGACGTGCTGTTCTATCTGATGAAAAGACAACCTGCAGCCGGATTATATAACCTCGGCACAGGACAGGCACGGACCTTCCTCGACCTGGCCCGGGCTACCTTTCATTCCATGGGTAAAACCGAAAGAATAGAATTCATCGATACGCCTGCCGATATCAGGGATAAATACCAATATTACACGCAGGCCGACATGGACAAACTCCTCGCCTCAGGTTACGATTTCTCTTTCTATTCGCTTGAAGCAGGTATTGAAGAGTATGTGCAGGCCTATCTGCTGCATCACGTTTACTTTTGAGGCCCATCACAGAGAGTCGTGCAGATCGAGAAGCGTTCTCCTGATATCCTTAAGCGACGCCACGATCTGAAGCTTTCTGGCGGTGTCATCCCTGTTCTCCTTCAGTTGCTTCTTAGCGCCTTCGAGGGTAAAACCCCTTTCTTTGACCAGATGGTAAATGAGCTTCAGCTGCCCGATGTCGGAAGCAGTATAGAAACGATTGCCTTTTTTGTTCTTGTTTGGTTTGATGCTGCTGAATTCCTTCTCCCAGAAACGGATGAGTGACGGATTCACCCCGAGTATGTGGGCCACCTCGCCGATGGAGTAATACAGTTTTGCCGGTTTGTATTCCTGCTGTTCCATCAGGATGCTGAGAAAACGATTTAATCCATAGTTTGTGACGGCCTCTGTGAGAGTTCGATTATCTGATTGAACTGCCCGGGAGTGAGGTCATTAAAAAAGAAATAGATGGGGTTGATGGCCTTGTTGTTCTTATGGATCTCGTAATGCAGGTGTGGTGAGGTGGATTTACCCGAGTTACCTACAAAACCGATGACCTCCCCGCGTTTGACCTTCTGACCTTTGACCACATTAAATCTGGAAAGATGACAATAATGGGTCTGATACCCATAACCATGATCGATGACAATTGTATTTCCATATCCGCTTCGTGATTTCTCAACCTCGGCCACGGTGCCGTCACCGGTGGCATAAATCTTTGTACCCACAGGTGCTGAAAAATCAAGCCCGGCATGAAATTTCTGAACCTTGTAGAAGGGATCGGTGCGGTAACCGAAGTACGATGACAGCCTTTTCAGATCCTTATTGCTGATAGGCTGAATGGCCGGGATGCTGGCCAGCATCCTCTCCTTGTTTTTAGCCATTTCAAATACCTCGTCAAACGACTTGGATTGAACGTAGAGCTGGCTGGTGATCTCATCAAGCTTTTTGGCGGTTTGCACCAGGATGTCCGAATTGGAATAACCCTCCAGCTGAGCATACTTGTTAGCCCCGCCAAAGCCTCCCTTGCGTATGGAGCTGGGCACGGGTTCGGCTTCAAAGATCACACGGTAAATGTTATCATCCCTGTCCTCTAAGTCCTTGAGGGCGGCCGACACCAAATCCAGCCTGTCGTTCATGATCTGATACTGAAGTTTGTACTGTTCGATTTCCCTCTTCATCATTTTTTCTTTCGGGGAATCGATGAAGGAATAGGCGAAATAGGTGAAAACAGCGCCGAAAGCTATACCTATAGCTGTCATTGAAAGAATACGCCGGATCCAGTCCCGGAAAGTGACCTTTACTTTTTCAATTTTAAAGGACCGGGGATTAAAATGGTATTCTATCCGGGACATACGGTAAGAGTAACGTTTACAGAATATTCACTTAAAATGGTCTCAATGGAGGAACAAAATTAATTAATTAAACTAAATTTGCAATCCTTCTGACATTAAAATTTATATCGACATCAATAGCTGCCACATGAACTCAGGTGAGATACGCCAGACCTTTCTTGTATTTTTCAGATCAAAGGGCCATTATATTGTTCCCTCCGCACCCATGGTCATCAAGGACGATCCCTCCCTGATGTTTACCAACGCAGGCATGAATCAGTTCAAGGATATCTTTTTAGGCCTTGCCCGGACACCGCACAAGCGGGTGGCCAACACCCAGAAATGCCTCCGTGTCTCAGGCAAACATAATGACCTTGAGGAGGTGGGCATTGACACCTATCATCACACCATGTTTGAAATGTTGGGAAACTGGTCATTTGGCGATTATTTTAAAAAGGAGGCCATTGCCTGGGCCTGGGAGCTTCTCACTGCGGTATTCAACATTGACAAGGAGAATCTTTATGTCACGGTATTCGCCGGTGACGAGGATGAAGGGTTACCTCGCGATACCGAAGCTTATAACGAATGGCGGCGTGTTGTGCCGGAAGATAGGATCCTGTTCGGGACTAAAAAAGATAACTTCTGGGAGATGGGCGACACCGGTCCCTGTGGCCCCTGCTCCGAGATACACGTCGATGTGCGGAGCATGCAGGAAAAAAGATCTGTGGACGGAGCATCGCTTATCAACAAGGGTCATCCCCTGGTGATAGAAATATGGAACCTGGTCTTCATTGAATATAACCGCAACAGCAACGGACATTTATCGCCTTTACCGCAAAAACATATCGACACGGGGATGGGTTTTGAGCGCCTGTGCATGGTCTTGCAGGGCAAACAATCCAATTATGATACGGATATCTTCAGTCCCGTCATCGCCACGTTATCCGGGATAACAGGCATCCGCTATGGTGCTGCTGTTTCAACCGACATAGCCATGCGTGTCGTCGCCGATCACCTCCGTGCCGTGACATTTGCCATCGCCGACGGACAGCTGCCGTCAAATACCGGCGCCGGATATGTCATACGACGGATCCTGCGCCGCGCCGTGAGATACGGTTATACTTTTCTGGACAGGAAAGAACCCTTTATGAACGATCTTGTCCCTCATCTGGTCGAACTGTATAAGGATGTATTCCCTGAAGTGGCACGGCAACATGAACTGATCAGAAAAGTGATCGCCGAGGAAGAATCGTCCTTTCTGCATACGCTGGCCTTCGGCATCAGACGCTTTGAGCAGTACACCGGCAATAGTGCGGTAAAACAGCTCATCGACGGTGACTTCGCCTTTGAACTATTCGACACCTACGGTTTCCCTGTCGACCTGACTCAACTGATGGCCAGGGAAAAAGGATATGAGGTGGATATGGATGGCTTCCGTAAAAACCTGGACCGGCAAAAAGAACGATCACGTCAGCATGCCGCTGTCAACGCGGACGATTGGATCATCCTGACCGCAGGCGAGCACAGTGAGTTCATCGGTTATGACACCCTGGAAGCCGATGTCAGACTCACCCGTTACCGTCAGGTTAAAATAAAAGGTGAGGAGAAGTACCAGCTGGTCTTCGACAAAACCCCTTTCTACGCCGAGAGCGGAGGACAGGTCGGCGATACGGGATTCATTGAAGACGGCTCCGAAAAAATAGCCATTACCGACACAAAAAAAGAGCATAACCTGATCATGCACCTGACCGCCCGTATGCCTTCGCATCCCGGGGCTGTTTTCAGGGCATGGGTTGACACCGTCAACCGCCTGAGAACGGCTTGCAATCATTCGGCCACGCACCTCCTGCATCACGCCCTGCGTGAGATACTGGGCAAACATGTGGAACAAAAAGGCTCGTATGTGGGTCCGATACACCTTCGTTTCGACTTCAGCCACTACCAGAAAGTGAGCCCGGAGGACCTGACCAGAATAGAAGCCATGGTGAACAGTGAAATAAGAAAGGACATACCCCTGGTCGAACAACGCTCGGTTCCTATTGACGATGCCATCGGTGCCGGAGCCATAGCCTTCTTCGGTGAAAAATACGGTGACAAAGTTCGTGTGATACGTTTCGATGACTCGTTGGAGCTGTGCGGCGGCACCCATGTCAGAGCTACCGGCCAGATCGGTTGCTTCAGAATCCTGTCCGAAACAGCCATCGCCGCCGGCGTCAGAAGAATAGAGGCCATTACCGCCGATGCCGCTGAAGCTTTTGTGAATGAGCATATCCTGACCCTGGAAGCCATAAAAAAAATGCTGAAAAACCCCGGCGATGTCGTCAGATCGGTTGAAGCCCTGCTGGCTCAAAATGCGGAGTTGCACCATAAAATTGAAGAGTTGTCAAAAGATAAACTCCGGCAAATACTCACACAGCTGACCGGCCGGGTTGAAGACATTCATGGCATGCGTTTCATCGGTCAACGCCTTGATCTGGATCCCGGCGAACTGAAAGATCTGGCCTTTGATCTGAATGCTGCATTCGATGAACTGTTCCTGATCCTTGGTTCGGAGAGTGACGGCAAGGCCAACCTCATTATCATGATTTCCGAGTCATTAGCGAAAAAGAAAAAGCTTCATGCCGGATCGATCATCCGTGATGTCGCTCACTATATAGAAGGTGGCGGAGGTGGTCAGGCACATTATGCTTCGGCCGGTGGCAGAAAACCCGCCGGATTGAGCCAGGCCATCGACCATGTCAGAAAAATGCTTTTAAACTCTGCTTAAACATTTTCAGTTATAGGTTGTTGTATGGTAAAAAGCAGACCGTAAGTTTCAGCGAGGATGACTCAGGGGATGTATTCAATTAAAGACCTGGAAAGATTAACAGGTATTAAAGCGCATACCATCCGGATATGGGAAAAACGTTACGGCGTTGTCAAACCTAACAGAACGCATACCAACATACGCTATTACAATGATCTTGACCTGAAGAAACTTCTCAATATCGCCATCCTGATCAATCATGGCTTCAAGATTTCTTATCTTGCCACTCTCCCCGACAGCACGCTCAATGAAAAAGTCGTTGATATCACATACAAACCCTCCAATGCTGCTTCCCAAATTGAGAGTCTCATCCTGGCGATGATCTCACTGGATGAAATCAAATTTGAAAAGACCATTTCCATGGCCACCATCAACCTGGGCTTTGAAAACACCATCCTTGAGATCATTTACCCTTTTCTTGAGCGCATTGGCATTCTGTGGCAAACGGGTAGCATCAATCCGGCGCAGGAACATTTTGTTTCCAATCTTCTCAGGCAAAAGTTACTGGTAGCCATCGACGGACAGGGTGGACGACCCAAAGCCGACGCCAAACGGTTCATGCTTTTTCTTCCTGAGAATGAGCTTCATGAGCTGGGACTCCTGTTTTATTCCTACCTGGTCCGTAAAAGTGGCAACAAAATAATCTACCTGGGACAGTCGGTGCCCTTTAATGACCTGATTGAGGTGTCAAAAGCAAAGGAACCCGATGTCCTCGTTACATCCATCACGTCACCCATACACGATCAAAGTACTCAGGCATATATTGATCATCTGGCCGCAACCTTCCCAAAACAGAAAATATTTATCACAGGGATTCAAATGCAGAATAATACCCTGAGGCTGCCTTCCAATGTCAAAAAAATTTCAAATGTGACGGAATTTAAAGAAGAGCTGACTGCCAACTTCGGTTGAAATTGTTTATAACCATTGTTTCAACTACTTCTGTAAAAAAATTGAACGCCGGAGAGGATTATTACTTGTTTAATTTGTAATAATACACTTTAAACATTAAACGTTACATTTTTTTATTTTCTTTTCCCTTCATTTAATTTTAATTAACGTAATTAACGAATATTTAACATTTATTAGCTTTTATGGGCTTGCTTTGCCTTGAGTATTCGTTTAACTTTGCTGCGTAATTATTAAACAATATATTGGAATTTTTAAAAACCAAAGATTATGACAGCCATGGAATTCAACAACAAGCTGATAGGTCTTCAGGACAACCTGAGGTATTTTGCCAATTTACTGACGTCAAATGAAGAAGATGCCAAAGACCTGGTTCAGGATACCTTGTACAAGGCCTTGGTTAACCGCGATAAGTTCCAGCCCGATACCAATTTAAAAGCCTGGACTTACACGATAATGAAAAACACCTTTATTAATAATTACCGCCGTAACGTTAAATCGAATATGATCCTCGATGTGTCGGAGGATTTGTATTATCTGAGAAACCTGGCCAGCAGAGACGACGAATCCCCTGAATCCAGAATGGCTGTCAAGGATATTCACAAAACCATTGAATCGCTCGAGGAAGAGCAACGCAAACCCTTCGAAATGCATAATGCGGGCTATAAATATAAGGAAATAGCCGATGCTTTGAATCTTTCGATAGGAACAGTGAAAAGCCGTATATTTTTTACCCGTAAAAAATTAATGGAAAACCTTCACGATTATAAAAGCAATTGACATCCCTTTTCTCATCCCTCTCCTTTTAAAGAAGGAACCGACACCCTGTTCAGGTTGATGATGGCTACGATCAGTATGATGGCTCCGATCCATTGCATAACGCCAAGCACGTTGCCGTTGAACACATAGTCGAAGACTATGGCCGACAGGGGAAACGAAAGTTCACAAATGGTTGAGACACTGGCCTTGATCCTGTTCAGTCCGAAATAATAAAGGAAAATAGCACCCGATCCGGTTGTGAAAGCAATGATAATGAAGATCAGCCAGTTCATGGGTGTTGTATGGCCGATCTGAGTAAATTTCGCCGCCGCAAGAATATAGATGAACATAAGAAGGGACGTCAAACCATAACGGAAAAAAGTGGCTGTTATAAAATCATATTTCAGCAGTATCTTTTTGCTCAGCACCGTCGAGCTGCCAAAGGAGAAAGCTGCCAAAAGGGCAAAGAGTGCGGCATGTAAGGTCCTGGAACCGGTGGAGAAATCAGGCAGGTGAAGCCCAAATGTCAGTAAATAACTTGCCAGAATAGCCGTTGCAGCCCATAGCAGGAAATTTTTCCTCAGTCCCTCACGAAGGATGATGGCTGCCAGGGTGATAACAAAGACAGGCTGCAGTTTCTGTAACAGCACGACCACAGTCAGATTCCTGAAGTTAACCAGGAAAAGGGCTTTGACGATGGCCAGCGTGCCGATGGCCCCACCCGTCATCGCCACCAATATGAAGATGATCATGTCGGACAATGTCATATGCCTCAGCACACGGTAAGCACGGAAAAGAAACACATTCATCAGCACGAACGGTATGGCATGGACCATGAACACGACATAGCCGATGTCGAGGTTATATAACCTGGGCGTCAGCACCACCCCGTCGAAACCCCATAAGGCCGCCGCTATACTGACGGACGCAGCGCCTATAAACACTGACCGCTGTAACTTCATCTGAAGCGTGAAATAAGGGTGCAAAGGTAAGAGAATTTGAAAATGTGATTATGTGATCATTAGAGAATGGATCACACAGGGTCAGGCCTGCCTTTGATCGGCTTCAACGATGATTATTTGTCTTTTCTTAAAAAGAATTCCTGAATTCCTCCTTGACAAAATGCATGGCCTTATTCCAGATCATGTCCTGTTTTTCAAGTGATTTTTCTAATATCAGAGCGGCCAGATCACTATTCTTTGCTTCCGGCTCCAATTCAGCAGCACAGGTGTTGATCAGTCTGATCACCTCTTCCTTGGCACTTTTGACCATCTCCCAGGCCTGTTCGGTGAGGTAAAGCTGCTGTGACATATTGTGCTCATATTCCTCCCTGATATTCCTGATCAAGGCAGCCTGAAGCTGGATCGCGGTCATATCCGACCTGGTGACACGCAAAATGAGATTACCTGGCATGATGCGCTCAATAAACAGCACTGTCCGTTCATACGCCTGCACCCTGGCAGGCGCTATAATCTTCTGGCGCTCCGACTTCAGATCAGCCAGATGACTGTTCTGCATGTTCTCAAGGAAAGTCTTGATGATAATAAAAACGATGATGAAAACAATCAGTGAGGGCAAAGTATATTTCAATATCTCAAGGAATGTTTGCATATTTGTTGCCTTTTTATGTTTATGCAAATTTCAGCAATTCCTGAAATTAAACAGGTAAAATCCGTTGAATAAAAAAAATTAATATCACTATATTTGTCAGCCTGAAAAATCATTGTATAGTATGGTACAATTATCAAGAAGGGTCATTCAAATGGGTGAATCGAAGACGCTTGCCATGACCAGGATGAGCAGGGAATTACAATCACAGGGACATGATGTCATCAACCTGAGTATCGGTCAGCCTGACTTTAACACGCCCGATTATATAAAAGAAGCCGCCAAAGAAGCCGTCGACCGGAATTTCACTTTTTATCCGCCCGTTCCCGGCTATGAAGACCTGAGGGAGGCCATCAGCAATAAATTCAAAAGGGATAACAACCTCAGCTATTCCCCCCAGCAGATTGTGGTCAGCAATGGTGCCAAGCAATCCATAGCCAATGCCGTATTGTGTCTTGTCGACCCTGGTGATGAGGTGCTGCTGCCGGCTCCCTACTGGGTGAGTTATCCTGAGATAGTAAAACTTGCCGGAGGTAAGCCTGTCGTTATTCCGACGTCTGTCGACAATGATTATAAAGTCACACCGGAGCAAATTGAGGCGGCTATGACGCCAAACACCAAATTATTCATTTTCTCCAGCCCCTGTAATCCCTCGGGTACGGTATATACGCGGGACGAACTCGAAAGTATGGCAAAAGTCATAGCCCGCCACGAGAATATCCACATCATCTCGGATGAGATTTACGAATACATCAATTTCTGCCGCAAGCATGAAAGCATCGGGCAATTTGGTTTCATTCACGACAAGGTGATCACTGTCAACGGCGTGTCAAAGGGTTTTGCCATGACCGGCTGGCGTCTGGGTTACCTCGGGGCATCACTACCCATTGCCAGGGCATGTGAAAAGCTGCAGGGGCAAATGACGTCAGGTGCCTGTACCATCTCACAGAAAGCCGCACTGAAAGCCGTCAGCGTCAGCCCTGAAATGTCCGACGACCTGAAAAAAATGGTAAAAACCTTCCGGGAACGACGCGATCTGATGCTCCAACGCCTTGGAGACATCCCGTGTATCAAAACCAATACACCCCAGGGTGCTTTTTATATTTTTGCAGATATAAGGGAGCTCATCGGCAGGCATAATGGTGACATGACCATCAATAGCAGCGAAGATTTCTGCTCCTACCTGCTAAAACATTTTTATGTGGCTCTGGTGTCCGGAGCCGCCTTCGGAATGCCTGAATGTGTGCGTATTTCTTACGCCACCTCCACCGGATTGCTGACAGAGGGCATGAACCGGATACATCAGGCCATCATGAAATTATCATAAGTAAACAAAATGAAGTGATGCTGACCAGTGAGCAAATAACGTCGTTTTTTGAAACCCTGCCGGCAAAAAAAATCCTTATTGTCGGTGATGTAATGATCGATGCCTATATCTGGGGTCATGTCGACCGTATCTCACCTGAAGCACCGGTGCCTGTGGTAAAAGTGAACAAACGGTCGAGCATGCTTGGCGGCGCAGCTAATGTCGCACTGAATATAAAAGCCCTGGGGGCACACCCCCTGCTCTGTTCCGTCATCGGCAATGATAGCAGGGGCGATGAATTCCTGCACCTGCTCGAACAGGAAGCCATCACCGGTGAAGGAATCATTCGAAGCAAGAAAAGGCTGACTACTACCAAATTCAGGGTGATAGGTAATAGTCACCAGCTCATCAGGGTGGATGAAGAAGCCGACAACGATCTGGACCAGGAAGAATACGCCAAGCTGTTTTACCGTTTTGAAAAGCTTCTGTCGGAAAATCAATTTGATGCGATCATCATACAGGATTACAACAAAGGCGTTCTTTCATTACCTGTCATCAACCGCATCATCACCACGGCTAATGAAAGGGGTATACCCTTAGCGGTTGACCCAAAAAAAAGAAACTTCGACCACTACAGGGATCTCATGCTGTTCAAGCCTAACCTGAAAGAGCTGCTCGACGGTTGCAGGGCTGATATCGACATCGAAGATATGGAGGCTCTCCGTAAAACCGTTCTGGATTTCCAACTGGAAAAAAATATCATGAACATCCTGGTCACTCTATCGGAACGTGGCGTTTTCCTGTCAACCAAAGAAAAAGATACCATTAATACGTACCACATCCCGGCCCATATCAGGACGATTGCCGATGTGTCGGGTGCCGGTGACACGGTTGTCAGCGTAGCCTCACTCTGTATGGCCTCTCATTTCTCACCTTATGATACAGCCACTATTTCAAACCTCGCCGGAGGCCTCGTCTGTGAATATGTCGGGGTGGTGCCTGTCAATAAGGACCGATTCATTAAAGAAGTAAAAGGATTGTACTGCATTGACTGAAATACCTTTCACAGGATCCGGGATCGTGCTTAAGCAACAGATGATATGCCACGGAATGCAAAAAATAATATTCACTAAATTTGCGGATGTAATTCAACATCCATAAAAATAAAAATTTTCACCACTCGTTATTAAGCATATAATTGCCTTTCACTTGAAGATTTGCAGACTCATACTGACCATCACCCTCCTCACGGCATTTTTTTATACACAGCAAGTCTCAGGGCAGATGACCAAAAAAGTCCTCAATCTGCAATGGTACGACAATGTACCTTACCATTTTGGTTTCAGTCTGGATGTCAACCAGATGTTTTTTACCATCAAGCCGACAAGTGATCTGCAAAAGATATGGTACCAGGGCTTGAAGCTTCCCGATTTCAACGCTGATTCGGCCCGTGTCCTCGTACTGGAAAACCTGAATACGTTCGGATTTACCATCGGTATCGTGTCAAATCTGCGCATAGGCGAATACTTTGACCTGAGGTTCGTGCCTGACCTGGCTTTCGGGGAACGCGATCTCATTTATAAAATCCAGGCGCTGACAAACGGCACGGAAAAGGAATTCAAACAGACTAAAAAAGTCTATTCGACCTATGTGGATTTTCCCCTTCATATTAAATATAAATCCAAACGTTATAATAATGCCAGAGCCTATATCCTGGCCGGAATGAAGTACAGCCTTGACCTGGCCTCCGAAGCCAAGAAAAACCAGGATGAACTGGATAACAAACATGTACGGCTGAATAAAAATGACATCCTGGCCGACGTCGGTGTCGGATGGGACTTCTATACCACCTATTTCAAATTCGGTGTGGAGATTAAAATGTCGTACGGCCTGACCAACATTCTTGTCAGGGAACAAAACATTTATACCTCTTCCATCGATAAACTGACATCCAAAATATTCCAGCTTTCCTTCACATTTGAATAATGATTATGAAACGAAACTTTTTTTTCATATTTTTACTTCACAAATAGATTTAATCTCATGGGGGAAAACGAACTTTTTAACATCATCATCAGCAAAGGATCACTAAAACAGGGTGTTTACAACCACACCTTCAGCACATTTAAACTGTTCAAGAAAATTCTCGCGTCGCTGTCGGAGGAATATAGCCGGCTTGACATTCAGAAACAACAAAGCATCCCCTTTGTGTATTCCGATAAAGGTGACTTTCAATTCGAGCTGGAATTTGCCGGTGACATGCTGATTTTCATGATGCACACCAACATCTTCGAATTCTCACGATATCATGAGGTGATGAAAACACAGTACATTCGCGATGACAAAGAGCGGTCGTACTGTGGCATGATCAACATTTACAACTTCCTGGCCGACTCATTCAGGTACAACCGTTTTAACGATGTGGGCTACCTCATCGGACGTATCTTCATCAATAAGGACCTGCACTATTTCATCGAGGGTAAACGTGAGATCGGATACCTGTTCAATAATTTCGGCCAGGCGGTGATGGACGAAAGGGCGGCACGCCAGATCATTGAGTCAGCCATTCTGTATACGGTCAATTTCGATTTGCTGACCCCACCCTTTGAAAATGTGAAAGAGGTGACCGTACAGGATCTGCTAAACACTCTCGACAGCATGAAGATCAAAACGGGCAAGCGTCTGGGATTCAAATTCCAGGGTGACCATGAAGAGCTGACGTTACCGTCGCCATGATATCATCCGAGTCTATCCCCGGGATCATGGATAAGCTGTCAGGGCGATCTCTCCGGTAAGGTGTCAAAGGGTCTCATATAAAATTTTATCCCCTCTGTTTGTGTGAAGCAAAAAAAGTTCTACATTTGCACTCCCGTAACAGGATTAAATCGGGCCCGTTCGTCTAGGGGTTAGGACGTCAGGTTTTCATCCTGGTAACAGGGGTTCGATTCCCCTACGGGCTACTCAAACAAAACATCAAACCATGGCCGATCATCCATCAGCAATAAAACGGATCCGACAGGAGAAAAGCCGTAAGGAACATAACCGCTATTATGCCAAGACCATGCGTCATGCCATCCGTACGTTCAGGAGCCTCACCAGCAAGAAGGAAGCTGAGGAGCAGTTGCCGGCATTGATCTCGCTGATCGATAAAAATGCCAAACGCTCCATTATCCATAAGAACAAAGCCTCGAACCTTAAATCGAAGCTGACAAAACATCTGGAAACACTCTCCTGATTTAAAGATATTTTTTCCGGCAAAAAGCCTTTTCCTGAAAGAAAAGGCTTTTTTTATGGTCACAATCCGGCTCATTTTTGGATTAACAACTGTGATCCATGGAAAACGACACTACATATCTGCCTATCAACTGCTGGGCTGAAGATGACCGTCCACGTGAGAAGCTTCTGCTCAAGGGCAAGCACACCCTCAGTGATGCGGAGCTCCTGGCCATTCTGCTCGGTTCAGGCAGCCAGCACCTGTCGGCCGTCGACCTGGCCAAAGAAATCCTGCACCGGGTCCATGGGAACCTCATTGAGCTGTCGAAGCTCACCGTCAGCGATCTGAAAAAAATACACGGCGTGGGACCGGCCAAAGCCGTGACCATTCTGGCGGCCCTGGAGCTGGGCCGGCGCCGCCGGGCCTCAGAGGTCGTCGACAGAAAAAAAATCCAAAGCAGCCATGATGCTTTTGAGGTGTTCCAAAGCAAAGTGGCGGAAAAAAACTATGAAGCTTTCTGGATCATGCTTTTGAACCGGGCTAACCGCATCCTCGCCATCGAAAAGATAAGCGATGGCGGCATCTCGGGTACCGTGGCCGATCCCAAGAAGATATTTAAACTCGCCCTCGACCACTATGCCTCCTGCATCATCCTGTGCCATAACCATCCCTCGGGCAACACTGATCCCAGTCAGGCCGATATCCAGCTGACACACAAACTGATCGAAGCCGGTAAATTTCTCGATCTGGAAATACTTGATCATGTGATTGTCGGTGACGAAAACTATTATAGCTTTGCAGATGAAGGCAAGATTTAGCCTGTTCCGATTCGTTATTGTACTGATTCAGGGGAATATAATGTAGTATGACGGCATGATCAAAGTTCTCTCTGTCGTAGGAGCCAGGCCGCAGTTCATCAAGGAGGCGGCCATTCACCGTGTCATCACCGGCCAGTACCATCATGCCATTAGGGAGATCATCCTGCACACCGGTCAACATTACGATGAAAACATGTCGGGGATATTCTTCACCGGCTTGCAGCTGCCCGTACCGGATTATAATCTCAATGCCGGTCCGGGGACGCATGGCCGCCAGACAGCCAAAATGATATCCGGCATCGAAAAAACCGCCCTTCAGGTCCAACCCGACCTCATCATGCTTTATGGCGATACCAACTCCACGCTGGCGGGAGCCCTCGCCGCCTCCAAGCTTCACGTTCCCATTGCACATGTGGAGGCAGGATTGCGTTCGCACGATAAATCCATGCCCGAGGAAATCAACAGGGTGGTGTGCGATCACCTCTCCGCTTTTCTCTTCTGCCCTACCCTCACCGCCATCAATAACCTCGCCGGAGAGGGCATAAACATACGCACCACACCCCCCTTTGATATCAATCATCCCCTCACCATCCTGTCTGGCGACGTGATGTACGATCATGTGATTCACTATGCCCGGCAAGCCGAGACCACGTCGTCCATCCTGGACGATAACCGTTTGTCATCGGGTAAATACATCCTGGCTACGGTTCACCGCGATCACAATACCGACCAGCCCCATCGCCTCAATGCCATTTTCAGAGCCCTCCATGGCCTGTCGGCTGAGCATCGCATCCCCGTGGTCATACCCCTGCACCCCAGAACATCCAAATTGCTAAAGAAAAGCCTTGACACCAGACTGTATCATGATATGACGGGCGATCCCATGGTCAGGATCATGCCCCCCCTTTCTTTTTTCGACATGCTCAAGCTTGAGAGACATGCCAGGATCATCCTGACCGATTCAGGTGGCGTGCAAAAGGAAGCCTACTTTTTTAACAAACCAGTTATCATTCTGCGGTCTGTGACGGAATGGACCGAAATCATTGACAACCAGGCCGGGGTGCTGACCGATACCGATGAGCAACAAATCCATGACGCTTACCGGCGGCTGGTGTCGTCCTCAACGCCAGGCTTTCCCAAAGTCTTCGGCGATGGCAAAGCCGCTGAATGCATCTGTCAGACTATCGTGGATGCACTTTGAAGGAGCCTTATGTGACAGCCCTGCCTGTTATTTTCATTTTGAAGGATTTTTAATTTGCAGTGTAAAATATATTTTCTAATTTTGCACTCCTTTTTCACCTTTAAAAAGATTTAAAACGCTTGTGAGATGTTGAATCAATACGAAACCGTTTTCATCATGACGCCGGTGCTGTCGGATGAACAAATGAAGGAGACGGTTGAAAAATTCAGTTCGTTGCTAAAAGAGAAGGGTGCTACCATTATTTTTGAAAATAACTGGGGCCTGCGTAAACTGGCCTATCCCATACAAAAGAAATCATCGGGTTTCTATCACCTCATCGAGTTCAAAGCCGAAGCAGAGGTGATTAAAGACCTTGAGACAGCTTATAAACGCGATGAACGCGTCCTGCGCTTTCTTACCGTCAGTCTTGACAAACATGCCATTACTTACAATGAAAAGAAACGCTCAAAAAAGGATGCGAACAAAATGCCTGAATTGAAAGAGGAAGAATAATCCATCCAATAAACAAAGAACAGCAAAATGACAAACCAGGGCAATTCAGAAATTAAATATTTAACGCCGATTGCCGTCGATATAAAAAAGAAAAAGTATTGCCGTTTCAAAAAACTCGGCATCAAATATATCGACTATAAAGATGCTGATTTCCTGTTGAAATTTGTGAATGAGCAGGGTAAGATACTGCCCCGGCGTATTACCGGCACCTCAACAAAATACCAGAAGAAAGTGGCACAAGCCATTAAAAGGGCACGGCATCTTGCCTTATTACCCTATGTGGCCGATTTGTTAAAATAGGGAGGATGTTATGGAGGTCATTCTTAAAAAAGATGTTGCCAATGTCGGGCATGCCAACGATGTGGTTAATGTGAAACGGGGTTATGCCCGTAATTACCTTATTCCGCAAGGTTTTGCCATCCTGGCCACACCGGCGAACAAAAAGGTGCTGTCTGAAACTGTCAGACAAAGGGCCTTTAAAGAAGAGAAACTGAAGAAAGAAGCCGAAGCTTTGGCCAAAGCCATTGAAAATATCACCGTAAAAATAGGCGCCAAAGCCGCTTCCACGGGCCGCATCTTCGGTTCGGTCAACGCTCTTCAGATTGCCGACGCTATCAAGGAGCAATTCAATTATGAGATCGACAGGAAAAAAATCATCGTCGATGGTGAATCGATAAAAGATCTGGGTACCTATAAAGCCACGCTTCACCTGTACAAGAATATCCAGGTCACCATTAATTTTGAGGTTTTCGCCGAGTAACCCGGCGGATCTTTCGGAAAACCCGGTGACAGGAGCGGTTTGATCAGGTCACCGGTTTTTTTTATTTTTGTCCTTGTGCTTTCACATGCAGCCCATGTTATCCAAAGGTCAGATCAAGCGCTTAAACACCTTAAAACACGGCAAGTACAGAACGGCCTACGGCGAATTCATTGCCGAAGGCAGCAAGCTGGTTGGTGAGCTGTTAAACAGTTCCTTCCGTGTGAAAGCCGTTTATGCTACCGCTCCCTGGCTGGAGCGTCACCGTGATTTGTTACAATATGCCCGTGTTGAGACCTTCTGCGTGACGGCGGCCGAGCTTGAACGCATCACATTGCTGACCACAGCCCCTGACGTGCTGGCTGTCGTCGAAATCACCGCTTACGAACCCGTTCTGCCTGACTTTTCCGCAGGTCCGGCGCTGGTGCTCGATGACATCCGCGATCCCGGCAACCTCGGTACCATCATCCGCACCGCCGACTGGTTCGGATTCAAAACCATTTTCTGTTCTCCTCATTGCGTGGATGTATTCAATCCCAAGGTCGTTCAGGCCACCATGGGCTCCATTGCCAGAGTGAAAGTCATTTACACTGACCTTATTACCCTCCTGGAAAAAATCCATCCCGATGTTGTCGTATATGGAGCAATGACGGATGGTGAAAATATTGTTAATATGACGCTCAGCAATCATAGCCTGATCGTTATCGGGAATGAATCCAATGGTATATCTCCTGCCGTTCTACCATTCATAAAAAAAAGAATCTCTGTTCCTTCTTACTCTCCCGGCACATCCAACACGCCCGAGTCACTGAATGCCGCCATAGCGTGCGCAATTATCTGTTTTGAGTTCAGAAGAAAAACAACCTGTAAAGTGATGGTGTAAAAATATTTTCATTTTTAAAAAACTTTATTTAAAAAGCACTTGCTTTTTACATTTGTATTTGTTATATTTGTGTCCCTTTCAATACCCAACCTATGGATAACAATAATTTCACAAATTATCATATTGAAGAATTAAAAAGATTCGAAAATCTTTCCGAGAGAACAAAAAATGTTTGCCTCAAAGGTTCTTTAGACAACCTGAAAAAAATTCTTCTCTATTACCTGAAGAACGGTAATTTTAAAAAAATACGGAATTGCGGTGAAAAGACCAACAAGGAACTGATCCGCTTATCGGAAAAATACATTACACTGTATGGGGTCACTATCGACGATCTGGAGGTAAGCGAAGAAAGTGAAATTTTTGAACGGTTTAAATTCTTCTGTTACGAAACCTATGGTATACCTTCCGTCGAAACGGAGGTTTTCCGTGAAAGCTTTTTCAGCAAGAAATTTCCCTACTTTAAGTACATCCTTTTGATCCTGAAAATGATCCTCAATGACCGGGAGTTCTTTATCTTTCAGCATAATTTCGGTTTTCTGACCAACACCGAGAAAATGACCCTACAATCCATTGGAGACCTTTATGATATCACCAGGGAACGGATCAGGCAAATAGCCCAGATGATCCCTTACAAGCTCGAAGATGCCATTGCCCGTCTCACCAGCGAACAGGATTACCTGAAGAATTACTTTCATTACGACCTGGATATCCGTGCCGATTATATCCTGATCAATTTGATGACAGCCAGGGAGATCAACAGGATGGAAGAACTTGAGTTCACGGCTAAATTCTATGCCCTGATATTCTCCCTGCTCTATGTGAAGAGTTACACCATGTTCCAGGATAAGGAAAAAACCTTTGATAACTATTTTCTTGTAAAAAACGACCTCGCCAAACAATTCCGTTTTGCCGATTTCTTCAATGACTTGCAACAGCGGCTGGAACAAAGGATAGAAAATACTTATACCGAAGACTTTGATCAATTGGTCAGTCAATATCTGAAATCGCCCGATGCGGCCGTTTTCAAACGGGTGAAGCCCATTTGCAGAAACATTGCCAAGATAGAGCTGAACCTTGACATCAATAAAGAGAACCAGTTCATTTTCCCGCGGAACACCCTGGTCAAACTATCCGAGTACATCATCTCCATACTTGTCGAAGCGGGACGTCCCATACATCTGAAAGAAATACACCGCGAGCTCGCACGTGTGTCACACAAAGCCCCTCATAACATCGAATCGCTGCGGTCGTCCATACTTAGTATTGATGATATCGTGGCCATCGGCAAAACAAGCACCTATGCCCTGAAACAGTGGGGTGATATTAAAACAGGCACCATTAAGTCACTGGTTAAGGAGTACCTTATGAAGTTCGATGAACCTCGTCATATTACCGATATTACCGAGTACGTGACACGATACAGAAAAACTACGGATAAGAACATCCTTTCAAACCTGAAGCTTGATAAGACAAAAACATTTGTTTTCTTCAAAAAGAGTTACATCGGCCTCAGGTCAAAAAAGTACAAACACATGCCCTCCAGGTATGGTCAGCTGAAGTTACTGTGATTCGAAACCGACCATCGAATATGTGATGAAAATAAGATTTCCGGTAAAACAGAATGGGACCATGAACGTTTTAATGAAAACCATAGTCTATTAAAATAATAATGATGCTGCTCGAGGTTATTATTGTCGCGGTAATTATGCTTGCTCTGGCATTTGCCGGATTTGGGGTTAAGATGATCTTTAAAAAGAAGGGGCAGTTTGTGAAGCATTGCAGCAGCATTGATCCGGTGACAGATAAACCATTCGAATGCGTGTGCGGCGGGGATGAGAAGGCGGCATGCCTGAACAGGAAAGACCGGCCATCCTGATACCTTGTTACTTCAAAGGATAAAGGCTCTCCCGGTCTTCCGGAAAATACTTCAATCCTCCTCTACGAGGATTTTTTTTATGCCTTCAGTCATGAATGTCTCCATCTGTCCGCCGGGACCTGAATAGATAAAATAGGCATTCAGTTCAGGATGTTTTTCAAGAAATGCCCTGGCCTTGTCGAGGCCCATGACCATGAAAGCGGTGGCATAAGCATCGGCCGTGGCACAGTCACCCGCCATGACGGTGACGCTGAGCAGCGGGTGGGTCACAGGATAGCCTGTGGCCGGATCAATGGTATGGGAGTACCTTATGCCGTCGACCTCATAGTACTTCCGGTAATTGCCCGATGTCGACAAAGCTTCATTTTTCACTGCGACCACTGCCTTCACCTCGCGTTCGTCCTGTTGGTTTCTGGCCGGCCGTTCAATTCCCACATGCCACTTTTCGCCACCGGGTTTAGTTCCTCTGGCCAGCACTTCACCACCCACGTCAATAATGTATGATGTGATGCCATGGTGTTCGAGAAAAGTACCGATCAGATCGACGGTGTAACCCTGTGCGATGGCATCGAAATCGATCGTCATATGAGGATTTTGCTTCACCACGCGGCCATTCTCCAGATGCACCCCGCGGTAGTTCACCAGCCGGCGCAGGCTGTCGATGGCTGACGTGTCGACCCTCATCACCGGTTTGACACCGAAACCCCATGCGTTAACCAGGGGTCCCACAGTCACATCGAAGGCACCTTGCGTGGTTTCCGATACTTCCATGGATTTCCTGAAGATGTCCGCAAAAATGCTGTCAACCCTCACGATGGTATCATTGTCATTGATCCGCGAAATGATAGAACCGGGCTGATACCTCGAAACCGACCGGTCAACGGCAGCCAGCAGCGAGTCGATCTCTTTCCCGTAATCGCGATTCCGGAGATCATAATAGGTCACCACATAATAGGTGCCCTGGGCTTCACCGGAGAATCTGGCAGGCCTGTGACATGAGGTCAATGCCAGGACCACCGTCAGACCAAAAAAAAATTTACGGATCATTTCAGAATCAACCTCCAAAGTCGTCAAAAGCTATCATTTCAGGCGGCACACCGTAATCGTCGAGCATCTTCAGTACCGCCTGGTTCATCAGCGGCGGACCACACAGGTAATACTCCACCTCCTCCGGTTCAGGGTGATATTTTAAATAGTTATCCAGTATGACCTGGTGGATAAAACCGGTGTAACCGTTCCAGTTGTCCTCAGGCAAAGGTTCGGAAAGTGCGACATAAAAACTGAAGCTGGGGAATTCCTTTTCTATCTCCCGGAATTCATCGATGTAAAAGAGTTCGCGCAATGAGCGGCCGCCGTACCAGAAAGTCGTTTTACGGGTCGATTTAAGGGTATGAAACAGATGGAAGATATGCGATCGCATGGGGGCCATCCCTGCCCCGCCACCGATGAACATCATTTCGCGCCGGGTGTCCTTGATAAAAAACTCGCCATAAGGTCCTGAAACGGTGACTTTGTCGCCAGGTTTTCTCGAGAAGATATAGGACGAGCAGATGCCCGGGTTGACTTTCATGAACGCATTGGTTTTCCTGTCGATGGGAGGTGTGGCAATGCGCACGTTGAGGATGATCTGATTGCCTTCGGCCGGGGAATTGGCCATGGAATAGGCACGTGAGACCGGCTCGTCGTTTTTCATCCGCATATCCCACAGCCTGAACCTGTCCCATTCATCGCGGAATTTCTCCTCCACATGAATATCCGTAGCATAGTTCACTTCACAGGGAGGCACCTCGATCTGAATATAGCCACCGGAGCGGAAATCCAGACTCTCACCTTCAGGCAGCCGGATGACAAATTCCTTAATAAATGTCGCGACATTATGATTTGAGATCACTTCACAATCCCATTTCTTTATGCCGAATATCTCCGGGGGCACCACGATGCTCATATCCTGCCTCACCTTGACCTGGCAGGCCAGACGCCAGTTGTTCAGCTGCTCTTTACGTGTAAAGAAACCTGTCTCCGTAGGCAGTATCGATCCGCCACCGGCAGTGACACGGCAGCGGCAGGTGCCGCAGGTGCCACCGCCACCACAAGCCGAAGGCAGGAAGATCTTTTCAACAGACAGAGTGGTCAATAAGTTTGATCCGGGCAGTGTCTCAACGGTTTTATCATCATTAATCGTGATGGTGACCTTACCCCTGGGCGTCAGCTTCATCCTGGCATAAAGCAGCATGGCGATAAGGAGCAGAATGACGAACAGAAAAACAATGACACTGATGACGATAATGGTTCCAATGCCGAGGCCCAGGATGATATGTAATGACGTTGTGATCATGGCGGTGACATATTATAGCTTAATGCCCAGGAACATCATGAAAGCAATGGCCATCAGGCCTGTGACAATGAAAGCCAGTCCCAGGCCACGCAGGGGCTTGGGTACATTGGAATAATGCAGCTTCTCCCTGATGGCCGCTATGGCGATGATCGCCAGGGCCCATCCGATGCCTGATCCCAGACCGAAAACACCCGCCTCGGCCACCGTCTGGTACTCCCTCTCCTGCATAAACAGGGAGCCGCCCAGGATGGCACAGTTGACGGCTATCAGGGGCAGGAAGATACCCAATGAATTATAAAGGGCCGGCGAGAAACGCTCAATGACCATCTCGACCAGCTGCACGATGGAGGCAATGACAGCGATGAACATAATAAAACTCAGAAAGCTCAGGTCGAGGCCAGCCAGCTTAGGACTGATCCAGGTGAGCGCACCCGGGAGTAACATGTATTTGTTGATCAGAAAATTGACCGGCACTGTAATGAACTGAACGAAGATCACTGCCAGCCCCAGACCCGCAGCCGTCTTTACCGATTTGGAAATAGCCAGGTAGGAACACATACCGAGAAAATAGGCGAACACCATGTTCTCGATAAAGATCGACTTGACAAATAAATTCAGGAGACCTTCCATGATCCTGTGTGTTAAATGTGATGTTTATTTATCCTCGATCAGTTCTTTATTTCTTGACCGTTGTATCCAAATGATGATCCCGACAAAGATCAGCGCCATGGGCGGCAAAATGGCCAGTCCGTTATTCTTGTATCCAAATTCATAAAAAGAGGCCGGGACGACCTGGTAACCCCACAGGGTGCCTGACCCGAGCAGCTCCCTGAAGAAAGCCACGACGATCAGTATCAGGGCATAGCCTGTTCCGTTGCCTATGCCATCGAGAAATGAAGGCCAGGGTTTGTTGGCCATGGCAAAAGCTTCCAGCCGCCCCATCAGAATGCAGTTGGTGATGATCAGTCCGACAAAGACCGACAGTTGCTTGCTCACATCGTACGTGAAAGCCTTCAGAAGCTGGTCGACGATAATGACTAAGGCGGCTATGACCACCAACTGAACGATAATGCGGATGCGGGGAGGGATAGAGTTCCGGATAAGCGAAATAATGACATTTGACAGTGCCACCACCACAATGACCGAAATGGCCATGACAAAGGCGGGCTTAAGTTTCACCGTCACCGCCAGAGCCGAACAGATACCCAGGACCTGGACGGTGATGGGATTGTTCTTGTTCAGGGGTCCCCGTATCAGTTTCATGTTGGCCGGTGAGAATAACGGTTCTCTTACTTTCTTTTCACCATTCATTATTTCTTGTTTTTTTCAAAAAAGGGCACATAGGGTTCAAGGCAATCCTTCAGCATTTTGGCGACGCCATTACTCGTAATCGTTCCTCCCGAGACGGCATCGACACCATGTTTCACGTTTATCTTACTGTTTTTAACGCCACCTTTAACAACTGCCACGGACACAAAATGGCCCTTCTCATCGAAAATCTGTTTCCCGTCGAACTGGTTGGCGAAGGCCGGTGTGGAAATTTCAGCGCCCAGCCCCGGTGTTTCCTTTTCATTGCCGAAATTGGCCCCTGCAATGGTATTCATATCATCCCTGAAAGCGATGTTACCATAAATGGGACCCCAGAGGCCTTTACCCAAGAGAGGGACAATATAATATGTTGTCGTGTCGACATGTGCCACATACAGCGGGAGCAAAGGTGCCGGGGCAGTGGTGTCGTTCATGTACTTAGCCATCTTGGCCTGTTCCTCCTTAAGATTGATGTTAAACGCCCTGACATCGCCTTTGGTGAATTTCCCTTCATGGTATATGCTCACCACCCGACCCTTGGGATCGACCACCAGTTCATCGGTGATATACTTGTCGAACAACGCTTCGGCCTCGGTTTTGGCTGCCGGCATATGAATAGACGCCAGTATATTCTGTATCTTCTCCACGCGGATGTTTTCCTCCTGATAGGGTTTGAGAAGACTGGCGGCAGCTGAAAGCAGTATGGCCACCACGACCACCATCACTGAAGCGTAGATAAAAATATACCGGTTACTGAACATTGCCAGGGTTGATATAAAGTGTCATTGTCATATACTCGCGGTTTGAACCGTCAAGGATTTCTTCAACCGTTTGAGCCTTCGTTTTATATTAGCCTGTATGATATAATAATCAATCAATGGTGCAAAGACATTCATGAAAAGGATGGCCAGCATGACGCCTTCAGGGTATCCGGGATTGACGACACGTATCAGTATGGCAAAAACACCGATCAGGAATCCGTAAATATATTTCCCTTTATTTGTCTGGACGGCGGTTACGGGGTCGGTAGCCATGAACACCGCGCCGAAGGCGAAGCCTCCCATGATGAGATGCTCGTAGGCCGGTATCTTCATGTATTCATTCGCTCCCACGGCATTAAAAAGCAATCCCATGAGATAGCCTCCGAGAAAGACCGTCAGCATGATGCGCCAGTTGCCGATGCCGGTGAACAGCAGGATGAGCGCTCCGATGAGAATGGCCAGTGTGGAGGTCTCGCCGATGGAACCGGGGATGCTCCCCAGGAACATGTCGGAGACCGGCGGTATTTTGTCGAACTGTCCTATCATGGCATGACTCAGAGGTGTGGCGCCCGAGATGGCGTCACCCATATGGGCTATCCAGATCTTGTCGCCGCTCATATCGCCCGGATAGGCAAAAAACAGAAAAGCACGCGCCACCAGCGCCGGGTTGAGGATGTTCATCCCTGTCCCGCCAAACACCTCCTTGCCGATGATGACGGCGAAGGCAGTGGCAATGGCTAATTCCCACAACGGTATCTCGGGCGGGACAATCAACGGGATGAGTATACCCGTGACTAAAAAACCCTCGTTGACCTCGTGTCCACGTATCTGGGCCACGGCAAATTCTATCCCCAGCCCCACAACGTAAGAAACAATAACGATGGGCAGGAATCTGAGAAAACCGTACCAGAACTGGCTCCAGAACCCCGCCGTCACACCATGGGAGAGATAGTGCCAATGTCCGATGTTCCATATCCCGAACAGCATCGGTGGCAAAAGAGCGATCACCACCACCGCCATGGTTCGTTTCAGGTCGATGGCATCACGGATGTGGCTGCCGTTCACCGTCACCCTGTCGGGTGTGTAAAGGAAGGTATCAAAGGCATCATAGGTGGAGTGAAACTTCTCCAGCCTGCCTCCTTTTTCAAAATGAGGACGTATCTTATCGAGATATTTCCTGAGAAAGTCCATCAAAACATGGTTGTAAAGATAATGTGTATCGTCGTCAGCTCATTTCCTTTCTCACCAGATCGAGACCTTCCCTCACGATCTGTTGAATATTCATTTTCGACGTGTCGACAAATTCGCACAGGGCGAAATCCTCTTCTTCCACTTCATATATCCCGAGATTTTCCATAAGATCAATATCTTTGGCCAATATCGCCTTGATGAGGTTGACAGGATAAATATCTATCGGGAAGACCTTTTCAAAATAACCCGTCATAACGATGGGTCTGACTGCGCCGTTCATATTCGTATCGAGCCGGTATTTCCTGGCGGGTGCGAGCCAGGCAGGGAAGCTTCTGCTTGTGCTGTATTTCCGCCACCCCGGCCTAGCCCATCCCAGGAACTCACGGCGATGCCCTTCGGGTATCACCGTCACCTGGTGATCATAGAATCCCAGATAACCGTCATGTTCTATCCTGGCACCTGTGAGCACATGACCGCTGATAAACCGTAATTCGGCGCCGGAGAGGTTATTTTCCACAATCTCACCAATGGAAGTGCCCCTGACAATGCGATAATAACATGGTTTCAGCACCTCCGATCCCGTCAGGGCAATGATCGCGGAGGCATCATAACGACCCTGCCTGAAAAGCCTGCCGATGGTTATGACATCCTGTGGCCGGAGATACCACACCACCTCACCTTTATTGACGGGGTCCAAATGATGAATCTGAGTGCCTGCATTTCCTGCCGGATGAGGGCCTGAAAAAAAATTAATTCGGACACCCTGTGCCTTGAGAAAAACTTCCGACCTGTTTTTATTGGCATCAAGATTCAGGTGAACGACACCGGGTGTTAACCTGATCAGAGCATCCAGGCCTGTCTGGAACGATTCAGCCTGTCCTTCCACAATAAAATCCATATCCGGGGCGAGGGGAGCCGTATCGAAGCATGAGACGAATATGGCCTTGGGTACATCGTCGGGGTTGGCCACGATACCATAAGGTCTTTGCCGTAACACAGGCCACACACCGCTTTGCAGCAGTTTGCCGGCGATGTCCCGGCGCTCCATCCCCGCCGGTTCTTCGCGGCCGAAATCTACATAGGTGATATCCTTTTCAGCTTCGATCCTGACTTCGAGCAACACCCTCTTCTCACCCCTCACGACACCGGTGATCGTGCCGCTGACAGGGGAGGCAAACAGAATTTTCTCCCTGTATTTATCCCTGAACAAAGGCGTCCCGGCCAGAACGACGTCACCTTCCTTCACCAGCAGCTTTGGGAAAAGACCATGAAAATCGGGAGGCTTCACAGCATAACGGTAACAGGGTTTCGCCACGATCACTTTTTCCGGTTCACCAAGCAGGTGTATATCGAGTCCCCGTTTAATTTTTATTACTTTTGGCATCTCAATAATTCTGTGTCGGGAATGTGAAGCATCGAATCCATGCAGACCACCGGCGGTAAAATAACTATCATCGCGCAAATTTATTCAGAAATATTTAAATCCAAAGAAAATTGTAACATTAATCAATCCGCTACTGCCATATCCTGAACAAAGTGATCAAGGTTTCAATTTTTTATCACCTATGAGCAGTTCCCGGATCAGATAAAACCTATGAAACATCATATTCTGTATATTGTCCTGGCGTTTGCATCCTGCCTGCCGGTTTTAGCACAGGAGGGTCCTGACTATTACAAGGCCGATTTTTTCAGGTATCACAATCACCTCTATAAAAAAAATATCAAAACTGTTTTGCTGTACCGGGTCGGATGGGAACTCTCATTACCCTTGGTACAGACGGGTACCGGTGAGAAGCTTCATCTCTCCTTCGATGATCTTGACGCCGATGTGAAGAATTACGGCTATACCCTCATTCATTGTGATGCCAACTGGACTCCAAGCGATCTGAAACCCAACGAGTACCTCGACGGGTTCATGGAGGCACCCATCAGGGACTATCACTCCTCGTTTAACACCATACAGCCTTACACCCATTACGATCTCATCATACCGAATGAAGATATGACATTCAAATTGTCAGGCAATTATCTCCTCAAGGTGTTCGAAAACGACACATCCGATGTGGCCATCACCTTGCGTTTCATGGTTTCCGATCCCCGTGTCAACGTCGAGGGACATGTCAAAAGGGATGTCAACGTGGAAGAAAGAAATTACCGTCAGCAGGTCACCTTCACCCTCGACACCAAAGGTTTCGATATTTATGAGCCCTACCGCAACCTGAAGGTGGTCATCATGCAGAATTACCGCACTGACAATGCCATCACCAACCTCAAACCGATGATGGTGAACGGCGATCTGCTCGACTACACCTACGACTCGGGTAACACGTTCGACGGCGCCAATGAATTTCGCAACATCGACATTAAAAGTCTGCGCTATCAGTCGGCACGTATCAAATCGTTTGATTTCGAAAACCGTCAAAACCAGATCTACCTCTGGGATGATGATCCCAGGACTTTCAAAGTATACCGGACGGAAGACGATATCAACGGCAACAGGCTGATCAGCTGCGACGAAGGTGACGACCCAGGTGCGGACTGTGATTATGCCGAGGTCAATTTCCACTTGGCTTACCCCACCCCGCTCCCCGGAGGCAATCTTTACATTTTCGGCGCCCTCACCAACTGGCAGTATATCCCTGAAGCGCTAATGCGATACAACAATGAAAAGAAAGGCTATGACGGCACACTCTATCTGAAGGAAGGATTTTATGATTATTGTTACATGTTCCTCGAAAACGGAAGTTCCACGGGTGATCCCACCCTGATCGAAGGCAATCATTATGAGACGGGGAATGATTATCTTATTTTAGTTTACTACCGTGCCCCCGGCTTGTTGTATGATCAGCTTATCGGCGTTAAAACACTTGATTCACATAACAATCCGTAAGTCCTGACACGGTGGCTGTCATTCGTACCTCAGCGATTCGATGGGATCGAGTTTGGCTGCCTTGGTTGCCGGCACAATGCCCGAGAGGAGTGCGACGGCAAGGCACAGCAGCACCCCGGTGAGTATCCATGGCCAGGGAATGAAAAAATGCGATCCGATCTGTATAGCAATCACATTGCCTATGGCCACGCCGAGGATAATCCCAAACAAACCGCCAATCTGGGCGATGACGATGGCTTCGGTAAGGAATTGCCGCCGAATGTCGTTGCTTTTGGCGCCGATAGCTTTCCTTATGCCTATTTCCTGTATCCTGTCGGTGACCGATACCAGCATGATGTTCATCAAACCGATGGCTGCACCGAACAGGGTGATGAAACCGATGATGGTGGCGGCTATCCTCAGGTTTTTCAGGTTGCTGAACAGCATCTCGGCGAGAGTGTCGCTTTTTGATATGTCAAAGTTGTTTTCTTCGCCGACACGAAGTTTGCGTATGTTACGAAACAACCCCGTGGCCTCACCTTCGGCCGCCTCCAGGCTCTGTGCCCCGGTTGTCATGATATTGATGGAGAAGGACAGGTTGGGTCGCGAAAAACGTTGCCGTACGTTGTTTAACGGGACAATGCACAGGTTATCGCTGCTGAAACCTATGCCGGAGCCACGCGACTGCAAGACGCCGATGACCGTGTACTTACCCGGGCCAATGGAGATCTCCTGACCCAGGGGATCCTCTTTCTTTTTAAAAATATTTCCCGCCAGCTCCGAACCGATCACTACCACATTCGATCCTAAGTACACATCATTGGGTGTGAACATTCGTCCTTTGGCGAGGTCATTGCCGGAGGTGACCAAGTAATTTTCATCGGCACCGATCACCCCGACATTTGGATTGGACTTGTATGACTGGTAACGGATGGTCGCAATCCCCGTGGCCCAGACCGTGATGGAGACCGTTGCAGGAAAGGTAAACTGATCCTTGAAATCCTTGGCTTCATTATAGGTGATCGTCTCATATTCTTTTGGGTGATGTGATCCTCCAAAGACGAACATGGCTCTGTTACGGATGGTGAGCGTGTTGGCGCCCATACGCATGAAATTCTCGTTGAGCCAGTATTTAATGGCGTCGATGGAGGTGAGAATGCCGATCAGCGCCATAATACCGAAAGCGATAATGAGGATGGTCAGGACGGCACGCAGCATATTGGACTTAATGGAAGCCAAGGCAATTTTTATATTTTCAAGTAATAACTTGGGCATAGGATCTTGTCACTTGATGCAGCGGTGTCATTCCTTTTTCCCGAAGGCCAGGTCGCCGGCGTCACCTAATCCGGGTACAATAAAAGCCTGGGCTGTCAGCTCATCATCGATGGCGCCCACCCAAATGGTGATATTCGTTTTGGGCAGCTGACGCTTTAAATTCTCAATTCCCTCGGTGCTGGCCAGTATGGCCACGATATGTATATACCGCGGTGTGCCGTAATGGATAAGCTCGCGGTAACACAGCAGCATGCTGGAACCGCTGGCGATCATGGCATCGGAGAGCACCAGCGTTTCACCTGTCAGGTCAGGACAGGAAACATGTTCGACATCCAGGATAAAGTTTCCGTCCTTATATGTTTTTCTGAAAGCCGAGATAAATGCACTGGGGGCTTTATCGAACATGGAGAGCATGCCGAGGTGCAAAGGCAGACCCGCTCTCAGGATAGTGGCCAGCACCGGCGGCTGCCTTAAAACGGGGACTATGGCAGTACCCAGGGAGGTCACCACCTCCCTCTCCTCGTATTCCAGTGTCTTGCTGATCTCATAGGCGAAGATCTGTCCCATGCGCTCGAAGTTCGACCTGAAACGCAACGGATCTTTCTGGATATCCATATCCCTTGTCTCGGCAATGAACTGGTTAAATAAAGAACCCGATTTTCCTAAAACCTGTACTCTCATAATGCAACCAAATTTACTTCTTTTTCAGGATCAAACGATCATCGGTAAATAAAATGAGATTGTTATGCATGACCTTCATTGTCCAAATCTCATTTTTTCCTTTTTTATTCCTGATAGGGAGTGATCAGTTCGATCAGTTCAGGGAGATCCATGCCTATTTGTTTAAGGTGTTCGATCCGCGGGACACCGTCTTTCGTCCATCCCCTCCTGAAATAAACGGCATCCAGCAGTTTCTCATATTGGTTTTCCCTGTGTTTACGAAGGATGGCCATTTTCTCGGCCGTGGATTTACCGGAAGGATCAATCCCGACAAGCTCCTTCAGTTGTTTGTCATAACGGTCGGCCCTTGATTCATATTCCTCGGCGGTGACAGGACCTGCAGCCCTGTATGGCTGGGCATCGTATTTCCTCACGCCGTAACCTCTTCTGAGGTTGAAGATGCGCTGGAAGTTATACACGCGCTCCGATTGCCTGAGCAATTCATGCTTGTCGAAAGGTTTACCTGTCACGGCCTTATAAATGGTCACGTAGTTGTCGACATGTTCAGGCACCTTGGCCGGTTCATCGGTCATGGCATTGTTTTCAGGCTCCACGTCGTTCCAGGGGAGTTTGCATAAGCCCACCAGGCCGAACCAGGTCCTGAACATGGGAAAATAATAGAGAGCTTCGGCTTTATTCTCGAAGGTGGGTATCTGGTTGTTGACCATATCCATGAAGATCACCCAGGCTTCATCGTGTTGGGGCCCTTTGTTGGTCATGGCATAACCACCTTGCTGTGCCAGCGACTCTTTTGACACATACTGTGAGTATTCCAGACCCTTGTTTTCCATGCCTATATCCTGAAGAAACTGCGGGTCGCCCCATCCCTTTTCACTGAACAGACGCTTCATTTTTCCCACCCCCAAACCGGCAATCATTCCAAATCCTTCACCCCGTGCCAGCTGGTGCATGGCTTCCATCGCCGCTTCGGCATTGCCGAAATGAAGATCAAGACCTTCCGTGCGTTCAAGGTTTAAAATACCATTCTCATAACACTCCATAATGAAAGCCATGGTGGTGCCCCAGGTGATGGTGCAGATACCATAGGTATCGCAATAAAAATTGGCTTCCAGAATAAATTCGGGCCGGAATATACCGCAATTGGGGCCCAGACCGGCGGCGCTTTCATATTCAGGGCCATCCACGGTCACCGTTTGTCCCTTGTAGGGCCCCGTCATCACCAAATGGCCGTCGGCGCCTTTGGAGCAGGCCATGGCGCACCCCACCCAGCAGCTGTCGGTGACACCCTGCGTGAAACGCGACTTCCATATCTCCGAATGAACCTTATAAGCCTCCGGATGACTGCCGAATTTAAAGTTATGCACCGGCAGCAGGTCATAATCGTTCATGATGTTGACAAGGTGTGCCGTACCTTTGGTTCTCATCTCGGCCTGGGAGTCATCAAACAGTTTCATCTCACGGCTGAAACGGCGTCCGCGCTCCATGATCTCCTCGAGGTTGGCCACATTGTTCAGGTTGCCTTTTAAACCCGGTATCTTGACCACCAGGGCCTTGATATGCTTATTTCTGAAGACCGTGCCCGTCCCTCCCCTGCCGGCCTGTTTCACGCGAACCTGCTTACGCCTGTTGTCATAAAAGCTGAAATTAAGCATGCCGTAAAGAGAATGATCGGCGGCAGCACCGGTCGACACCACGCCGATGTTTTTCTTGTCGGCCTCATCATTGGCATACATCTCCGTCAGCTGCTCGGTAAGGATGTGGCTGTCGAGAGCTTCTTTGGGCGCATCGATGATCTCAACACGGTGCGTGATGCCGTCAATGAAAATAATGATGTCCTTTTCAGCTTTACCCTGTAATTCCAGCGCATCAAAGCCCGAGAACTTAAGGAAAGGCCCGAAGAATCCCCCCACATTGCTGTCGATGACCAGGTCGGTCTGAGGTGAGATGGTGACTACAATCGACTTGCCCGTGCCTGAATACTGAGTGATGCCGCCAATGGGTCCCGACGAAATGATGATCTCATTCTCCGGGTCATCCCATCGGGTGGTTGGAGTGGTGGCATCCCACAATAAGCGGAGACCATAACCCCTGCCACCGATAAATTTCTCCTTCATTAACGGCGGGACATCCTTTGATTTAATCGTATTGTCCGTTACATTAATGTAAAGAATCTTGTCGGTGTATCCTCTTTCAAGTGCTGTCCATTCATATCTCCATTCCCTGAGCAACCGGTGGCCGGCTTTTATTTCCGCTATGTCCATAATAAAAAAGTGTTCTCGTAAGCATTATGATATCGGATTAACAAAAGTATAAAAAATCCGGTTTATCACAATAATGCCTCTCCCGGGTTGTATTATTATCGGCAATAAGCCATATTTTTGTATGTCAAAGATAAAAGGTGCGATGACGGATGAACTGAAAAAATACTGCGTTGGCATTGCAGGCTGCGGCGGGCTGGGGTCCAACTGTGCCGTAGCCTTGTCACGCGTGGGGATAGGACGTCTGATCATTGTTGATTATGATGTCGTGAACAAAAGCAATTTGAACCGCCAGTACTATTTCATTGACCAGATCGGCAGAAAAAAAACTGCCGCACTTATGGAGACGCTTCGCCGTATCAACCCGGATGTCAGGGTTACGGCTTATGACAGGCCTCTCGCACCTCAGGATGTCCTCCCGGTGTTCGGTAACTGCGATGTGATCGTTGAGGCCCTTGATGACCGGGAGATGAAAAGGATGCTCATCGAGACCATCCTGTCGGAGCTTCCCGGCAAACCGCTGGTCATTGCCTCGGGTCTGGCAGGTTGGGGCAATAACAATGCCCTCACCACTCGTACCATGGATAATGTTTATGTATGCGGTGACGAGACCTCCGAAGCGGGTGATGACATGCCGCCCCTGGCACCCCGCGTGGGCATTGTGGCCAATATGCAGGCTAACCAGGTGCTGGAGATACTCCTGGGAGCGATGAAATAACCATGTTACCGACCGGTAACACTTTGTGACGGATTTATGCTGAGATCATGAGAATCAACCTGAACAACAGATATGAAGAATTTGAAGGAGAGCAAATGACCATAACGGATCTCCTCAGGATTAAGAATTTTTCCTTCCGGTTATTGGTTATCAAAGTCAACGGCAGGCTGGTGAGAAGGGAAGAGTATGATATGACCGTAATCAGAGACGGCGACCGTGTTGCCGTGGTGCATCTCGTGAGCGGCGGATAAAGTTTCCGTTGAGGATCATCGGATATTCTAAAGCACCTCCGCCACCACAAAAGTACTCCCTCCGACGAAGACCAGGTCACCTGCACCGGCCTCCTGCAGGGCTGTTATATAAGCTTCTCTCACCGATAGGTATGTCTCCCCCTTCAACCTGTATCTGAGAGCTTCACTCGCCAGGATGTTCTGGTCGAGAGCTCTGGGGATGGCCGCCCTGCAAAAATAATAACGGGCGTCACGTGGCAACAGGCCCAGGATATCACCGGGGTTTTTGTCTTTTACCATGCCTATGACCATATGGAGGTTGCGGTGGGGTGTCATCCTGATCTGTTTCATCACCTCAGCGATACCTTCCTTATTATGGCCGACATCGCATATGGCAAGGGGATCCCTCGACAGGATCTGCCAACGGCCTGCTATGCCGGTGTTGCGGATGACATTCAGGATGCCCTTCCTGATGTGGTCATGGCCGATGGCAAAATCCATATCGCAGAGGACCATGACGGCCTGCACGACGGTGCAGATGTTTTTCAGCTGATAGGATGCCGCCAGCGGCGACGCCAGCGCTCTCATGACCGGCTGCCCGTTCCTGTAAACGTCGGCGTGGAGTAAGAGGCGCCTTTTCTCAGTGAGATGGGGCGACCTGAGGTGAATGACATCCGAGGCAAAGGTCAGGGACGATTGCAGGGCAGCCGCCCTGGCCGTGAAAACATGCTCCGTCTCTTTCTGCCGTTCGCCGATGACCACAGGGACATGTGCCTTGATAATGCCCGCTTTTTCGACGGCGATGGCTTCAAGGGTGTCACCCAGGAACTGCATATGGTCATACCCTATATTGGTGATCACCGCCAGTTCGGGGACGACAACGTTGGTTGAGTCAAGACGGCCGCCAAGACCCGTCTCCAGAACGGCCATGTCAATCCTTTCCCTGGCAAAATAATCGAAAGCCAGACCCACGGTCATCTCAAAAAAAGACGGTTGGATTGTCTCAAAATGATGGCGGTGGGCACTCACAAAATCACAGACGTAAGCCTTGGGGATCTTCCGGCCATTGATCCGGATGCGCTCGCGGAAGTCCTTCAGGTGAGGGGAGGTATACAATCCCACCTTCAGACCTGCCTCCTGCAGGATGGACGCCATAAAATGCGACACCGATCCCTTGCCATTGGTGCCTGCGACATGAATGGAGCGGAATTTACACTGCGGTTGCCCCAGCAAATCGCACAGAGCCAGGGTGTTGGAAAGATCGGCTTTGTATGCTGCGGGTCCGATACGCTGATAGACAGGCAATTGGCTGAAAAGATAAGCGATCGTTTTCTGGTAGGGTGTCATGATACAAGGTTGTCGTGTGAGATAACAGGTTCGGGGCACCGGTTCATGTCCCATGAAAACTCAGTTCATTTTGATAAACTTGTAGGTGATGGTCCCCTTTTGTTCCTCCGGGGCCTCCAGGTCGGGGGTGAATTTCGACTTGAGTGCGGCCTCCCTGGCCAGTTTCCGTAGCGACAGATCGGTGATGTCAGTGCCCTTGGCACCGGCTTCGGCCCTGATAACGTCACCATTGCGGTTCACCCATATGGTGACGACGATCTTGCCCTGCTCGTCAGAAAGGTATTCAGGTTTGGGAAGAAGCCTGGCTTGCCGTCCGCCCAGGCTGAAGGAGATGCCCTCACCCAATCCCCCTGCGCCGGTATAATTTGCCGCCCCCGGGGTTCCTTCCGGCACACCCTGATCACCAGGCCTGCCTGTCTGGCCTTCCGAACCGGTGGCTTCCGATTGTTTCCTGCGACCTTTATATAATGCATCGGGATTGACAACGGGTTGCCTGACCTCTTCTTTCTTCACCACGTCACTCTTCACCGTCGCTTCGTCATCTGTTTTTTTTCCCTTATTCTCAGCCGTTTTATCTGTGGTCTTCACCTCCTCAAGGGGTGGTGCCTCCACATTTTCCTGTGTCACTATCTCCTGTTTCGGCGCCGGGCTCTTACGTGAGGGAGCTGATGACACCAGTGCCGCGGCTTCTTCAATGGGTTGCACGGCGCCGGTGCCCTCATCGGTATAGCCAAGGTTCACCTCTACTCCTTGTTCCTCGGGCAGAGGAAGCGGTGTCCGTAAGGCTAAAAACAAAAGTGCCAGGATCAGCAGGGCGTGAAATATGATGGTCCCCGTTACACCGTATATGGTCTCCCTTGAATGGTTCATGAGCGTGGCAGCGGTTGAGTGGCCAGGATAACCTTATGTTTTTCTTTGTATTGTTTATTTACCTGATTGACCGCATCGATCACGACGACAATGTATTGTACCGGAACATTCTTATCGGCCCGGAGAACGACTGAAGCTTCATGCTCGTTCCTGAGCTTTTCCTTCAGGTTTGACTCCAGGGTGTCGGGATCGACAGGTGTTCCGTCGACATAGAACTGAAAGGCAGCATCGATGTATACAGTAACACTTGCCGGTTTGGCCAGCGTCTTGCTGTTGCTTGACGGCAGGAGCAGCTTCACGGCATTCGGGGCTACCAGCGTCGAGGATAACATAAAGAATATCAGCAACAGGAAAACCAGGTCAGCCATCGATGTGGTGCTGAACTCAGCCCTGCGTTTGTTTCTCATCTCAATAGCCATGATGATGCCCTTTTAATGGTTAATTGGCCGGTTCATGGAGCAGGTCCATGAACTCGGTGGCACGGGCCTCAAGCATATAAACCAACTTTTCAATGCGTGCAACTATAATATTGTAACAAATATATGCGACGATGCCGACGATGAGTCCGCCCACCGTGGTGATCATGGCCACATAAATACCTGTCGATAGAAGCTGAATGTCAATATTATTACCAGCCATTGACATATCATAGAAAGCTTTCACCATACCCACCACGGTACCCAGAAAACCGATCATGGGTGAGACGCCGGCGATGGTGGCCAGCGCGGCCACATTTTTTTCGAGGCGTGCTATTTCAAGCTTGCCCACATTCTCAATGGCCGTATGGATATCATTGAGGGGCCGGCCCAAACGTGCCAGTCCTTTCTCAATCATGCGGGCTATGGGGGAGTTGTAGCCCCGGCACAGGGCATTGGCTGAATCCAGTCTACCCTCATGAATAAAATCACGGATGTTATTCATGAAATTGTATTCCTGCCGTGAGGCCTTTTTTATGATAAAGAACCTTTCAATAAAAATATAAATGGTGAGAACGGAGAGTATGCCCAGCGGCAACATCAGCCATCCGCCCTTAAGGGTGAGATCCCAAATCGACAACCTGATCTCGGAAGCACCGCCCAATACTTCCTGCACGGTCTGCAAAATTATCCCTGTCATAGGTTTTGTATTTTGTCACTTTAAAATTAAAAATAAGGACTATGCCTTCAGGTTCCCGTTTATGTTATATTTGAACAGGGGCCTGTTAATACAAACTGACGAAGGATGATTTTAGTACGTGGAAGCGGTGTAAAAATATTATTATGACATATAGACGGCTCCGCCACATGAATCGCGGCGTGCCCCGGTCACCGTGCCCAGTGTGTTAGGTTGCTGTTCCATGCGCAGGACACCCAGGTATGCAAAGATCAAAGCCTCCTTGTAGTCAATCAGTAATTTCCCGGGTATCACAATACCCTGTCCGATGTGGGCTTTCAGCCTTTCAATGAGAAAGGTGTTATAAGCACCGCCGCCGGTAATAAGCATACGTGACGGCAGCTTGTGCCTCACGGCGGCGCCTATCTGCATGGCTATGTGCTCGGTGAAGGTACGCATCAGGTCCTTCAGATCAAGCCGTGACTTTTCCAGTAACGGCATGATATTCTGTGTGACCCACTCCATGCCCAGCGACTTGGGCGGTGTCAGTCCATAAAAAGACAGGCTGTTCAGCTTTTGCAGCAGCTTCTCATCCAATTTGCCGTCACGCGCCAGCCCTCCTCCATCATCATAAGAGGAGCCCGCTTTGGCGGCCAGGAAATTCAAAACGGTATTACAGGGACAGATATCATAGGCTATTCTCTTGCCCTCGTAATCGTATGAAACATTCACGAACCCGCCCAGGTTAAGGCAATAATCGTATTTTGCGAAGAGCACCTTGTCGCCAATAGGTACCAGAGGGGCTCCCTGTCCTCCCAGGGCCACGTCCAATGACCTGAAATCAGTGACAACGGGTATGCCCGTCTCCGCAACGATCGCCGCCCCATGACCGATCTGAGCCGTCATCCTCATTGTGGGCTGATGAAAGACCGTATGACCATGGCACGCTATAAAATCGGGATTGACCTTGTACCTTGCCATAAAATCACGAACGACGCCCCCGATGTAATGACCGTAATCATGATGAGTAAGACAGAACGACTGTGCGTTTTCGCCTGTCAGGGCTGTCAGCCGTTGCCGCCATTCATCCGGATAGGGTATTGTTTCGGCCGCTACGATCTGATTGAGAATGGCATTCTTCCGTGGTATGAACACACAATAAGCCACATCGATTCCATCCAGCGAAGTGCCGGACATGACACCAATAACCTTATACATTTTTTCCATAACGTTTTATTTTTGTTAGTTATTAATTTTAGTTTTTATAGCACGTCCATCAGTTTTTCGAGTCCCATGATGCGCGATCCCTTGATGAGGATCGTCGCGGAAGTGAGGGGGTGTTTCCTCAGATAGGTTATGGCTTCAGCCGTATCACTAAAACAGAGGGGGCTGTCGCTTAACGATGAAAAAATATGGCCTACAAGCATGACCTGTTGAATGCCCGAGGCATCTATGATATCCAGTATTTTACGATGCTCCCGGTCAGAAGTTTCGCCCAGCTCCAACATATCGCCGAGGATCATGGCTTTCTTGCCGGCGCGCATGGCCATGAAATTCTGAATGGCCTGCTCCATGCTGGTGGGATTGGCATTGTAAGCATCGAGAATGACCGTATTGCCGCCGGTCTTGACGTATTGTGACCGGTAGTCGGATGGCTTGTAGGAAGCTATGGTCATGGCAATGTCCTCTATGCTGACACCAAAATGATATCCCACACAGGCTGCCGCCAAAATGTTCTCCAGATTGTAATGACCCACCAGCATTGTATTGATGTGAACGCGGTGCCGAGGTGTGCCGTCGGAACGGTTAAAGTTAACCGCCACCGACAGGAAGGGATCGGAAGAGAGAACCTCGCCTGTGACCATGGTGCGTTCAGCGGTTCCATAAACCACCCGCGGCAGATCAGGGGCTATGCTGTTCAACAGGGTATTGGCGCCATTAATGAAGATCATGCCCTGGTTGGCGTATAAAAAATCATACAGTTCTTTCTTCGCTTTGATCACCCCTTCCAGATCCTTAAAACCTTCCAGATGAGCCTTTCCGATGTTGGTGATAAGCCCGTGCGTTGGTTGTGCGATGCGACACAGCGAGGCTATTTCACCCGGGTGATTGGCGCCCATCTCAATGACGGCTATCGCGGTATTATGACCCATCCCAAGCAGGGTGACAGGCACTCCGATTTGGTTGTTCAGGTTACCCTTGGTGGTAACCGTTGTAAACTGTGAAGACAAAATATTATGACATAACTCCTTGGTGGTGGTTTTGCCGTTACTGCCGGTGACGGCCAGCACCGGGATCTTATGATGCCTCCGGTGCAGCGCGGCCAGTTTCTGGAGGGTTGTCAGAACATCCTTCACCAGCAGGTAACGCTCATCCTTGCGGTATTCCTGCCGGTCGATGACGGCATAGACGCATCCCTTGGCGAGAGCCTCCGCCGCAAAACGGTTGCCGTCGTGGTGCTCGCCTTTCAGGGCGAAAAAAATAGACCCCCGTATCACCGTCCGGCTGTCAATGCATATGGACGGGTGTTCCTGAAATAGTCTGTACAGGTCCTCTATCCTCATAAGAAAAAAAACAAGGTTGCTCTGAAAATTTAGCGTCTCAGGACAACCTCATGGATATGTCAAAAGAAAAAACCTTTTATTTACTTATCTCATCACCAACCCTTGACATGGCACAACGGAAACCGATATAATCAGTGGCTTCATTTTCGTCGAGGAAACGCCGTGCCGAGGGGCTGAGGTAATAAGCCGGATCTCTCCATGATCCTCCTTTATACACTCTGGCTTTATCGTTGATTAATGAAGTGACACCGTAATCATACATAAGTTTCGTCGTATTGGTATCGCTTGGAGGTTGTAACCAGTCGGTTTCAATGGTGGACTGAAAATCACCGTCTTCATAATTGATGACATTGGCCTTCCTGTAATTCATCCGTCCGGCGGCTTCTTCCGGTGTCACCTCCCGGTACTGGATCCGGCCCAGGCTGTCTTTAGGTGCGATAAAACCCTGCTCATCGGTCACCTTGGTTGTAAAGATATTTCCTCTTAAGGGTTCCAGATCGGCGACATCCTGGAACGACATGGGGCGGTAAACGTCCTGTACCCATTCCGCCACATTACCGGCCATGTTGTAAAGGTTGTAATCGTTGGGCCAGTATGACCCGACTTCGGCGGGGATAGCCGAGCCGTCGTTCAGGTTGCCCGCCACACCCATATAATCACCGGAACCTCTTTTGAAATTGGCAATGAAATTACCATAATACTTTTTCTCGTCCGTGCGGACATAGTCCCCGTTCCAGGGATAGGTTCTGCGTTCGACAATACGTTCGCTGATGGTGTTGCCGATGAGGCCATAGGCCGCATATTCCCACTCGGCTTCGGTGGGAAGCCGGTAACGGGGCAGGAGAATGCCATCTTCCATCCTCACCTTCCTGCCGTCGGGATTACCGTTGGGACGCAGGTCGGGAAGGTTCTTGTTGACCAGACCTTCATACTGACCGGCGAGGTAAGCTTGTGTGTTGAAGTTGTTGGCATCTTTCTGGTCCGGGTCGAGTTTCAGGATGCCTTTCTCAATCAGGATCATTTCGTTAACCCTGTCGGTACGCCAGGAGCAGAAATCACTGGCCTGTACCCACGAAACACCGACGACGGGGTAGTTCTGATAGGCCGGATGGCGGAAATAAAGATCGACGAAGGGTTCGTTGTAAGCCAGGCGGTCCCTCCACACCAGCGTGTCAGGCAACGCTTTACGCACTACCTCTGGATAGTCGGCGCCGTAAATTCTCTCAAGCCAGTAAAGATACTCCCTGTAGTCAATATTGGCGACCTCCGTCTGATCCATGTAAAAGGACTGAACGGTGACACGGCGCGGCACATTATTCCATTCATACTTCACGTCCGGCTCTGTGGCACCCATGACAAACGTACCCCCTTCAATAAACACCAATCCCGGACCCGTTGCCTGGTTTATATTCTGCGACACCTCAAAGCCTCCCCATTTGGGATCATTGTATGTCCATCCGGTCGTCGTGGAATATTGTTTACCGCCACAGGAAGCCAAAATCACCAAAATAAAGAGCAATAAAGGCCAGTAAATAATTTTTATGGATCTGATCATTTCTTTAACGATTTATTAAAAACCACAATATAACTAAAATGTTGGCGATTTTATTGTTTTGATATGTCTCTTTTTATAAGCTTCTTTATAGATACAGAATTCCCACATGAATGATACTTCATGTGCGCCGCCGGTGCTCATCCCCAAGGGTGAGACGGTGAAGTCAAAGCTGTAACCCAGCTGGTAACTGCGCTGTTTAAAACCGAGCAGGACGATGACGGCATCGGGGTTCTCGAAGTTATGTCTGAACCACACACCTCCTATAAAAGGATAGAGCTTGCCATAGAGTCCCACATCCAGTTGATGGAATTTTTGCTGCTGCTGGTAGAGGATATTGGGCGACAGGGTGATATCTTCCTGCTCGCCGGCACCCAGGCGGTTCATCGAGAGGTTGTACTCGGTGCCCGCATGGATGGTTATTTTCATCGGCAGGGTGCTCGAGGAGATGACATTGAGTCCGTTATCAGGTTGATTCAGATGGTGAACAGCCACACCGCCAAAAAATTTATCCTGGTAAGCGGCTAACAGTCCGACCGAAAAATCAACGTAACTCACATTCTTGTTCCAGTTATCTATCACTTCCTGTGTGGGCACGGATGTCGAGCCTGTGTTCGGATCGATCATATCTCCGAAGATCAGCTTTCCCCAGTCAATCTTGCTTTGATTATAAGTGGCCTGTGCCCCGAAATCAAGGTTAATGTTATTGGTTACCTTCAACTTGTAGGAATACAACCCACTGATCATCATCGTGCTCAGGGCGCCGTCGCCTTGCCGGTCACCCATCACAACAACCCCATACCCGCTGCTGATCTTCTCAAGGAACTGGTCATAGGCTGCATTATAAGTGACATAACCCTTCGAGATCGATGGCCATTGATTTCTGAAATTCAACGTCAGCCGCCCACAGTATGTGTTTCCCGTAAAAGCGGGATTTAAATACAAAGGATTGGCATAAAACTGCGAAAAGGAAGGATCCTGTGCCGTACTTTTCAAAGATATAAACAGGAACAGACAAAATGTCAGATGAAGTAGCAGTTTCCTTGCCATAACATACTGATCAAAATTGAAGGAACAATATTACAAATTATTTTTCTAAACCACCAGATAAACCATGGGTGTTTTTTTTCATCAGCAATATATTCTTGTCAATAACGTTAAAAGCATTATGATGCAATAACCGTTAAACTTTATTATACGGAAAATGTTACACAAAGATTAAAGCCGGTAAGCAACCTTTTAAGGATTAAAATTGTCTTGTGAGGAAAAGGCATATGCTTTTTGTTTATTTTTGTCCGTATGATGCAATTTTTAAGACCTTATGAGATCAGGATCCATTATACTGCCTTTACTCATTTTTTTCTTTAATGCCTCACTTAACGCTCAGAACAACGATGAAGGATATCACCGTACGGTCCGGTGGCGTGATGTTCAGACATTCCGGTATACTGACACGGTCTCTTCGTCGGTTTTGATGTTTGACGGTGCCAATTATTTCGAAAAGACCGGTCTGCTGCCTGTTTATTTTGAGCGGATACCTCTTGAAGCACCTGTTTTGCCCACGGTCATCCTCACCGATGAGATATTTGAGGCACTTGAAGTGGATGATGCGGCTATCCGGGATGCCCTGACAAGTCTGCCCGGCGAGATCAAAGTAACCACGGCTCTCAGCTATGAAAGAAAACAGCCTTTCCTGACCTTTTATTTCGTCCCCGTGCGTAAGAACAACCTGCTGGGAGGCTATGAGAAACTGACCTCTTTCACGGTGAAGCTGGTCTATGAGGGCGGACAGAACGCCAAATCCAGGGCCGTCACAGGCAGGGTCTATGCCTCCTCCTCCGTGCTGGCCACAGGAAACTGGTACAGGATTGCAGTCCGGAACACTGGCATTCACATCATCGACTACCAGCTTCTGACGGCTATGGGCATCGATCCGTCGTCACTCGATCCCCGAAACATCAGGCTATATGGCAGCGGCGGTAAAATGCTGCCTGAAAACACAGGTGTCCCCTGCCTGGATGACCTGCAGGAAGATGCTATCATCGTGGCGGGAGAGAACGACGGTCATTTTGATGCAGGCGATTATATCCTTTTTTATGGCGAAGGCCCCGTCACCTGGGCTTATGATCCGTTCAGCATGAAATTCAGACACACCACACACCTGTATACCGACAAGACCTATTATTTCCTGTCGACCGACCTTGGTCCCGGCAAACGCATCACCACCGAAAGCAACAGCACCCTGGAGCCTACCGACACGGTCGCCACTTATAACGACTATGCCAGCCATGAACTGGATGCCGTCAATCTGATCAAATCGGGTCGGCAATGGTTCGGTGAGGTCTTTGACGCCCTGACCGAATATTCGTTTCCATTTAATTTCCCTGATATCAACAGGACCTCACAGGCCTCTGTCAAAGCTGTCGTCGTGGCGCACTCCACCACCAACAGTTCCTTTACGGTGAGCTGTGACGGTCATGTGGCGTCGACGTCCATCACCGCCATCTCAACCCTTTACGACAGCCAGTATGCGAGAAGCGGCGTGATAAACGATGAATTTTTGCCCGGTGGCGATCAGCTGAATGTGACCGTCAGATACAATAAACCCCTCGTCGAATCCATCGGATGGCTCGACTATCTGGAAGTGAACGTACGCCGGCAGCTTAAAATGAGCGGTGATCAGATGCCTTTTCGTGATGCACTATCCATGGGTAACGCCAGGGTAGCCACATTCATTCTTGACAACGCCGCATCCGGGATCACCGTCTGGGACCTCACCGATCCGCTGAATATCAAAAAAGTGGATGCCGTACCTAAAGGTAACACACTCACCTTCCGCCTCCTGACCGATACCCTCAGGGAGTTCATTGCCTTTAACGGCCATTCTTATTTTACACCCGAATTTGTTGAAAAAGTCCCTAACCAGAACCTGCATGGGCTGGGACAGACCGACATGGTTATCGTAGCCCATCCCCTCTTTTGGGATCAGGCGCTGCGGCTGGCACAACACCATGCTGACGCTGACGGATTAAACGTGGTGGTCGTCACACCGCAACAGATCTACAATGAGTTCTCATCCGGGTCACAGGATGTCGCTGCAATTCGTAATTTCATGAAGATGTTCTATGACCGCGCCACTACAGGGAACGAACCCCGTTACCTTCTCCTGTTTGGCGACGGCTCTTACGACAATAAAAACAGAATGGCCGACAACACGGATTTCATACCCACATACCAATCCAATGAATCATTTCAACCTGTGGTTTCGTATGTCACCGACGACTTTTACGGAATGCTCGATGATGGCGAGGGCACAGGCGAGTCCGACATCATTGACCTGGGCATCGGCCGCCTGCCCGTCACCGATCCTGATGAAGCCAAAACCGCTGTCGACAAGATCATTTATTACAGCACGGCCTCCAAAGATGTCATGGGTGACTGGCGTAACATGATCTGTTTCGTTGCCGATGATGAAGATAACAACCTGCATCTGGACCAGGCCGACAACCTGGCCAATTACATCGATACGGTATACCCTGAATACAACATCAACAAGATTTACCTTGATTCATACAAAGAAATATCCACCCCGGGGGGTCAGCGTTATCCCGATGTCAACCAGGCCATCACGGACCAGGTGGAGCAGGGTGCCCTGATCATGAATTACACCGGTCACGGCGGTGAGGTGGGATGGGCCCATGAAAGGATACTCGAACTCACCGATATCAACAGCTGGAAAAACATCAATAACATGCCCATCTTTATCACCGCCACCTGTGAGTTCAGCCGCTTCGACGATCCCGAAAGGGTGTCGGCAGGGGAATATGTGTTTCTCAACCCCAACGGCGGCGGCCTCGCCCTGTTCTCCACTTCCCGCCCCACATACGGAAGCCCGAACTACATGCTGAACAAAAGCGTTTATACTTACGCCTTTGATAAAATCGACGGGAAATTTCCTACCATGGGTGATGTGTTCATGCTCTCAAAACGCGAAAATGGTTCAGACAATAATGGAAGAAAGTTTATCCTGCTCGGCGATCCGGCACAAAGACTGGCTTACCCTCAGGAGAATATCGTCACCACCACCATCAACTTCCGTGAAATAACCTCTATACCCGATACCATCCATGCGCTGTCGGAAGTCGTCATCAATGGCAAGGTCACCGATGAACACGGCAACCTGCTCAGCGGTTTCAACGGGATCATCACCACCACCGTATATGACAAACCGCAGGAGGTCAGCACCCTGGCCAACGACGGCGGCGCCACACGAACATTTGAAGTGAGGAAAAGCATCCTTTACAAGGGTAAGACAACCGTCACCAACGGGGAGTTCAATTTATCGTTCCTCGTACCCAAAGACATTGCCTACCGTTATGGTTACGGTAAAATAAGCTACTATGCCGAGAACGGCATCACCGACGCCAACGGATACACCACGAACATCGTCATTGGCGGTTATAACCACGACTATGCAGTGGATGACCAGGGTCCGACAATATACCTCTATATGAACGACAGCCTGTTTGTGAATGGCGGCATCACGGATGAGAATCCCTTTCTTTTCGCCAAAGTGAGCGATTCGAGCGGGATCAACACCGTCGGCAATGGCATCGGACACGATATCACCGCCATCCTTGATAATAACTCCAATGATCCCAGGATACTTAATATCTATTATGAATCCGACATCAACACTTACAAGAGTGGCACCATCCTTTACCCGTTCGTGGGTCTGAGCGAAGGGCACCATACCATAAGGCTGAAGGTCTGGGATGCTTTCAATAACTCCTCGGAGGCTACCGTTGATTTTATCGTCAGGCTCTCAGGGGGCTTCTCCATCGAACACCTGATCAACTATCCCAATCCTTTCAGAGATTATACCGATTTTACGTTCGAGCATAATAAAGCTAACCGGAATCTCGATATCGACATCCGCATCTTTTCTCTCGCAGGAAAAATGATTTGGGAGACGAGAAAGACCGTCTTTGCCGATGGTTACCGGTCACAACCCATTCGCTGGAATGGCTGCAATCAAAATGGGGCGATAACGGATAACGGGGTATATATCTATCATGTCACGGTCACTTCTGACGACGGACAACATGCCGAGAAATCGGGAAAACTGATTGTGTCACGCTAGGATAAGGCATGCCCGCACCATAGCAACAGTTGTTAAACACGATATATTAAAAACATTGCAATGATACATAAGAAACTTCTCTATATCTTCCATCTCTTTCTGTTCCTTGCACCTCCAATGACCGGTATGTGCGGTCCGGAAACAAACAGGACCATCACCTGGAGAGGGACCGTTCCCTATGAGATTTCTGCGACCGAATCGGTGATGACACCCTATTTCGAAGGGGCAGGGTTTGATCCTCAAAATTTCGGCTTTCTGCCTGTGTATACCGAGAGCATCCGGCTCGATGAGGATTACGCCACGGTGCAGGTGCAGCTGACCGATATCCAATATGAGGAGGCCGGTGAAGTGGTCACAGGCGTCCTGGAGACTCTGACATCCATGGGAATGGCGTCCGTAGGTGATGATTTCCATGTGATCGCGAACATCGCCCATGAGCGAAAACAACCTTACCTTTATCTGACCCTCCTGCCCTTGCGCATGAATGCTCTGACCGGTCATTATGAGAAACTCCTGTCCTTTGGGATAACTATCATACCGGGTGTTCACAGCCGGCGTGAAAATGTCGTACACACATATGCCGACAATTCCGTTCTGCGCGACGGAAACTGGATAAAAATAAAAGTTGCCCAATCCGGATTATACCGCATCACATACAACGACCTGGAGAATTACGGCTTGGACCCGGCGACGGTCGATCCCCATGAGCTGCGTCTGTATGGCAACAGGGCAGGCTTACTTCCGGAATCCAACTTTGAATATTCATATGATGACCTTTCCCAAATAGCTATTCAGGTCGCAGGAGAAGAAGACGGTTCCTTCGACCCGTCCGATTACATCCTGTTTTTCGGTGAATCACCTGTACAATGGATTTATAATCCATTCAGAGACAAATTCGAACATCAGGCACAACTTTACGATAGCTATACCTACTATTTTCTTACCGATCATGACACCGGCAGCCCGGCCAAACGAATCGGTCAGATAGCCTCCACTACCCTGCCGGCAACAGATACGGCTGAGGATTTTAATGACTTTGCCTGTTATGAAGCCGATCTGGTCAACCTCATCAAGTCAGGCAAGGAATGGTATGGGAAAAAATATATGCAGGGTGACAACAGCGAGACCATCTCTTTTCATTTCACCGACATCGATACGTCATCAATGGTTTACGCCAAGCTGGTCGTCGCCGGCAAATCGACCACCTCCAATAGCTTCAGTCTCTCCTCCGGTGGCACAAATATCCTGGATGCCCAGATCAGCGGCATTGCAACCTCCTCTACCACCATTTATGCCCGGAAAGCCACGGCCGCCGGATACTTTAACGTTTTCGGTCCCGATTTCAATCTGGTTGTCACTTACGATGTGCCTACCGCCACCTCCCTGGGATGGCTCAACTACCTGGAGGTAAACGTAAGGCGTCATCTTACTTTCTCCGGAGGCCAAACCCTCTTTCGCGATGTCACCTCTACAGGCAGGGACAAGGTGTGCGAATTCATATTAAATCATGCCAATTCGCAGGTTAATATCTGGGAGGTCACCGATCCCCTGAACATCAGCGAGGTGTCGACAACACTGGACGGCGATGAATTGCATTTCAGACTGCCGACCGACTCGCTGAGGCATTTTATTGCCTTCGACGGAACCCTATTTTACTCTCCTGTCATGGCCGGGAAGGTGACCAACCAAAACCTCCATGGTCAGCAGCCGGTGGACATGGTCATCATCACGGCCTCCGCTTTTCTTGATCAGGCGGAAAAATTGGCCACCCTGCACCGCGATCACGACGGGCTCACGGTGACGGTTGTCACACCGGAACAGGTTTACAATGAATTTTCCTCCGGCGCGCAGGATATCTCCGCCCTTCGCAATTTCATGAGGATGCTCTATGAACGGGTTGCCGCCGGAGAAGAACCGCGCTATCTGCTGCTGTTCGGTGACGGCAGTTACGATCCCAAAGACAGGCTCCCCGGAAATACCAATCTGATCCCTACGTTCCAGTCAAAGGAATCGCTCATCCTCACCTCTTCGTTTGTCACGGATGATTTCTTTGGCCTTTATGATCCCGATGAAGGTAACAACGCCATGGGCAGCGTCGATATCGGTATTGGCCGGCTGCCGGCGAAGAGTCCCGAAGAAGCGGCCATCATTGTCGATAAAATAAAGCATTACATGAGCAACACAAGCCAGGTGATGGGCAACTGGCGTAATATGGTCTGTTTTGCCGCCGACGATGAAGATAACAACCTGCACTTTAACCAGGCTGAAGAACTGGCGGGTTATGTCGCCGATAATTACAAGACCATCAATATCAATAAAATCTATTACGATGCCTACACACAGGTGTCCACCCCCGGAGGCCCGCGCTATCCCGGCGCCAAGGCCGACCTTAACGCATGCATCAACAACGGCTTGCTCATCATGAATTATACCGGTCATGGCGGCGAGGAAGGCTGGTCTAACGAAAAGGTGCTGGAGATGCAGGATATCATGCACTGGACCAATTACGACAAGCTTCCTTTCTTTGTCACCGCCACATGTGAATTCAGCCGCTTTGATGATCCGGCGAGGACTTCCGCAGGCGAAGAGGTGTTCCTCAACCCTTCCGGAGGCGGCATCGCACTGATCACCACCACCAGGTTGGCATTTGCCCAGTCCAATTTTACTTTAAACCAGCGCTTTTATACCCACGTGTTTGAAAAAACCGATGGTAAGTACTGGCGTATGGGTGACCTCATCATGCTGTCGAAAAACCCGGCTAACGATAACCTCAGGAACGTCGTCCTGCTGGGCGATCCTGCCCTGAGGCTGTCATACCCCTCTTTCAATGTGGTGACAACAGCTTTTAATAACAGGGCGCTCACCGACGCGGCCGATACCATCCGGGCCCTGACCAAAGTGACGGTCAAAGGTGCTGTGGTGGACGATAACGGAAACACTCAAACCAACTTTAACGGTATCGTTTATCCGGTTGTCTATGATAAAACCTCTGTCTGTTCTACCCTCGGCAATGATCCAAAGAGCATTCCCGACACTTTCCTGATACAAAAAGACATCCTGTTCAAGGGTCAGGCCACCGTCGTCAACGGAACCTTCACTTTCACCTTTAAAGTCCCACAGGATATCGCCTACAATTATGGTTTCGGGAAAATAAGCTATTATGCCACCGACGGCACCACCGATGCCGGCGGCTACTTCAATAACTTCGTCATCGGCGGCATGGATGCCTCTGCCGGCGGCGACCTGCAGGGCCCTGAGATCACCCTGTATCTCAACGATACCATTTTTACACCAGGCTCCCTGGTCAACGAAAATCCCATCCTGCTGGCTTTTATGTGCGACAGCAGCGGGATAAATGCCAACGGCAACGGTATAGGTCACGATATCGTAGCCTACCTTGACAATGATCCAAACAACCTGTTTGTTCTCAATAATTATTTTGAATTTGGTCTTGATAACTACCGGTGCGGGTCGCTGGCCTACCCGCTTTATGACCTCGACGACGGACCTCACACCGTCACCCTTAAAGCATGGGATCTGATGAACAATTCCTCCACGGTGACAACGGATTTTATCGTTTCGCGATCCATCACACTGGGCTTATCACACCTGTATAATTACCCCAATCCTGTAACCGAAGGGACCTCCTTTACTTTCGATGATAACCAGTTTAATGCTGAACTTAAAGTGGAGATCCGTGTTTTTAATATCTTGGGGAAACTGGTAAAAACCATCGGACCCCTCACGGTGCTGTCACAAGGCTATCATGCGCCTCCCATCACCTGGGACGGTAACGGTGATAACGGGCAAAGACTGGGTCGCGGCATGTACCTATATTCTGTCACCGTCGATAATAATAAGAACTCCATTCAAACGTTATCCGGTAAATTGATTATCCTAAAATAACAAGTTGTCCCGGCGTACAATAAGAGTCATCAATAAGCGTTTATTTATCAAAAATTTTTTCATATCTTTGCAACCCCAAAATGCCTGTCTTATGCAAAAAATTTCTCTGAACCGTAAGCTGATGGTGCTGTCAGGTCTGTTGTTCATCATGTGTGTAGCGACTGCCCAGAGTCCTAAATATAATTATACCGGTCGGGAGTTGAACACCATCACCACAGCTGTTCCTTTCCTGATGATAGCTCCCGACGCCAGAGGTGGCGGCATGGGCGATGCCGGCGTTTCCTCTTCCCCCGACGCCAATTCCATGCACTGGAACCCGGCGAAATACGCCTTCGTCGACAAGGATATGGGCTTCTCGGTCTCTTACAGCCCCTGGCTGCGGGCCCTGGTCAGCGATATTAACCTGGCTTACCTGGCCGGATTTAAACGTATCGACGATAAGCAAACCATCGGCGCTTCCCTGCTTTACTTTTCACTGGGTGACATCACCTTCACGGATATCACCGGCGAAATCATCGGTAATTACAAACCCAACGAATTTTCAGTCGATGTCACCTATTCCCGTAAACTGGGTCCCAAATGGTCGGCTGCCGTGTCGGCACGTTTTATCCATTCGCAGTTGACACAGGGACAGAATGTGGCAGGAGCGGCCACAAAAGCGGGTAATGCCGGTGCCACCGACGTGGCTTTTTACTATACCACCCCCCTAAAAAGCAATTCCCTCTATGGCGGTTCATTCAACCTGGGCGTCAACATTTCCAACATAGGCTCCAAGATATCATACAGCGACGATAATACCGAAAAGGATTTTATCCCCACCAACCTTCGTTTAGGCCCCTCCATCACCCTCGATATCGATGAATACAACACCCTTTCCTTCATGATCGACGTGAATAAATTACTCGTCCCCACATCCCCTGTCTATGGTAACGATACCATTATCAACGGCAACGACACCACCATCAACAAGAACGTTATTCTGGCGGGCAGGGACCCCAATATCGGCATCGTGAGGGCCATGTATCAGTCCTTTTATGATGCCCCCGGCGGTTTTGAGGAAGAGATACGTGAATTCAGTTTCAGCATCGGCGCCGAATACTGGTACGACAAGCAATTCGGTATCAGGGGCGGGTATTTCTGGGAAGACAAAACCAAAGGTAACCGTAAATTTTTCACCTTAGGTGCCAGTCTTCGCTACAACGTGTTCGGACTGGATTTCTCATACCTTATTCCCACCGATCAGAAGAATCCTTTGGAGAACACCCTGCGGTTCACGCTCACCTTTAACTTCGATGCCGTAGGCAAGAAAAACACGAATAAACCGAACATATGAGAATCAGAACGGGCTTTGGCTTTGATGTTCATCAGCTTAAGCCGGCTACCACGCTGATCCTCGGCGGTGTGGCGATCCCCCATTCCAAAGGTGCCCTGGGACATTCCGATGCCGATGTCCTCATTCATGCCATTTGCGATGCCCTCCTCGGCGCTGCCGCCCTGCCCGATATCGGCACCCTCTTCCCCGACACCTCTGAAGAATATAAAGGCATCGACAGTAAAATGCTGTTGCGAAAAGTGAAAGCCATGCTGGATAAAAAAGGATACCATATCGGAAACATCGATACCACCGTCTGTCTGCAGCATCCCAAAATATCACCCCATGTCCCCGAAATGAAAAAAGTCCTGGCCGGCATTTTGAGTATCCGGCCTGACGATATTTCGATAAAGGCGACGACAACTGAGAAACTGGGATTTGTAGGCCGTGAGGAAGGCCTCTCTGCCTATGCCGTAGTGATAATCACCCAATAACTTTTACCACCCCACGCCGGTTTTTCACATAAAAAACCTTTCCTCGAAATTTACCAGAAAAAGCTGTTGTTTGGCACGTGTCACGGCCGTGTACAACCATCGCAGGAACTCGACATTGATCATCTCATCTCTGAGATAACCCTGGTCAACAAAGACAGTATTCCACTGCCCTCCCAGCGTCTTGTGGCATGTCAGAGCATAGGCAAATTTGACCTGCAGGGCATTGAAGAAAGGATTGTTACGGACCTTCTCGACGCGTGAACGTCTGTGTGCCGTATCGGTATAATCTTCCATCACAGCAGTGAACAGGTTCGTGCTTTCCTCCCTGGTGAGAGATGCTGACTCACTGTACAGGGTATCAAGGATGATCCTCGTATCGATCTCCTCCCCATCAGGGTAATCGACCATTTGGACGGTCATATCGGCAAACCTGAAACCATAGAGCTCATGATACTTTTTGATGCGGAGTATTTTAATGATATCTCCATTGGCAAGAAATCCCGCCTGGCTGCCGGCCGGAAGCCAGTAATAATTGTTCCTGACCACCATCAGGTAATCACCCGTGGTAATCTCATCTTCCTGGTACAGAACACGGCGGCGTATCTCACGGTTATAGATGTTGGCTCTTTTGTTGGAGCGGCATATCACCACCACCTCACCCCACCCGTGGGCGGTGTACGCCGCATTGAGCAGCTCCTCGAAATCATAACCGCTGACGGGTGCCAGGTCATCAAAAGATCCGATGCTGAAAAAAGGAGGCGCCGCATCACCCAGGCTAATCTTATGGCGGATGGCGGTGGCGTTATAAAGAATGCCCGAGTCATGAGCCTGCCGCACGACACCGGTCAGCTCCTGTTCAATGATATCGCGGTGGTAGGCTGCTTTCATATAAGCCGTATCCAGCGCCGGGCTGAGAGTCAGACCGACGGGTGGTAACTGCGCCGTGTCACCGATGAGAAGAAGCTTGCAATGCCTGCCCTGGCTGATATAAAACAACAGGTCATCGAGCAGATTGCGTTGTGAGAACAGACTGAAATCGTTGGGATTATCATTTTGGATCATGGAAGCTTCATCCACAATGAACAACGTGTCGGCATGCTGATTTTGCTGCAGGGTCATGACCACGCTGCCGTCACCGGCAGCATGCAAGCGGTATATCTTCTTGTGTACGGTCAGAGCCTGCCGGCCCGCATAACCTGCCAGCACCTTTGCTGCCCGCCCCGTCGGAGCCAGAAGGACGGCCTGCTTGTTCAAAGCCGGTAAAATACGCACCAGAGCGCTGACAATGGTGGTCTTGCCGGTGCCGGCATAACCCTTCAGCACAAAGATAGAGGGGGAGGTAAAATCAATCAGGAATGCCGACAGCCTGGCAATGAGTTCCTCCTGTCCCGGTGTGGGAGTGTAAGGGAATTGCCGAAGCAGCATATGTTCAATGGCGGATGTGGTCATAATAGTCGGCAGTTGGCAGTTGACAGTTGACAATTGGCATCTTCTCACGCGTAATGATATGGTGAGGGCAAATGGATATATGATCTGTTACAATCATCAGAAAGGATATCCTATGGCGAAGTTCCATACCAGGTTCCACACGTTGCCGTTGGTGAACAACCACCGCTCGCCTGGTTTACGGGCCGGATCATGAAAAGGCGAGGCAACATCGACCCGGAAGATGAAAAAATCGAAATCCAACCGCAGGCCTATGCCCACGTCGATGGCTACCTGCCTTAAAAACGTGTCGAATTGGAAAACACCCCCGGGGAAAGTCTCACTCTCATGCGCCAGCCATATGTTACCGGCATCGGTGAACAGGGCACCATGAATGAACTTATAGATGGGAAAACGGTATTCCACATTACCCATGAGTTTAATATCACCCATGCGGTAAATATTTTTTATCGTATCATTATGATATGAGCCGGGACCAAGCAACAGGTAAGTGTAACCCCTCATATCATTGGCGCCACCCCCATAAAAAGCCCTCTCGAAGGGTAAAGCCCGTGAATTGCCATAAGGCCATCCCAGTCCGACATATCCCCTGTAAATAATAACATTCTTCTCATTCAGGTAATTATAATACCTGAAATCAGAGGTTCCTTTAAGGTACTGAGCAAAAGGAATACCCAGGACGATGTACTTATCCTCAGGATTCTTATGCGTCCCCGCCAAACCTGTGAAAGCATACAGGATATTCCCGCTTGATTCGCCATCCAGCTCCAGAAAAATGAAATTGACCGGTTTCTTAAATTGCTGTGTGCTGTATATAAACTTGTATAACATGCCGAAGATGATGTGGTCGGTATACTGCTCGATGAGCCTCAGATCATGACCCCCATAAATAACCTTATAAAACTCGGTGGAATCGAACACGTTGATGCTCACCGAGCTCAGTTCAAAGGGATAGAGCGAATGATGAGTATGGGGGGTCGGATCCCAGTCATAACCATAGGTGAGGTTCGACAGGTAGCGTTCATAGTAAGGCCACCGCTCATAAAAATAACTGTTGATGATGGAGGTGCGTGGCTTGAAATATTTGGGAAAACGGTCCTGGCTGATGGGAGCGAGAAACCGCGGGAACTGCAGGCTGAGCTCCAACCCGCCCGTGAGGGTGTTGAAAACGCCAAGGTATTTGGTCACCTTTTGTGCTGAGCTCTGCGACTCGGCAGCAGCATGCAGTTGTATCCTGAAGAGCTCCGCACCCCTGAAGATATTCTTGTTCTGAAAGGAAAGATTGGCGGCCAGCCCCGGATTACCCGCCGAGTTGGTGACATCGGTCTCAATGGAAAAGGAATTGATAGGCGGACGAGCAATGTTAATACGGCAGTCAAGCATACCGTAATCACTCCCTAAAAACGGCGAGGCGTGGTTGTCAAAATTGATGGTGGCCAGTCGCGTCACCGGCAGGCGTGACAGCCCGTTACTCGTTTCCGTCACATCATCCTGATGATAAAGATCACCTTTTTTGAAAAAAATGGATTGAACATATACTTTGGGTCTGGTGCTGAAAGGGCCATGATGAAGGAAATAGTACCCGCTCAGTGAATCGTGGTGACCCAGATGCAACATGTATTGAAGGGTATCATAATGAGCACCTGCCGGAAGCTGGACATTGACATCAGGATTGACATATATGTTATTAAGAATGAATCTTTTGTGATTGACCTCTATCACCGAATCGGGATAAAGGGGTGAGAGAGTGCGCACATTGGCGATATGGGCCGCGATATCCAGCCTGTAATCGCTGAGGGTGGTATCCACATCATAGGAGATGTAATCCTTCACGAAATCATAATAGCCCAGGTTCTTGAGTTGCCTGGTGATGCGGTCGCGCTCGCTGTCCAAGGTGTAAGCATTGAATGGATCGCCGGGCCTGATGAGCGAGCCCGTAAGACCGGATACGACATAGCGCCGCAGGGTGTCATCAGGAATGATCCAGGAGGTATCCCTTATGATGTAAGGACGTCCGGCTACTACCATATAATGAATGTTAACCTTATTCTTCCTGTAGATGTATTCAGGTGTCACCGTGGCATTGAAATAACCGATGTTATGAAGGTAAATCCTCATGTCGCGGCACGCGTTGTCGGTGAGATTGTTATCGAGCATCACAGGTGGCTTGCCGAACCTGCGCCTAAACCAGACCTTGGCTTTCCGGGGTTTACCATCACCGGTTTTCGCATAAATCCAGGAACTTACCCTGAAAAGCCCCAGAAGCCGTTTATTGGGTTTCTGCTCGAGATAGTTCTCAAGCTCGGAAACCTCAACTTTTTTATCGTTAACGGTTATGGTATTGCGGTTGACAAGGTATCCCGGCTGCTTCAGCCATCGTGTGCTGGAGCACCCTGTTAAGAATAACAAAGCCACTGCTAAAACAACAGGTATGGAGACACCGTTTTTTTTCAATATCGTCCGGAATTTCAGGAAGAACAAATTTAAGGCACTTCGCAGAATAGCATGCACCCGGATGAAAAAAATTAAACGATCCGCCTGAACACCTCATAATTTATCTCAAACTTATAACTTGGATTTAACCATATTTTTTTACATTTGTCATGCCCAAAAAATATCATCCTGTTGACCCGTTGTGATTGATCCTGAAGAAGAAATAAATCCCAGATTATTCGCAGTGTAGCTGATTTACCATAACATATAAAGAAAGGAAACAATATGGTCATGCATGAGCCTTATAAAATCAAATCAGTACGTAAAATATTGTTTAAAAGCTTACCTGAAAGAAAAAAGCTTTTACGCAATGTCGGCTTCAATGCAGGGTTGCTCCCGGCCAGCCAGGTGACATTCGACATGGTCACGCAGGGCACCTCGGCTATGAGCCAGGAACAATTGGGTAATCTGTTCATCGGGGATGAAGCGTATGCCGGATCGAGGAATTTTTATAACCTGAGTTCGGCAGTCAAAGATGTCCTGGAACTGGACTATGTCTGCCCTATCCACAATATTTTCGGAGGGTTCAAATTACTCTCGACGGCCCACATCAACGGACATAAGCTTATTGCAGGTAATAGCCGCAATCCCTTCGGCGTTTTTGAAGCCTTTGGAGGGCAATGCCATCGGCTCACTTTTGAAGATCATCGCGTTTTTTCCGGGGATATTGATGTGAATAAACTCAGGGATCTGCTGGAGCGCCACAAGGGAGAGGTGGCTATGATATATGTGGATCTCCAGGGTGGAGGTTACCGGCCTGTTTCACCCGGCAACCTGGCAGAGATCAAGAAACTCGCCGACACTTACGGCACCAAACTTATCTTTGACGCTTCCTGTATCGTCGAAGTGGCATTTTATATCATCAACCACGAGCCGTCATATGCTGACCGTTCCCTTGAAGAGGTCATCAGGGAGCTGGCAGCCGGCTGCCATACGCTGGTGTTCGACGCCGGTCAGGATGCCATGAGTAACGTGGGCGGTTTCCTGGCTACCAGGAACATCGAAGACCATGAAAAGTACCAGAACAACGTGGTTGTTTACGAAGGTCTTCACACCTATGGGGGCATGGCAGGCCGCACGATGGAAGTGGTCGCCGGCGGTGTCAGGGAAATGGCCGACAGCCTGCACGCTGCCTGGATCGATTACCAGGTCACCGTGCTCACCGGCATCCTGGAACGTGGCGGGGTACCATTCACTAGAGGACTCAACGGGGTATACCTCCACGCCGACAGGTTCCTGAACCTCTCAGGCGATCTGGCCGCTCATACCCTGGCAGCAGCCCTGTACCTCACGTCAGGCGTCCGCGCCTATATGGAAGGACGCTGCCTGCAAGACAGCCTGCTGCCGGTGCTCATACCGCGCCGTGAGCTGATGAACAGCCAGTTGGAACAGATCGGCGAAGCCATCGTCAGATTATACGGACAACGTGAATGCATCAACGCCCTTGATCCACTGACAAAACCGGTATTCCATAACGAAGCCCGTTTCGAATGGCTCATCCCCGAGCTGGAGGCCTATACCTTTACCTGTGAGCCATACACCGTCCATTCCATCGAACATGTCGGCATGGACACGGAAGAACAGCGCCGGAAAGCGATGATAGAGGCCGGCTATAACACCTTCCTCCTGAAATCGGAAGACGTGACCATCGATTTTCTTACCGACTCGGGCACCAGCGCCATGAGCGTGGACCAGTGGACGGCTTACCTTCAGGCCAAGGAAACACCCGCCACACCCGATGCCTATGACGAGATCGTGAAAACGTCACAGCAGATCTATGGTTATAAATACATCATCCTGACCCACCAGGGGCGGGCCGCCGAGCACATCATGTCGCAGATGTTCATCAGGCCCGGCGATTATGTCCCGGGCAACATGTATTTCACCACCACCAAGCAACATCAGGAGCTGGCCGGCGGAAAATTTGTCGATATCATCGTCGATGAGGCCCATCAGCCGGGCTCGGAATTTCCATGGAAAGGCAATGTCGATCTGCAAAAGCTCGATGCTATCTATAAAAAAGCCACGGCCGAAGGAAAAAAACTCTCCTATGTGTCATTTGAATTTGATGTCAATATGGCCGGTGGCCAGCCGGTCTCGATGAATAACATCAAGGAGGTATACAAATACTGCAAACCGCGGCATATACCCGTTTTCTTTGACGCCACGCGCTGTGCCGAGAATGCCTGTTTCATACAGAGAAAAGACCCCGCTTACAGGAACGTTCCCGTGGCCGATATTCTGCTGGAGATGTTCAGCTATGGCGACGGCGCCACCATCTCAAGCAAAAAGGACATGCTCAGCAACCTCTCGGGCAGTCTGCTCTTTCGCGACAATGAGGAATGGTACCGTAAAGGTCTTGAGATGTTGCAGGTCTTCGAAGGTACCTATTGCAGCGGCGGCACCTCGGCGGGTGATATGGCCGCACATGCCCAGGGACTCAGGGAGATGATTGACGACGCCTACATTAACGCCCGCATAGAACAAACCGCATACCTGGGTACACTTCTCAGAGAAGCCGGCGTACCCATTGTCCTGCCACCGGGAGGCCATGCCATCTTCCTCGATGCACGGCAATTCCTGCCTCACATCGACCAGGATCAGTATCCCGCCCAGATGCTCGCCGCACAGATATTCATCGCTACCGGTGTCAGAGCCATGGAACGCGGTAACGTCAGCAAGGGTCGCAACCCCGAAACAGGCGACAATTACCGTCCTGCCCTCGAGCTCGTGCGCCTGACCATACCCCGGCGCGTCTACACGCGTGATCATATGAAGGCCGTCGCCGAAGGCATCATCGCACTCTACCAAAAACGCCATACCATCAAAGGATTGCGTTTCACATACGAACCGGATAAGCTCAGATTCTTCCAGGGATGGTTTGAAGAGGTGTGAGAGACAACCTCACCCCCTGGAAGGGTATATCAAAACTATTTTAAACCACGGAGGCGTCGGAGGATAACAACAGAGAACACGGAGGCATAAAGAATTAATTTTCAGCACCCTGCGTTCTTTGTGCTTCCTCTGTGCCCTCTGTGGTTGATTAAAAATATCAGTTTTGATATAACCTCAATGGTATATATTGCTGTTCCGGTTTTAATACTATGTTATTCATGATCCTTTATAAAACTTCAAAACAACCTCTAAAAAAGATAACCGGGCCGTCTTTTATGCGTAATTTTGGAAATGACTGGCACCGTTATCCGATCTTGATATCGGATTGATGGATGAAATGGAGAAAGAATGAATGAAGCCAAAGGATTAACTTAAACAAACATGGATCAGAAAACCACCATCACCTGCCCGCAATGCGGCACCGAGATCAACGTGAGCGAAGTGCTGTACCACCAGCTCACTGAGCAAATCAAAAAAGAGTACGAGAAAAAATCCGCCATAAAAGACAAAGAGCTGCAGACCAAGCTCGACCAATTGCAAGCCGAACGGGAGAGGTTCGACGAAACCGTGCGCAGCGAGGTGCAAAACAGGTTGCAGAGCCAGAAATCAGGTATCGAGAAGGAGATCCGCGGTAAAGTTATGGGCGAGGTGTCGGAGCAACTGAAATCAATGCACGAAGAGCTGGACATGAAATCGAACCAAGTCAGGGAGCTGAATAAAACCAAAGCCGACCTGGAAAGGCTACAGAGGGAAAAAGAGGAGCTGGCTGAGAAGATAGCCATGGAAAAAGAACAGGAGTTCAGCAATAAGCTGAGGGATGAGAAACTGAACATCCAGCGTCAGGTAGAAGAAGCCAATCTGTTGAAAATAAAAGAGAAGGAAAAGGTGATCGACGACCTGAAGGAGCAGCTCAACGAAGCGCAGCGCAAGGCCGCCCAAGGCTCCATGCAGCTCCAGGGCGAAGTGCAGGAGCTCGAGCTCGAAGCCAGACTCAAGGCACTCTTTCCCTTCGATGAGATCAGCGAGATCAAGAAAGGACAGAAAGGAGCAGACGTGATACAGACCGTCAGGGCCGGCCATGGCGAGGTGTGCGGCAAGATCTATTACGAAAGCAAACGCACCAAAGCTTTCGACCTGAACTGGCTGCAGAAACTCCGCGACGACAACCTGGAACAGAAGGCCGATGTGCTCATCTTAGTCACCGAGACTATGCCCGACGGCATCGGCAAATTCGGACTGAAGGATAGCGTCTGGATATGCTCCTTCAGGGAGATAGACGGACTGGCCTTTGTCCTTAGGCATGAGCTGATACAGGTTCACGAGGTCACCACCACACAGCAGGGGATGGAGACAAAAATGGAATGGCTTTACAAATACCTCACAAGTAACGAATTCAAGGGACAGTTCGAGGCCATCATCGAAGGATTCGTCGGATTACGCGACAG
>Ga0116202_10000010_pt1 | contig 89929 bp, 86 predicted proteins | sample LakKivw325mmetaG_FD_94479 | JGI IMG/M metagenome (GOLD analysis project Ga0116202, IMG submission 94479) | Anoxic lake water microbial communities from Lake Kivu, Rwanda to study Microbial Dark Matter (Phase II) - Lake Kivu water 325m metaG | ecosystem: Environmental > Aquatic > Freshwater >... | reverse complement strand
TGTTTACTCTCCATTGCGAGGCACGTAGTGCCGTGGCAATCTCACGGCATTAAATCGCGCCCTTCGCTTATAGAGATTGCTTCGCTCCGCTCGCAATGGCCTGTTTACTCTCCATTGCGAGGCGCGTAGTGCCGTGGCAATCTTTTGATCGAAGCCTCATGTTATACTAATCCCCAATGCAAAAAGCCCTCATCCTGGTCAATGCCTTCCTGCTCATGTTCATCTGGTCCGGCGTGGGCTACTATGCCTTCAGCCTGTTCGTCAATCCCTTGCAGGGTGCCTTCGGCTGGGAACGCAGCGCCGTCATGGCGGCCTTCACCGTCATCTACCTGCTCTCCGGGCTGCTCTCTCCGCTGGCCGGCGCGGCCGTCCACCGCTGGGGCGCTAAAAAGATAATCGTCGGCAGCGCGCTGGCCTTCGGCGCCGGGCTGATCGGCCTCTCAACCGTGTCCAGCCTGTGGCAGTTCTACCTTTACTCCGGCCTGATGGGACTGGGCCTGCCCGGCATCGGCCCCATACCGGCCAGCACGGTCGTCACGCAGCGCTTTCACCACAGGCGCGGCCATGCTATCGGCATCATGTCCGCCGGCATCGGCCTGGGCGGCTTGGCGCTCAGCCCGCTCATCGGCAGCCTGCTCATACCCGTTTACGGCTGGCGGGCCGCCTATATCATACTTGGCGGGTTCTCATGGCTGGCCACCATACCCGTCACCTTCCTGGCGCTCCGGCCGGACTGGTTGCCCGCCGCTCCGGACAGCACGCAGGGCATTCAGCCGCAGCCGCAGGCCGCAGGTATCACGCTCAGACAGGCCTTTGCCGCCAGCGCCTTCTGGCTGATTGCGGCCGTGGTCTTCCTGCAGCAGATCAGCCTGGCCGGCGCCATACAGAACCAGGTGCCGTATCTGAACGACCTGGGCTTCCCGGTCGCGCTCACCGCGCTCTGCCTGGGGCTGGTGGGTCTGATGAGCGCCACGGGCAACAACCTGTTCGGCTGGCTGTGCGACCGTATGAGGGCTAACCGTGCCTGCGTGGCCGGGATGGCGCTGCAGGTGGCCGGCATACTCATACTGGTCAGTCTTACACCGGCATCGCCCGGGTGGCTGGCGCTGGCCGGTGCGGTTGTCATCGGCCTGGGTGCGGGTGGCTGGCTGCCCACCATGTCCATGATGGTCAGCGAGAACCTGGGGGCCAGGGAATACGCCAGGATATTCGGCGCCGTCTCCTTCAGCCAGTCGCTGGGCACGGCCTTCGGCCCGCTGCTGACCTCGCTGGCCTTTGACCGCATCGGCGATTACCGGGTGGCCTTCATCTGCCTGCTGGGGCTTTACCTGGTGGCTGCGCCTGCGGCCCTGCTGGTCAGGAGGATGTACGCCGCCCAGGATGCTAAAATAAGCTAGACCGCTAATGCAAGGAGGTCAATCATGGCATCAAAATGCGCGGACTGTCCGATGAAGAAGAAGGCCGAGGCCAACCCGCAGGCGCTCATGAGCCGGATCTGGAAATGGCACACCAACTGGTGCCCCGGCTGGAAGGCCTACCAGCGGGAGCTGAAGGAAAGCGGACAGTCAAGAGAAACCTAGTGCTTACAATATTCGATAATTGAAATGAACTCCAAAGCGCTGTAATATTTATTATTAATTGTCAATTCTTATATGATAACTACTAATTGAGGTTGTGGTCAGGCATGGAACGAGAACAAGCTGTTCTTGATTTGCTTCAAAAATTAAGAGGCCTTGATTCTCTTAAACAATTATTTTTGTCCGAGTTGAATTATGACCGTGTCAACCAGCCTCTATCACGTCGTGGATGGAATCAAACTGCAGCTAATGCCCTAGCTGAAGACCCTTTACTTTTGGCGGGCGGTGGGCAAAATAAAGACTTCCATATAGTATATATTCGCTTACCTCAAAACCGGTTACTTTTAGGGCAGGAACGTCCGGTCGTCAATCAGCTTCTCAAGGAACATCCGTATGGTCTTTTTATCTTCTCCAACCAGGTACAGGATCATTGGCATTTTATCAACGTTAAATACGATCCTGAAGCAGAAAAACGTCGTCTATTCCGGCGTATCAGCATTAGCCCGGAGGAGCGGCTTCGTACAGCCTCCGAGCGCATTGCCATGCTTGACCTACAATCTATCCAGCCGGATATGTTCGATCTCCAGCCGCTGACTATCCAGTCCAAACACGATGAAGCTTTTGACGTCGAAGCAGTCACAAAACAGTTCTTCGAAGAATACAAAGGTAACTTTAAGAATCTAGAAGATGACTTGAAGAAGCAAGCGGGCGATTCTATCTGGGCCCATGATTATTCTCTCCAGTTTCTCAACCGCTGTATGTTCATCTACTTCATTCAGCGTAAGGGCTGGCTGGGAAATGACCATGATTTCCTCCTCAATTTCTGGAAGAGTTATCAGCGATCAGGGCAAATCCAGAACTCATTCGCGGATAAGTGGTTGAAAGTGCTTTTCTTAGAGGCTTTCAATAACAAATTCCATGGCGGCCATAGTTATTTGCCGGCAGAAATCAAAGAAGCTCTTTCGCTGGCGCCATATTTGAATGGTGGCCTGTTTGCCGAAAATAGGTTAGACCAGGTCCAGAAAGTTACCATTTCAGATCGACGCTTCGAGCAGATCTTGAGATTCCTGGAACGCTATAACTTCACCATTGCTGAAGATAGCCCGCTGGATAAAGAAGTGGCCGTTGACCCGGAAATGATTGGTAAGGTTTATGAGAGCCTGGTCAATGTTTCTGAATCAATTGACCAACGCGGCGAAGCGGGCATCTACTATACCCCCAGGACTGAGATCGACCTGATGTGCCGCTTATCGCTGGTAGACCATCTGGCTAACCACCTGGGAGAAACCAAAAAAGAATTACTATATCAATTAATCTTCGCACTTGAGCCTGATGAAAAGACTGACGCCGATAAAGCCGTTGCTGCTGCAAGTCTTTGGCCTACGCTGAATGAACGACTTTATGACGTGACGTTGCTGGATCCTGCCTGCGGCTCCGGCTCCTTCCTCGTTGGTATGCTTAACATACTTGATGACCTGCAGGAGCGGGCCAACCGACAGCTTAGCATGTCAGAACTGCCCTATGAAAGGAAGAAGCGTATCATAGGCCAATCGCTGTACGGCGTGGATGTTATGGAGTGGGCTTGCCACGTGGCCGAGCTGCGCCTCTGGCTCGCGCTGATTGTTGATGCTGAATTCACGCGGGAAGAACTGCACGTCCGGCAAGAACCTTTGTTGCCTCACTTCTCCTTTAAAATTCATTGTGGTGACAGCCTGGTACAGGAAGTGGGCGGCATTAACCTTGCACATGTAGCTGCTTCACAGGAAATACCCCCGCAGTTGAAAGCTCGGATCACCAGTCTAAAGAATGAGAAATTGAAATTCTACAACAATGATAAGATATGCCAATTCCCTACAGCAGATGCTTTGAAGAATGAGGAAAAGAGGTTATTCTCGGATATTTTGGATGCCAGGATACATAATATCCAGGAGCGAATCAAATCTTTGCGCCGAAAGCTCGAAGGTCCTCAGTCATATCAAATAGGTTTGGATGGCAAAGGGGCAGCACGACCCCACCAGATTGACTTAGATGCCAGTAAATATCGACTGGAGATTGAAGCACTCATGGCGGAGTTAGCTCAAATAGAGGCTTCAAATAAAGCTCTCGGCGTCTCCAAAGAAGTCCCCTTCGTCTGGGATATTGCCTTTGTCGAAATATTCGAGAGTGAGAAGGATGGCTTCGATATTGTTATAGGTAATCCACCGTACGTACGGCAGGAAGCCATTGCTGATCCAAAAATTCCGCGTGACAAGGTTACGGCGGAAAACAAGAGGGAATACAAAGGCAAGTTAGCCCTCTCGGTATACCAAAAATTTTCTCACTTTTTTGGCTACAAGGCTGGCAGCAATACTGCGGCGCATAAGATTGACGCTAAAAGCGATCTGTATATCTATTTCTACTTGCACGGACTTTCCTTGCTCAACAGCAAAGGCTCATTTTGTTTCATCACCTCAAACTCATGGCTGGATGTGGGTTATGGCGCTGACTTACAGGAATTCCTGCTCAAGCATAGTCATATTAAGTTGGTGCTGGATAATCAGGTTAAACGTACTTTTACCAATGCCGATGTCAACTCAATAATTGTACTCTTTTCCACGTCTGACGACCGAAGTGAATGGGCGCTGGAGAAGACGGCTCGTTTTGTCATGTTCCGAGTGCCATTTGAACATATTGTAAACCCGGTAATCTTTGATGAGATCGAAGAAGCAATTGTACGTAAGGCAACTAAAGAATATCGTGTCTTTCCTATTAAGCAGAGTGAGCTCTTGGAAGATGGCTCAGAAATAACTGAAGAAGAGAAAACCGGAAAAGCCACTGGCCCATTGATTAGGGCTGCCAGCTATATTGGTAACAAGTGGGGCGGCAAATACCTAAGAGCGCCGGATATCTACTGGGCTGTCCTGGACAAGGGTGCCGAATATTTAAGATGCTTATCAGACCTTTTTAATGGGGAAAGATATCTCAATACCGGTGGCGCTGATGGATTCTTTATCATAGATAACGCTGTGAAATCGACGGGTGGTTGCCTATATGTTCATAACGAAAAAGTTATTACTGATAACAATGCTCCTTTTGCTGGAGAAATTGAGAAAGAGTACTTGGTTCCTCTAATAAAGGACTACACAAAGACTGACAAACGAATTGAGATCAACGGTCATGACGCTTATTGCTTAGTTATTGAAGACCAGCCATCAGATAGGGTTAAGGAATATATAAAATGGGGGGAGAAACAAGGGTACAATAATAGGTCCGTCACTAAAAATTAGCATCCCTGGTATCGACCTACTCGGCAAATGCTAAGCACCGCCAAAATCTTGGTGCCCAGAAGCTTCAGCGACTCATACACGATTTACTATAATCCGCGCAATTATTTGTCACTTAGATTTTATAGATTGCATCCAAAGCTGGATGAAGTAGCTCTTATCGCCTATTTAAATACGACTCTTGTTGCGCTCATTATTGAAACGTTAGGTAATAGGAGTTTGGGATTAGGTGTACTTGATTTCTTCATGGCAGATTTCTTATCACTAAGAATCCCGGTCATTCTAAATAATGATTTGAAATCGGCATTCAGTATACTGAAGAGCACGTACGTGTGTACGGTTAAAGAAGAATACGGATTTAACATTATCAATGGTCAACCAGATTTCTATCCACGACAAGAACGGAAGCAACTGGACGATGTAGTATTTGATGCTCTTAGACTTACCAAGGGTGAGCGTGACGCAATCTACGAAGCAATAATCAACCTTGTAGAGGCGAGGATTAATAAAGCCGGCAGCATCTAATGCTTGACATTGTTACCCAATATGGGTAAGATAATACCCGAAATGGGTAATTTCAATGAATGAAAATTTCTGCAGTGGTCTCTTCGGTAAAACACGGCAGGCGGTTTTAGCCCTCCTATACGGGCAAACGGATAGATCTTTTTATACCAAGCAGATACTGGACTCTGTAAAAATAGGCCGCGGGACAGTGCAACGGGAATTGAAAAACCTGACAGATACCGGCATCATCATACGTGAAGTGCAGGGCAGACAGGTCTACTACCGTGCCAATGAAAAATGCCCTATTTTCAATGAACTTAAAAGCATTGTGAGAAAAACCTTCGGCATTGCTGACGTTATTAGACAATCTCTGGCTGCCAAGGCCGATAAAATGCGGGTGGCTTTTGTCTTCGGATCGGTTGCCATGAGCACCGATGACCGAAGAAGTGATATTGACTTAATGGTGGTGGGGGAAATCACTTTTGGTGAATTGATTTCTCTCCTCAAGCCAGCCGAAAAACAAGTAGGCCGAGAGATCACCGCGGTAGTTTATCCAGTTGCCGAATTTAAGAAGAAGGTTAAAGATGACCACCATTTTGTCAAGACCGTGCTTGAGGGCGAGAAAATATTTGTAATTGGCAGCGAAGGTGAGCTTAGAAGATTGGTCAAGAGATAAACTAGTCTTACGGCATCGCCCTTCGGCCAGTGAAATTGCCGAACTGCTGCATATTTGCGACCATGACCTTGAAAAAGTAAAGATAGTGGAACTTGGTCCGGATTGGCGGTTGAGTATTGCTCATAATGCGGCTGTTCAAGCCGCTAAGACGGCACTGGCCGCAGTTGGTTACCGCGCCCGTAAAGAGGGGCAACACTATATTGTTCTGCAATCGCTGGCTTTTACGCTTAAATCGCCCCCCGCCATAATTGATCAGTTAGACAAATTCCGTCAAAAACGTAATATTAGCGACTATGAAAGGGCTGGAAGTGTTACAGATCAAGAGGTTAAAGAAATGATTACTCTGGCCAAACAGCTTCGCACTGACGTGGAGAAATGGCTTCGTGCTAAATATCCTCGTCTCGTTACGGAGATTTAGATGCCGGCACACGATATTATCGACAACCGCAAAGAGATACTAATCGACCATATTAATCGCATATTGAGCTCAACGGACTCAGCGCGATTTGCCGTCGGCTATTTCTTTCTCTCCGGCCTTACCAGCATCGCTGATAAGCTAAAGAGCATTAAGGAACTTCGCCTCCTCATCGGCAATACTACTAATCATGAGACTTTAGAGCAATTAGCGGAAGGCTGCCGGCGACTGGAGCTGGTCAAAGACGCCGCTGAAGCGCAGGCTTACCCGAAGAAAGCCGAAGCTAAACGAATGGCAACAGAAACAGCAGAAAACATCCGTTCCAGCATGGAATTTATGGACCAGACCGATGAGGGTGAGACACTGGTTAAAGAGATGGTGCGGATGATAGAGGACAAGCGTTTGAAAGTGAGCGTCTATACCAAAGGCCGCCTGCATGCCAAGGCCTATATCTTTGACTACGGCGTCATATTTGATAGTAGCGGTAAGCAGGTTGAACGCCACGAAAAGGGTATAGCTATTGTGGGCTCATCCAATCTGACGCTTTCCGGAGTGACTCATAACACAGAGCTGAATGTGGTAGTGCAGGGCAATGATAACCACGCCGAGCTTGTGCGCTGGTTCGACGAACTATGGAATGATTCCCAGGACTTCGATGAGGCTTTGATGCAAGAAATGAAACAGTCCTGGGCACTGGCACCAGTCAAACCTTATGACATTTACATGAAGACCATCTATGCCCTGGTGAAAGACAGGCTGGAGGGTGAAGATGATCGGGACATTCTTTTTGACAGTGAGATCACGCGTCAGCTGGCTGATTTTCAGAAGACGGCGGTCCGTCAGGCCATTCAGATGGTCAGGGATTACGGCGGCGCTTTTGTAGCCGACGTCGTTGGATTAGGCAAATCATATATCGGCGCGGCGGTTGTCAAGCATTTTGAGCGCAGCGATCATTCCCGGCCACTGATAATTTGCCCGGCACCGTTGGTGGAAATGTGGGAAAGGTATAACGAGGTCTATGAACTTAACGCCCGGGTTCTTTCTACGGGCTATTTGAGGGAAGACGATGGGAGCACAACCAATATTTTGCTAAAGGATGCCAAATACCGGGACCGCGATTTCGTACTGATCGATGAGAGCCACAATTTTCGCTACCCTGATACTCAGCGTTATAAAGTAGTGCAGCAATTTCTCTCCACTAGAAGACGTTGCTGCTTCCTGACCGCTACACCGCGTAATAAGACAGCCTGGGACGTCTATTATCAAATAAAGCTATTTCACCAGGATGATAAAACAGAATTTCCAATCGACCCACCTGATTTAAAGCAGTATTTTAAGCTGATAGAGAAAGGTGACAAACAGCTTCCTGACTTGCTTTCCAACGTCCTCATTCGCCGTACCCGCAATCATATCCTAAGATGGTATGGATTTGACGCTCAGACACATCAGCCAGTAGATCCAGCCAAGTTTAGAGATTACATGGATGGTCAACGGCGCGCCTATGTATTTGTCGGTGGAAAACACCAATTCTTCCCCAAGCGTGAATTGGAGACTATTGAGTACAGTATTGAGCAGACATATCAAGGGCTGTACCAGGAGCTACGGAACTACCTTGGCAAACGCAAAAGCGGCTATCCAGTTGAACCAATATCGGGTGAGCTCTCTTACGCTCGATATAGCCTGTATCATTTCGTATCTAAAGACAAGCAACGGCGGGAGCCATATGCCAGCTTACATCGTGCCGGGGTAAACCTCCGTGGTCTAGCCCGTATACTTCTTTTCAAGCGTTTTGAATCCAGTGTATTCGCCTTCCGAGAAACAATTAAGAGATTAATTACTGTCCACCAGCGTTTCTCTGAGGCACTTGCTCAAGGAATTGTACCCGCCGGCGACAAGGCTGAAGAGTTGCTTTATGAACCAAACCAGGTAGAAGAACAGGATTTTATGGATGAGTTGCGCAGGGCATCCGGACGTTACGATGCTGCTGACTTCGATATAGAACGTCTGCGCCGGCATGTTAACCACGATCTTGCGCTATTAAAGAAGATGCTCGAGCTGGTTGAGCCTATTACACCAGACAAAGATGCTAAATTACGTAAACTAAACGAGGAATTAGCGAAGATTCCTCTTAAGGAAGGCAAAAGGCTGATATTCACTCAATATGCGGATACGGCGAGATATTTGTTCGATAATTTAAATCCACAAGCAAAGAAGTCCGATATAGATGTCATTTACAGCGGAGACAAGAGTAAAGCTAGAATAGTTGGCAGATTTGCTCCAAAAGCCAATCCAGAGTATCAATTCGCATCAGGCGAGTGTGAGTTGATGACAGTTATTGCCACTGATGTTCTGGCAGAAGGTCTTAACCTTCAGGACTGCGACAAAATCGTCAATTATGACTTGCATTGGAATCCGGTACGCCTTATTCAACGATTTGGGCGTATTGACCGTATCGGGTCAGATCATGACATCATATATGGATTCAACTTTCTTCCTGAAACAGGTATTGAACGTAATCTTGGACTAAAAGAAAAACTGCATAACCGTATTCAGGAGATACATGACACTATCGGAGAGGATTCCGCTATCCTTGATCGCACTGAGACGCTAAACGAAGAAGCAATGTATGCTATCTATGAAAAGAAAGGCGGGCAGCTAAGCCTGTTCGATGATGAAGAGGGTGAATTGCTTGATATCAACGAAGCTGAGGAACTTATGAGGCAACTTCGCAGAGAGAAACCCGATGAATATGACCGTATTTCAAATCTGAGAGACGGCATCCGCACAGTGAAATCTTCGTCTACTAAAGGGACTTATGTCTTCTGTCAAGCAGGGAGGTATCAGCAGTTATACCTTATGGATGAAACTGGAGAGTTGGTAACCAGGGATATCCCCCGAATATTGGGTATCATAAAATGTGGGCCAGATTTGGAAGGACTTCCACTGCCGAAGGATTATAATGCCAAAATAATGAGGATAAAACAACAATTTGCTGAGGAAGTCAAGCACCGTCAGGCAGAACGTGAATATACGCCCTCTCTGACTCAAGGCCAACGTTATATGCTCAGGGAGTTGCGCGTATTATTCAATGTTACAGATAATGAGGATCTAAAAGCTCAGATAAATATTTTAGAAGGTGCTTTCCGCGGAACCATCACCAGAGCTCTGGCTAAAGAGTTAAATCGACTCCGTCATAACGGAGTGACAGGGCATTCACTCCTGACAAGTCTTGGGGAGCTATATTACCAGCATAATATGCATGATTGGATTGATAAGCGACGTCTGCAAATCGAGGAGCAGCCACCGCCGATAATTATCTGTAGTGAAGGGCTGAAGTAGAAGATAAATTGCCGGCGATAGATATCAAATGATTATTTACTAAACCCTATTACAAACCGTAACAGCCCCGCCACACTCTTGGCGTCCTGTATCTCCCCTCTCGCGATCAGCCCCTTGATCTGTAATATAGGGACGCGCACCAATTCAATCTCGTCGGTGTCCTCGGCGGTCAGCCTGGAGGGCTTGAGGTCCTCGGCCAGGAAGACGTGCAGGTACTCGGTGCAGTAACCGGGCGCAGCGTAGAAGCCGCCCAGTTTGGTCAGCTTGCCGGGGATGTATCCTATCTCCTCCTGCAGCTCGCGCCGTACGGCCTGCTCGGGCGTCTCGCCCGGGTCTATGCCGCCGGCTGGTATCTCCAGCAGCACCCTGCCCGCCGGCCGCCGGTACTGCCGCTCCATGATCACGTTGCCCTCCCCGTCCAGCACCACGCAGGCTATGACGTCATCGTGCTCGACAATCTCCCTGGTGGTGACAACGCCGGAGGCCTTCTCGACCGTCACAATCCTCAACCGCACGGCACGGCCGCTGAAGACGGTCTCCTCTTTAAGCACCTTCTCCTTCGGATTGCTTTTCATTTGGCTTTCCTGGGCAGCCTGTAGACCAGCGCAACCTCTTCGCAGTCCGGGAACTTGGGGCAGGAGTAGCACTCTGCCCAGACCTTGCGCGGCAACTCCAGCTTGTCCACCAGCTTGAAGCCCTGCTTCTTGAAGAAGCCCGGCTTGTAGGTCAGGCAGAAGAGGCGCGGTATGCCCAGCGCTTTGGCCTCATCAATACAGGCCTGCACCAGCGCAGCGCCCAGGCCCTTCTTATGCCTGTTCTCCTCAACGGCCAGCGACTTTATCTCCGCCAGGTCGGCCCAGCTTATATGAAGTGCTACGCAGGCCTCGACTTTTCCTTTGGCATCACGTATAACAAAATAGTCGCGCAGGTTTTCGTATATCTCGCTCAGCGCACGCGGCAGCATCTCGTCACGGGCGGCAAATTTATTCACGAGCTCGTGCATTTTACTCACATCTCCGATGGTGGCTTTTTCTACGTTCGTTTTGGTTTTTATTGGTTTCTTCGCTTTTAGAGTTTGCTTCGTCACTTTGTTCCTCGCAATGGTACTTATTTATCACCCTTACCCTGCCCTCTCCCTCAAGGGAGAGGGATTATTCTTTTAAAGAGGGGCTGTCGCCCCTCTTAGACGCTCCCATACCGTCGGGGCCTCTATTATAATACAATGAGGACTTTCGCTAAGTTACGGGCTCTCTCTTCGATTATAGAGTTTGCCACGTCGCCCCGATTACATCGGGGGCTCCTCGCAATGGCATGGCAGGGAGGTTGCCACGCCCCGATTACGTCGGGGCTCGCAATGACAGGGAAGAAGAACGTCATTGCGAGGCACGCAGTGCCGTGGCAATCTCATAGGGATTTGCCTTTAAGTTTGGTTGTCAGTGTGCTGTAGAAGTCGCTGCGAGGCCTGAGGCGGGTGAACCTGGTCACGTGCGGGCTGAGGCTGACAACAACGCCGTCGCCGTTGCCCAGCGGCTCCTCGACCTGGCCGTCCATGCTGACGACCGCCTCGTGGTTGGTGTGCACCCTGAGCGACACCTTCGTCTCCGGCGAGAGCACCAGCGCCTTGTCCAGGCTGAGGTGCGGACAGACCGCCTTCAATATAATGTCCCGGCTCTCCGGGTAGAGCACCGGCCCGTTGGCCGCCAGCGTATAGCCCGTGCTGCCGGTGGAGGTGGCCACGATGACCGCATCGGCCCTGTAGGTGGTGAAGGGAGTTCCGTCCAATCCGACCTCGATATTGACCAGCCGCATGTTGCGGCCGCGGCCGACCACAACGTCGTTCAGCGCGTGGTAGGTCCTGCCCGACCCGAGCACGGCCTGCAGCATGGTGCGCTGCTCTATCCAGCCCTCGCCGTCAAGTATCCTGTCCAGCTTATCGTTGGCGCCGTCGGCCTCCAGCTCGGTCATGAAGCCCAGCTTGCCGAAGTTGATGCCCACGATGGGTATCGCACGCGGGAAGATGATGCGGGCCACCCTGAGTATGGTGCCGTCGCCGCCCACGCTGATCACCAGGTCCGTGCCGTCCATCAGCCTGGCGGCCTCGGCCTCTTCCCAGGAGGAGTGCAGCCAGCAATCCAGCTTTTTGCCCTTGAGGTAGCTTTCCAGTTTGCGGGCAAAATTCTCGGATTCTTTAACTTTGGGGTGGTATAAGACGCCTACCTTTTTCACAAGTCAGCAATATAGCATCAGTGTATCTGAGTGTCAAACTCACCCTCTCCCCGGCCCTCTCCCTCGTGGGAGAGGGGATCCTTTCTTAAAGAGGGGCTTTACAGCCCCTCTTAGACGCCATCAGGCCGAATGGGCTTCACTTGTGAGACATACATGTTATTGCGAGGCCCGACTTTATCGGGCCGAAGCAATCTCCCTGATTACCGATGCGGTGAGATTGCCACGTCGCCCTGAAGGGCTCCTCGCAATGGCAGTCTTGACAACATATAATTGATCTAGCTATACTACAAAAAGTTGATCCCCACCTGCTGGATGCGGCTTCGGCCGTGTCCCCAGGTGGGTGTATTTTTAAACAGATGCGAACCATTGTATTTATCGATGGTCAAAATCTGTATCATCTGGCTAAAGAGGCATTTGGTGGCGGGGATACAGGCCCGGTCGTTTATTCCTATCCATCTTATGATGTAGAACGTCTAGCTAAAAGACTTGTAAACGCAAAACCTGGTCGTGAGCTGATTCAAATCAGGTTCTATACGGGAGTGCCGGATCCGGATGTGGGCGATGACGAGGAACGCTGGCACACATTTTGGACAAACAAGCTTCGCTTCGTCAGGAACCAGGGAATATATGTCTATAGGGGCAGGATAAATTCCTCCAGACAGGAAAAAGGCGTCGATGTTTCCCTTGCCATCGATTTAGTAGACCTTACTTACCAGAACAAATATGATCTCGGCATAATAGTTAGCCAAGATTGGGACTTCGGCCCGGCCGTACACCTGGCAAAGATCATCGCTGGAGGGCAGGGCCGCACGATACAATTTGAATCCTGGTTCCCCTATGCGCCGGACAAAGGAATCATAGATAGAGGTATTCCCGGAACCACCTGGATAAAGATTGATAAAGCTTTATATGATCGCTGCTTAGACCTTAACGATTACAGATATACTATCCACTGATGACAGGGCGAGTTGACACGTTGCCGGAAAGTGCTAAGATTTCTCTTGTATCACGACGGGGATAAACGCTCTAGGGTAAGTCCGAAGAGGGTTTATCCTCATTATTATTCCAAAGGGTAATCTATGCCCCGAATATCTTGGCGGCGGACTGGGCGAAGGCGATGAAGATGCCGGGGACCACGCCGGCGATGACCACCACGATGCAGCAGAAGGCCAGCGCCAGCCACTCGGGCCAGGAGGCGGCCACCTTCTCGTCCGATTTCGGCTCGGCCAGCCACATGGCCTTGACCACCTTGAAGTAGTAGTAGGCCGAGATGACGCTGTTGATGACGGCGATGATGACCAGCCAGATCAGCCCCTGGTTGACCGCGCCGCTGAAGATGTAGATCTTGGCTATCAGCCCGGCCGTGGGCGGCAGCCCGGTCAGCGAGACCAGGCAGAGCGTCAGCCCCAGCGCCAGCAGCGGCGCACGTTTGCCCATGCCGGCGTAGTCGTCGATCATGTCGCTGTTTATCCTGTTGGAGATGGCGATGATGGCGATGAAGGCGCCCAGGTTGGTCAGCGTGTAGCTGAAAAGGAAGAATAGCAGCCCGGAGCGCACCACGGCGTCCGACTGCGCGGCCATGCCCATGGCGGCCAGGCCGACCATGAGATACCCGGCCTGCGCGATGCTGGAGTAACCCAGCAGCCGCTTGATGTTGGTCTGCACGACGGCTACGAGGTTGCCGAAGGTCATGGTCAGCGCCGCCAGCACGGCGATGATGACACCCCACTCGAAGTGAATCCAGGTTGGGACGCCGAAGGCGGTGAGCAGTATGCGGGTGATGACGGCGAAGCCGGCGGCCTTGCTGGCCACGGAGAGGTAAGCGGTGACCGGCGTGGGAGCGCCCTCGTAAACGTCCGGCACCCACATCTGGAAGGGAACGCTGGCTATTTTGAAGCCGAAGCCGGCTATGACCAGTATCAAACCCGTCAGCAGCACCGGCATGGAGAGCAACTCATTGGCAGGTGCGGCCTTGAGGAAGTCGGAGATGCAGGTCAGGCAGGTGCTGCCCGTCATGCCGAAGACCAGAGCCATGCCGTAGAGCAGCACGGCCGAGGCCACGGCGCCCAGTATCAGGTATTTCAAACCGGCCTCGCTGGATTGTTTGTCCTTGAGGAAGCTGACCAGCGCGTAGAGCGAGATGCTGCTCAGCTCCAGCGAGAGGTAAATAGTGATCAGGTTGACCGACGATACCAGCAGCATCAGGCCGATGGAGGAGAGCAGCAGCAGCGCATAGTACTCGCCCTGGAACTTGTCGAACTTGAGCACGTATTTATAGGAAGCCAGCACAACAAGTATGACGGCGGCCAGTATCAGCAGCTTAAAGAACAGGCCGAACTGGTCGATGGTTATCATCTTGTAGAAGGACTCCGACCCGGCGCCGCCCCACAGCATGACGCAGAAGCCGGAGGCTATCAGCGCGCCGACCACGGCCAGCAGCGGCAGCACGCCCTTGCGGCTGCTGAAGAGGTCCACCAGCACGATGACCAGCGCAAAGGCCAGTACCGTTATCTCGGGCGCCGTATACTTGAACAGGTCCATCATATAAATATTACCCGCCGATCAACTTGGCTATCGGCGCAACTCCCATGTTGATGATATCGGTCAGCACGGCCGGGTAGATGCCGACCAGCATGATGACCACCACGAAGGCGAATGTGCTGATCTTCTCGACTGTGTCGGCGTCGCCCACGCCGTTGTACTTGTCCAGCGGGTAGCCGTAGAAGACCCGCTGCAGCATCCAGAGTATGTAGCCGGCGGTCAGCACCACGCCTGTGACGGCGATCAGCGTGAAGACCGGCATGCCGGCGATGACGGTTGAGGAGAAGGCGCCGGCGAAGGTGATGAACTCGGCCACGAAGCCCGCCGTGCCCGGCAGTCCGAGCGAGGCCAGCCCTGCTATGCTGAAGACCACTGTGATGACGGGCATCTGGCGCGCCAGGCCGGAGAGGTTATTTAAATCACGCGTGTGCGTCTTGTCGTAGACCAGGCCCACCATGGCGAAGAGCAGGCCGGTGATGACGCCGTGGCTGAACATCTGCAGGCTGGCGCCGGCCAGGCTGACCTGGTTCAGCGCAAAGATGCCCAGCAGCACGTAGCCCATGTGGCTGACCGAGGAGTAGGCTATCAGCCGCTTGAGGTCGGTCTGCCTGAGCGTGACGGCCGCGCCGTAGACCACGCCCACCACGGCCAGCGTGCACATGACAGGAGCGAAATAAACCGCTATCTGCGGCAGCATGCTAACCGAGAGGCGTATCATGCCGTAGCCGCCCATCTTGAGCAGGGCGCCCGCCAGTATGACCGAGGCGGCGGTGGGGGCGTTGGTGTGAGCGTCCGGCAGCCAGGTGTGGAAGGGGAAGACCGGCAGCTTGATGGCGAAGCCGATGGTCAGCAGGAAGAACAGCGCCGACAGCGGTATGAATGACGAGCCTATCTCGATGCCGGCCAGCGCCGTGATGTCCAGCGTTTTGGTAATAAAATAGGTGCTGAGTATGCCGGCCAGCATGAAGGCGCTGCCGACCAGCGTGTAGATCAAATACTTGTAGGCGGCGTACTCCTTGCGGCCTGAGCCCCAGATGATGATGAGGAAGAACATGGGTATCAGCTCCAGCTCCCAGAAGAGGAAGAAGAGCACCAGGTCCAGCGAGAGGAAGACGCCCAGTATGCTGGTCTCCAGCAGCAGTATCCAGATGAAGTATTGCTGGGGCCTGAGCTGTATCTTCCAGGAGATGAGCACGGAGACCACGCCCAGGAAGGTCATGAGTATCATCAGCGGCAGGCTGAGCCCGTCCACGCCCAGGTGGTAGAACGAGTTGACCGCCGGTATCCACAGGACCTTCTCCTCGAACTGCATGTGGCCCACGGCCGCGGCCGAGCGGTCGAACATGAGGAAGACGGCCAGCGAGACCAGGAAGGAGGCCAGGGTCGCCGCCAGCGCGATCCACTTGACCGTCCTCTGGCCCGGCCTGGGTATGAGCGCGATGACCAGCAACCCGATGACCGGGAGGAAGATGATCCAGCTCAACAAATTCAAATTCAAGATCATTTACCTCAATGGAACAGGTACACGCACACGGCGATGGCCACGATGCCGATGGCGATGGTGATCACGTAAAGCTGTGTCTGGCCGGTCTGCAGCCTGCGCAGCGCGCCTCCGGCCCCGGCCGTCCCGTCGGCCGCGCCGTTGACGGCGCCGTCCACGATGCTGGAGTCGAACATGGCCATCCACTTGAAGATGCCGTTATATAAAATCTTTTTAACGATGATGTCCTCGTAGAGCACATCGAACCCGTACTTGTTGATGAGCATGGTATAAATCGGCTTAAAGGCCCGGCCGATGGCCTCGGGCTTGATCCACTTCTTGATATACATTACCCAGGCCAGGAAGATGCCCAGCAGCGCCACGATCAGCGCCGCCAGCGGGAGCGGGTGCGAGAAAACGCCCAGCAGGGAGGCCACGATGTTGGTCTCCTCGGCCTCGCTGCCCAGGAGCTGGCTGAAGCCGCCCGTGATGTTGAACCAGCCGGCGCAGACGGCCAGCAGGGCCAGCACGACCATGGGGGCCACCATGACGGCCGGCGACTCGTGCGGGCCGTGCGCGTGGGCGTCGTGCCCGCCGTGCTCCGGCTCGGCGCCGCCCCTGTACTCGCCGTGGAAGGTCATGAAGACGGCGCGGAACATGTAGAAGGCGGTCATGAAGACGGTGATGATGGCCAGCGCAAAGAGCACGGGATTGTGCTCGAAGGCGGCCACCAGTATGCCGTCCTTGCTCCAGAAGCCGGCCAGCGGCCAGATGCCCGCCAGGCTGAGCGAGCCGATGACGAAGGTGATATAGGTCCAGGGCATGGCCTTGCGCAGGCCGCCCATCAGCCGCATGTCGAAGGTGCCGCTGCCGTGGTTGACGCTGCCCGCGCCCAGGAAGAGCAGGCACTTGAAGAAGGCGTGCGTGAAGAGGTGGAAGATGCCGATGGCCACGCTGCCCACGCCCAGGCCCAGCATCATGTAGCCCAGCTGGCTGATGGTGGAGTAGGCCAGCACGCGCTTGATATCGTTCATGACCAGCCCCATGCTGGCGGCAAAGATGGCGGTGAAGGCGCCGATGACGGCCACCACCGTCATGGCCTCGACCGAGTGCTGGTAGAGCGGGTAGAAGCGGGCCACCAGGAAGACGCCGGCCGCCACCATGGTGGCGGCATGTATCAGGGAGCTGACGGGTGTGGGGCCTTCCATGGCGTCGGGCAGCCAGACGTGCAGCGGGAACTGCGCCGACTTGCCGGCGGCGCCGGCGAAGGCGCCGATGGCCACCCAGGTCAGGGTCGAGCCGGCCAGCGCGCCGGTTGCCACCAGCTTATATATGGCCTCGGTATCGAAGGTGCCGGTGCTGGCATATAAAATCAGTATGGCGGCCAGGAAGCCGAAGTCGCCCAGGCGGGTGACGATGAAGGCCTTCTTGGCGGCGTTGGCGGCGGAGGGCTTGTGGAACCAGAAGCCGATCAGCAGGTAGGAGCCCAGGCCGACGCCCTCCCAGAAGACGAACATGAACAGGATATTGTTGGCCAGCACCAGGCCCAGCATGTTGGCGGTGAAGAGCGACATGAAGGCGTAGTAGCGCAGGTAGCCCGGGTCGCCCTGCATGTAGCCCTGCGAGTAGATCTGCACCATCAGGCTGACCAGGGTCACCACCACCACCATCACGGCCGTCAGAGCGTCCAGCATCACGCCGATGTGTATGTTGAGCGTGCCGATGACCGCCCACTGGATATCGTCCACCATGAGCATGTGCTCGGGCGCGGCCATGACGGCGCCCAGCACCCAGAAGGCCAGCGCGCAGGCGACGCCCACGGCGCCGATGGTGACGTAGCCGCCCAGCTTGGGATATTTAGGCAGGAAGGGGCGCAGCACCAATGAGATGAAGAGGAAGGAGAACATGGGCAACAGGAAGATCAGCCAGGGAACGTAAGTCGGCATCAGAGTTTCCTTAAGACCTCCTCAACGACGTGCAAGCGTTCCTGCGAGACGTAGACCTTGTAGGGCACGGACTCCCTCATCTCCAGCCTGGGGGTGTCCGGCAGTATGCGTGCTGGAATGCCCTCGCCCTCGAGGAATTCCTTCCACATCTCGGCCATCATTTTGTTCGGTGCGCTTTTAACCTGTACCCACATATCGTTACCATTTCAAAATGTTGAAATTTTCCATGTCCACGCTCTCGCGGTTGCGGTAGATGGCGAAGACGATGCCGATGCCCACTGCCACCTCGGCGGCGGCCACCACCATGACGAAGATGGCGAAGATCTGCCCGGTCAGAGCCACCGGCGTGACATACAGCGAGAAGGCGATGAGCGTGATGTTAACGGCGTTGAGCATGATCTCCAGCGACATGATGAGCTTGATGACGTTGCGCTGGGTCAGCACGCCAAAGAGGCCGATGCAGAAGAGCACGGCCGAGAGAATCAAATAGTGATAAAGTCCCACTGTAAACATCATTTTTCCCGTATGACGGCGACGGCTCCCAGTATGGCCGAAAGCAGGAGCACCGCGGCTATCTGCACGGTCAGCAGGTAGCCGGGGTCGCCGAACAGCGCCTTGCCCAGCGGCTTGATCGTCTCGTCGAGCGGTGGGTTCTGGGGCAGGCCGAACTGCGTGTTGATGATGCCCCAGCTGATAGCGCCCAGCAGCAGCAATGAGACCAGGCCGGCGACGTATTTGAGCGCGCCCAGCGGCTGGCCCTGCCGCGCATCGCGCGTGAGCATGATGGCCACGATGATCAGCACGGAGATGGCGCCGACGTAAATCAATATCTGCACGATGGCCAGGAAGTCGGCGTGCAGCATCAGGTAGATGGCTGCCACGGTCATGAAGAGCACGATCAGGCAGAGTGCGGCGCGGAAGACGTCCCGCACCAGCAGCACGGCCAGCGCCGAGACCACGGCCAGAGCGGCCAGCCCGTAGAATACCAGATCAGGCACCGGACCCCCTCTTGCGCTTGCTCAGCGGAAGCAGCTTGAGCTTCTGGCCGCCGTCCTCCCGGTTGTAGAGCAGCAGGCTCTGCTTGGGCAGCGCCTCTGCGAACTGGGGGCGGTAGTAGGAGCTGGGCTTGTGCTTCTCGCTGACAGAAAGCATCTCTTTGCTCAACACAAGGTCGCCCCGGCGGTAGTCGGCGCACTCGTAGTCCACGCCCATGGCCAGGGCGTCATAGGGGCAGGACTCCACGCACAGGCCGCAGAAGATGCAGCGGCCGGTATCGACCTCGAACTTGTCCACGATGAACTTGTTGGGCTCTCCACGGTGCGTAACTAAAATAATGTTGCCCTGCAGGCAGGCCTTGGTGCAGGTGCCGCAGCCGGTGCACCTGTCCGGGAACCAGACCAGCTCGTTGCCGCGCGTGCGGCGCGAGATGTTGAGCTTCTCGTCCGGGTACTGCACCGTCAGCGGCGCACGGAAGAGGTGCTTAAGCGTCAGCGCCAGGCCCTTGGCTATGCCCAGCCCGTAGCGTTCAAACTTCAACGCGGCCACCTCCCAGTGTGAACAGCCTGGACCAGAGCAGCACCAGCAGCCCGGCGGCGGCGAAGTTGACGATGATCATGACCCACTGCAGCGCTGCCGGTATGGCCAGCACCTCGATGGCTATTATTATCAAATTGATCACGGCCAGCGGCAGCATGCATTTCCAGGCGAAGGACATGAGCTGGTCCACGCGGAAGCGCGGCACGGTGGAGCGTATCCAGACGATGACGGAGAAGACCAGCATGACCTTGACGATGAACCAGATGACGGGCGGCAGCAGCGGGCCCTGCCAGCCGCTGAGGAAGAGCGTGGTGATGATGCCGGCATAGGCCAGCGCCACGCCGTACTCGCCCAGGTAGAACATGGCGAACTTCATGCCGGAGTACTCGATGTGGTACCCGGCCACTATCTCGGAATCAGCCTCCAGCAGGTCGAAGGGCGAGCGGTTCATCTCGGCCAGCGACCCCAGGAAGAAGATCATGAAGCCCAGCGGCATCATCAGTATGAAGGGGATGCCCTGCGCCTCGACTATTTTGACGGTGGAGAAGGAGCCGGCCACCAGCGCCACGCCGACCAGCGAGAGCACCACCGGCAGCTCGTAGCTGACCATCTGGGCGATGCTGCGCATGCCCGAGATGTAGGAGTACTTGTTGGCCGAGCCCCAGGCGGCCATGAAGATGCCGATGACCGAGATGGAGCTGATGGCTATGACGTAGACGATGCCCACGTTGAGGTCGACCAGCACGGCGCCCTGGCTGATGGGTATGACGGCGAAGATTAGCAGTATGGGCATGAAGACGATGATGGGCGCCAGGAAGTGGATGAGCTTGTCGGCCTTATCCGGGACTATGTCTTCCTTTAATAAAATCTTGACGGCCGTGGCGATGGGCTGGAATATGCCCTCGGGGCCGCAGCGGTTGGGGCCGAGCCGTATCTGGAAGCGGCTGATCAGCCGCCTCTCCCACCAGATGAAGACGATGACGATGGTCAGCACGAAGACGATGATGACCAGTATGCCGACAATGGCCGGCACGGCGTACCAGGCCCACTCGGGCCAGCCCAGGCCTTTGAGGAAAAGCTGGAACTGGTCGAGCAAGGTCATCAGCGGTCTATCTCCCCCAGGACTACGTCCATGCTGCCGAAGATAATGATCATGTCGGCCACCTTCCAGCCGACCATCATGTCCTTGAGCGCGGTGATGTTGATCAGCGTGGGCGGGAAGATGTGCAGCCGGTAGGGCGCGATCGACCCGTCGCTGACGATATAGAAGCCCAGGTTGCCCTTGGGGGCCTCGATGTATCCATATGTTTCGCCTTTGGGCGGGCGGAAGAACTGGGGCACGTCGGCTATGACCGGGCCCTCCTGCGGCATCTGCTTCATGGCCTGCTCGATGATGCGCAGGCTCTGCATCATCTCCAGCACGCGCACCCAGTAGCGGTCGTAGCAGTCGCCGACCTCGCCGATGGGCACATCGAAGTCGAAGCGGTCGTAGATGGAGTAGGGGTCCATCTTGCGCAGATCCCACTTGACGCCGGAAGCGCGCAGCACAGGGCCGCTGGCCCCGATGTTGACGGCCGTCTCCTTGGGTAAGATTCCCACGCCCTTGGAGCGGGCCAGGAAGATCTCGTTGTCCTTGATGAGCTGGTTATATTCACCGATGTACTTGGGCATCTCGTCCACGAACTTTTTCAGCGCCGGCAGGAAGTCGTCCGGCAGGTCCTGGCTGACGCCGCCCACGCGCATGTAGTTATATAGCAGGCGCTGTCCGCAGAGCATGTCGAACAGGTCGAGTATCTTTTCCCTCTCGCGCCACATGTAGAGCACCGGGGTGAAGAAGGCGCCGCAGTCGTTGAGGTAGAAGCCGACGGCCATCATGTGGCTGGAGATGCGCATCAGCTCGGAGATGATGATGCGGATGTACTCGGCGCGCTCGGGCACCTTTATTCCGGCCAGCTTCTCCACCGCCAGGCAGTAGGCCACGTTGTCGGTCATGGAGGCCAGGTAGTCCAGCCTGTCGGTCAGCGGTATGATCTGCGTGTAGGTCCTGGTCTCGGCCAGCTTCTCGATGCCGCGATGCAGGTAGCCGACGATGGGCTCGACGTCGACGACCACCTCGCCGTCCAGCGTCAGCCTGAGACGGAAGACGCCGTGCGTGGACGGGTGCTGCGGCCCGACGTTTAAATAAAATGATTCTGTCTTAACCGGCATTACAGGTAGTCCCTCCGCAGGGGATAGCCGTTGAATCCTTCCCACAGGAGCAGGCGCTTGAGATAGGGATGCCCCTCGAACTTGATGCCCAGCAGGTCGTAGATCTCGCGCTCCTGGTAGTAGGCCGCCCGCCAGACGGGCGTGACCGAGGGCAGAGCCGGGTCCTCCCGCGTGTAGCAGCGCGCCTTGAGGAAGATGCTCTGGTTGTGCTGCATGGAAACGACGCGGTAGACGACCTCGAAATAGTCTATATAGTCCACGCCGGTGACGGCGGTCAGGTAGTCGAAGCCCAGTTTGTTCTTGAAGTGCTCGGCCACCTGCAGCAGCGACTTGCCGTCGATGATGATGGACGACTTGTCGGAGGAGACGACCGAGCCGGGTACGGCCTCGGCTATCTTCTTTGCCAGCTCTTCACCGTTGAGCGCTGTTGTCACCTTGTCTCTTTTCCTTCTTTATTCAGCGATAGGCCCGGGTTGTCGATGGTGCCCTTGACTATCTTGGCGTGCAGGCGGGTGATGCCATAGATCATGGCCTCGGGCCTGGGAGGGCATCCCGGCACGTAAACGTCGACCGGAAGTATGCGGTTGATGCCCGGCACGACGGAGTAGGACTCGCGGAAGGTGCCGCCGGAGATGGCGCAGGCGCCGACGGCGATGACCCACTTGGGCTCCGGCATCTGGTCGTAGATCATCTTGGCGGCCGTGGCCATCTTCCAGGTGATGGTGCCGGTTATGAGCATGACGTCGGCCTGCCTGGGAGAGAAGCGGATGATGTCCATGCCGAAGCGCGGCAGGTCGAAGCGCGGGCCGGAGGCGCCGATCATCTCGAAGGCGCAGCAGGCCGTGCCGAAGATAAGCGGGAAGATGGAGCGCTGCCTGGCCCAGGCGACGGCCATGTCCAGGCTGGTAAGCAATATATTGCGGTGTATCTCTTCATCCAGCCACCTGTCGGGGTCGGGTATGGGGCTGGTGCAGTTCTCGATGAAGGAATTGATCAGCTTGCCTTCGGCGATGTCGGCTTCCTCGGGGGTGTAAAGGTCGGGCCTGACTATTTCCATTGCAGGGCTCCCTTGCGCCAGGCATAAATGTAGCCAACCGTGAGGATGATTAAAAATATACCAACCGCAACAAGCCCGCCGATGCCGAGATCCTTCATATTGACCGCCCAGGGATAGAGGAAGATGGTAAGCATATCGAGGATGACGAAGAGCACCGCGAAGAAGTAGTAGCGGAAGTTGTACTGCACCCAGGTCTTGCCCACCGTGGACATGCCGCACTCGTAGGATACGGTCTTCTCAGAGTTCTTCTTGTGGGGAATGAGCTTGATATAGCGCAGGAGAATGGGTAACACAGGTATGGTTACCGTGAAGAGTATGGCTATGATGAGCAGTATTCCGACGTAACCGAACTGTTCGAGCACTTTTGGAAGCTCTCCTGTCTAAAAAGCCATTGGTTAGTATATTACAAGAGTCAAAACTGTGTCAAAGCCAATTTGAATAGCTTGACTTACGATTGTTATTGAGTATTATAATTAATGCCCGGCTGATATTATTCCATCGATCGAAAGCAGCGGGCATCGGCTAAAATGCGTATTACGGGCGGCTCCGCCAAGGGGCAAATACTCAAGACCGTGCCGGGTCCGGCCGTCAGGCCGACCACCGACAGGGTGCGTGAGGCCATCTTCTCCATGCTCGGCTCACTGGCGGGCGGGCAGGACAGAGGGCTCGACCTCTACGCCGGCAGCGGCGCGCTGGGCATCGAGGCGCTCAGCCGCGATGCGGGCTGGATGGACTTCGTGGACCAGAACAACAGGTGCTGCCAGGTGATCAAGCAGAACCTGCAGAAGACCGGCTTCGCCGGCAGGTCGCACGTTTATTGCTGCCCGGTGGGCAAGGCGCTGGGCTTCCTCGGCGACAGCTACGACTTCATCTTCCTCGACCCGCCCTATGCCGATACCACGCTGGGCGCTACGCTGGCCGGCATAGCCGGCTCGAAGCTGGTTGCGCACAACTCCATAGTACTGGCCTCGCACTCGTCGCGCTCTGCTCTCGAGGACCGCTACGACGGGCTGTCCCGGATCAAAGAGAAGAAGTACGGCGATACCTGTATATCAATCTACCGCAAGGAGGACTCAGCTTGACTACGGCTATCTATCCCGGCAGCTTCGATCCCATTACCAACGGCCACCTGGATATCATCAAGAGGGCTTCTTCAATCTTCGACAGGCTGCTCATCGGCATCTACGACATACCTCAGAAGGCCCTGCTCTTCACTGTGGAGGAGAGGGTGGAGCTGGCCCGCAAGGCCGTCGCCGAGTACAAGAACGTCGAGGTGGTATCCTACTCCGGCATCACGGTGGAGTACGCCCGCAAGATGAAGGCCCAGGTGCTGGTGCGCGGCCTGCGCGCCAGCTCGGACTTCGAGCGAGAGTTTGAGATGGCCCTGATGAACAAGAAGCTGGCGCCTGACATCGAGCTGGTCTGCTTCATGGCCAGCCTGCGCTACCAGTTCCTCAGCTCCAGCCTGCTCAAGGAGATCATCAAGCTGGGCGGCAACCTGGACGACATGGTCCCGCCGGACGTGGCGGCCGCACTGAAGAGAAAACTACTGCCCTAGTTTTTAATTGCACATATAAATAAATTGTGGAGGTTTTACAGAAATGGCTTACAAAATAACTGATGACTGCATCAGCTGCGGAGCCTGTGAGGCCGAATGCAAGAACGAAGCCATCAAAGAAGGGGAAACCATATACGTGATTGACCCGGCCAAGTGCACGGAGTGCGTAGGCTGGTTTGATAAGCCCAAGTGCGCCGAGGTCTGCCCGGTGGACTGCTGCGTGGCCGATGAGGCCCATAAGGAGTCCAAGGAGCAGCTCCTGGAGAAATGGAAGAAGATGCACCCGGGCAAAACCCCCGCCTGAGCTTTTTAATACTTTAAGATGCTGACCATCGACCTTGATCTTATGCCGGTCAAGGGAAGCGAACTTATTCTTGATGCCGGCTGCGGCAACGGCCGGCATATCTGGCAGGTATCCAAGGCCAATCCGGGCACCTCCGTGGCCATGGACCTGGACATGCAGAGCCTGCAGCGTGCCCGCTACATGCTCGGCCAGATGGATGGGAAGTCGGAGACCGCCGGCTCGTGGCACCTGGTCTCCGGCAGCATTACCCGCCTGCCCTTCGAGAACTCCCTGTTTGATAAGGTGATCTGCTCCGAGGTGCTGGAGCATATCCCCGACGACCATAAGGCGCTGTCCGAGCTGCTGCGCGTGCTCAAGCCGGGCGGCATACTGGCCGTCAGCGTGCCCTCCTACCTGGCCGAGTCGGTCTGCTGGAAGATATCCGACGACTATCACAACACACCGGGCGGGCATATCAGGGTCTACAGGCACAGGGAGATACTGGACTTACTTAAGGATTTCAAGCTGGAGATTTATGCGGTGCGCTACAAGCACGCACTGCACTCTTTCTACTGGTGGTCGAAGGGCCTCTTCGGGCTGAAGAACGAGAAGGCACTTGTACCTTCTATATATTATAAGTTCCTGGTCTGGGATATCTACACGCAGCACAGGTACACCAAATGGCTGGAAAACGGCCTCAACCGCATCGTCCCCAAGAGCACCGTCATCTACTGCCGCAAGCCGGCCTGACAGGCCTTAGGGTTTCTTCAGCTCGATCCGTATAAATGCGCCTTCCGTCCTGATGTCGGCTTTAGTAAAGAGGCTCTCGCTGATAGCACGGGCGATCTTTCCTGAGAAGTATTCCGCCGTCTTCAGCCCCGTATGGCCGTGTGCCCAGAACCTCTTAACCAGGCGCATGGGAAGCGGCAGAGCATCGATGCCCAGCATCCTGGCCGTCTGGTCGTATTCTTCCATGGTGGCGTCGCTGCGCCCGTCGAATATCCAGGCCTGCCCTCCCGGCTTCAGCACCCTGTAAATCTCGTTGAAGGCATCCACGGGTTTGGGTATATGGTGAAGCGTCTCAGTGCTTACTATAAGATCCAGGAAATTGCTTTCAAAGCCCGTAGCGCAGGCGTTGGCGACTTTGAACTCCACCCTGCCCCCGACGCCCTCCCTGGCGGCGTTGCCCCTGGCTATGGCTATCATATCATCCGAAAGGTCGAGGCCGAACAACCTGGCGTCCTTTATGCGCCTGGCTATTTCTATGGGCAGCCGGCCCGGCCCTGTTCCGATATCGAGAATATTGCCTGATATGCCCCTGCTCTCAATCTCGTCAGCAATTACCTTGAACCAGCTGGCAAAGATGCGGTTGGGGAACCTGTCATACAGCCTGCTTAAAGGCCAGGGTATCTTCTCGATCACAATCGACTTTTCGCCAGCCTTCCATAGCATTACTTTTCTTCCGGTGCCTGCCATTCGTAGTTGATACCGTATCTACCGCATGGCAAGCTAGGTTTATTAAAAGTAGCCGAATCCAAAGGCCCAATTAAATCTGCGATATCCCATTGTTGATTTGCCCCCTGCACAACCAGCTTCACGTTTTTTAACGACCAGGTTTCGTGGTTATTATGCACGCTGATAATATAGAAGCAGGATTTTCCACCCGTCCCAACATAATATCCCGCATCACCGTCAACCTGTATATAGGAGCTGTCGGGAGGACCTTCTTTCTTACTGGCTGGTGGTGCAACCACAGTGAACTGGGCCGTTTTCGACACCAGTCTTGCCGTGTGCTGACCAATCTTGGATTCACTGAGCCCCCAGATTAGAGTCCTGGTTTCATTGCAGCTCAATGTTATTGCTTCTCGCATTGCTTCCACTTCGTCCACGTACAATATCGCCGTAAAATTATCGGCTGATCCTCCTACATTGGACATCTGAGCTGTAACGGTAATTTTCTGGCCTGGTGCTACCTCTTTTGGAGATAGCATTATGCTGTCAACCACAATTTTTGCAGGTATTTTCGACTGCGGCGGGGTTTTTGTGCAGGATGCCAGCAGTCCAGTGCTCAGTATAGCTGCTAGAATTGCCAAAGCCAGTTTATTCATCTTCAACCTCCTCACTTTGTCGACAGGCTTTTATATAAGCTATTTCGCTCCCAGCGCTTTAGCCTTGTTATAGGCGGCCTCTGCGGCAGAGATAAGAAGGGACCTCATCCCTCCCACCTCCAGCTTGTAGAGGGCCTCGGCGGTGGTGCCGCCAGGCGATGTGACCATGTTGCGTAGCTCGGCCGGGTGTTTGGCCGTCTTCTTCATGGCCTCGGCCGAGCCGGCGATGGTCTCGACCACCAGCTTCCGGGCCATGTCACGCGGCAGGCCGATGTGCACGCCGGCGTCTATCAGTGCCTCGATGAAGAGGAAGACGTAGGCCGGGCCGCTGCCGCTGATGGCCGTGGCCATATCAATATACTTCTCATCGGCAAAGAACTGCTCCTCGCCCATGGCCAGCAGTATCGCCCTGGCCGTGGCCTGTTCCTTCTCGCCGACCTGCCCGGCGGCCGTCCAGGCCGTCATGCCCCTGCCTACCTGTGCCGGCGTGTTGGGCATGGCCCTGACCACCTTGCGATAGTTGAGCTTGCCGCACAGCGTGTCAAGCGTGACGCCGGCGGCAATGGAGATAACAAGCTGCGACTTGAGGCTGCCGGCAATCCCCTCCATAGTGGCAACCATATCCTGCGGCTTGACGGCCAGTATGATGACATCGGCGGCTCGGGCCACAGCTGCATTGTCGCTGACAGCCTTGAGGCCGTACTTGCTCTTGAAATAATCGCGGCGCCGCGGGATGACATCGCACACGCTGATGTCCGCTTTGGCCGCCAGCCTCTTGCGCAATATGCTCTTGATAATGGCCTCGCCCATAGTTCCGCCGCCAATTACTGCTACCTTCATCGCTCAGCTCCTTTCACCGAAAATTGCGCGGCCGATGCGCAGCATGGTCGCGCCCTCTTCAACCGCCACCTCAAAGTCATCCGTCATGCCCATCGACAATTCTTTAAAATCAAATCTTTCGTTCAACTGCCTCAGGCTGCGAAAAACAAGCCTCACCTCTTCCGAGTTGCTCACCAGCGGGGCAATTGTCATCAGGCCCAGCACCTCCAGGTTCGGCAGAGCCATTATACCTTTGACGGCCTCATCCAGCTCCTCCGCTTTAAAACCGTACTTGGTCTGCTCGCCCGTCAGGTTGACCTCCATGAACACCGGCAGCCTGCTCTGCGCTCCCGCGTTCAGCTTCTCAGCCAGCCTGACCGAGTCCACGCTATGGATTATGTCAAATAATTTAAGCGCCTCTTTCACCTTATTCGACTGCAGGTGGCCGATGAAGTGCAGCCTGAATCCCGCCCTTAGGTCGGCCAGCAGCGGATACTTGGCCAGGGCCTCCTGCACACGGTTCTCGCCCAGGTCCGCCGCACCGCTCTCGATGGCAGCCCTGACCGCAGGCGCCGGGAAGTTCTTGGCCACGGCGATCAGCCTGACTGCGGAAAGCCGCCTTCCGCTCCTTATGCAGGCGTCGGCGATACGCCTGCGCACGTCCGCCAGGTTATTAATGATATGCTGACGCTCAGTATTATCCACTTCACAACGCGGCGCTATTCGTAGATCTTCTCGTCGGCCGCCTGCGCCTCCTGGGCATCTTCCTCGACGTTGCGTATCTTCTCCGTGACGGCCAGCGTCTCGCTGAAATACTCATGCTGTATGATGAGGTTCATGATCTCGCTGGTGCCCGTCCAGATGATCATCAGCCTGGCGTCGCGCAGCATTTTCTCGATGGGATAGACGTTGGTGTAGCCGATGCCGCCCACCACCTGCATGGCATTGTTGACTATCTCCCAGGCAGCCTCGGTGCCGAACTTCTTGGCCTCTGATACCAGCCTGCGGGAATAGCCCGTGCTGCCCACGGAGTCGACCGTGGCCGCCGCGCCGTATATCAGCATGCGCGCCGCGTCCAGCCTGGTGACGCTCTCGGCAATCCTGAAGCTCACACCTTCGAACTCGCGTATCTTGCGGCCGAAGGCCTTGCGCTTGTTGGCGTATCTGGTGGCTATCTCAAGTCCAGACCTGGCCAGGCCGATGGCGCCCGCCGCCGAGGTCATCCTCTCCGGTATCATCATCTGGTTGAACACATCGGCGCCGCGGTTGAGACCAAGCACGAGGTTCTCCTTGGGAACCTTGCAGTCCTTGAATACCAGGCGGCCGGCGCCTCCCCCCCTGGTGCCCAGCAGGCCATAGACATACTTGGCTTCAACGCCCTGGTCACGCTCGACAATGAAGGCGCTGATTGATTTGTTGCCCGCCCCCTCCGTCCTGGCATAGACCAGGAAGATGTCGGCGCCCTCTGCCCCGACCACGAAGCGCTTCTGCCCGTTGAGTATGAAATAATCGCCCTTCTGCACGGCGGTGGTGGTGGCGCCGAAGAAGTCCGACCCCCCGCGCGGCTCGGTCAGCGCCTCGGCGCAGAATATCTTGCCCTTGAGCAGCGGCTCGAGGTACTTCTTTTTCTGCGCGTCCGTGCCGAAGACGTCCAGCGCCTCGCCCACGATGCTGACCAGCGAGAACAGGCAGCCCAGCGACATGCCGAGCACGCCTATCTCCTCCAGCGCTATTATCTCATCCACCCACTTGAGCCCCCTGCCGCCGTAGTCCTTGGAAAAGCGCAGGCCGAGCAGGTTCTTCTTGGCCAGCCCGACTACGTACTCCCGCGGGTACCTGACCTTGTCGGCGTCCATGTCCAGCAGGAGCTGGCGGGGGACTGTTTTTACGTAGGCGCGCACCTCTTCACGCAAGGCCTTCTGTTTATCGGTCATTAATGATTCGAGCATGACATCACCTCGCATGTCGCCGGGGACATATTCTAAAGCTCTCAGGGCGACTATTTTATTTCAGCACTATGTTAAGCAGCTTGCCGGGGACGTAGATGGTCTTGGCTATGGTCCTGCCTTCCATATAGGACTTGATGCGCTCCTGGCTGAAAGCCGTCTTCTTGGCCTCTTCCTCGCTGATGGACGCGGGCACGGCCAGCTTGTCACGCACCTTGCCGTTGACTTGCACCACAAGAGTGACCTCTTCGTCCGCAGCCAGCGCCGGGTCCCAGGCCGGCCATTTCTGGTTGTGTATGCTGTAGGGATAGCCCAGGCCGGCCCACAGCTCCTCGACTATGTGAGGGGCCGAGGGCGCAACCAGCACCAGCAGTATCTTCACGGCCTCCTTCCAGGTGGCGTCTGATACCGACCCGGCCTCCAGTATCCTGGAAAGCATGTTGGTATATTCCATCAGCGCGGCCAGCATGGTATTGAAGTGAAAGCGCTCCATGTCCTCGGAGACCTTCCTGATGGTCTTGTGCATGGCCCGCCTGCACTCTTTCTCGCTCTCCGCCTCCACAGCTTTGACTTTATATTCAGACGTCACCAGGTTCCAGATGCGGTTGAGCCAGCGACTCATGCCTACTATGCCCTTGTCGCTCCAGTCGCCCCCCTGCTCCCAGGGCCCTACGAACATGAGATACAGGCGCACTGCATCGGCGCCCATGTCGCCCACGTAATCGTCGGGCGTAACAACGTTGCCCTTGGACTTGCTCATCTTCTCGCCCGAGCTGACGATGATGCCCTGGTTGAACAGCTTGATGAAGGGCTCGTCGAAGTCCACAATGCCGCAGTCCCGGATGGCCTTGACGAAGAAGCGGGCATAAAGCAGGTGCATGGTGGCATGCTCGGCGCCTCCCGTGTAAAGGTCGACCGGCATCCAGTACTTCAGCTTGCTTTTTTCAAAGGGATATTTGTCGTAGTGCGGGCTGGTGTAGCGCAGGAAGTACCAGGAGGAGCACATGAAGGTGTCCATGGTGTCCGTCTCGCGCCTGGCCGGGCCTCCGCATTTGGGGCATTTGGTGTTCACAAAAGGCTCGCAGTACTTGAGCGGCGATTCGCCCGTAGGCTTGAACTCCACATCGGGCGGAAGCAATACCGGCAGGTCCTTCTCCGGCACGGGGACGATGCCGTCCTTGGGACAGTAGATCATGGGTATGGGCGCGCCCCAGTACCTCTGCCTCGAAATAAGCCAGTCACGCAGGCGGTAGGTGATGGTCTTGCCGCCCCAGCCCTTGCCCGCCAAATACTCGCAGATGGCGTCAACCATCTGCACGTCCGTCAGCCCGTTGAACTGGGCGGAGTTGACCATGCGGCCGCCTTCGACGTGCGCCATCTCCAGGTCCTTGCCGTCCCAGTCATCCGGCGCCACTACAATTCTTATGGGAATGCCGTACTTCTTGGCGAAGTCGAAGTCGCGCTGGTCGTGCGCCGGCACGCCCATGACGGCGCCCGTGCCGTACTGAGGAAGCACATAGTCGGCTATATAAATCGGCACCTTCTCTCCGTTGACGCGGTTGATGACATGGCTGCCCAGGAAGACGCCGGTCTTCTCGGTCTCGGCCGCCGTCCTTTCAAACTCCGTCTGCCGCTGGGCGTTGCGTATATAGGCCTCCACCTCTTTCCTGTGCTCCAGTGTGGTCAGCGCCGGCACCAGCGGATGCTCCGGCGCCATCACGAAGAAGGTAACGCCGTAGACGGTATCCGGACGCGTGGTGAAGACCCTTATCTCCTTTTCTCTAACGCCCGGGTGATCCAGGCCGAAGCTTATATCAGCGCCGTAGCTCTTGCCTATCCAGTTGGTCTGCATGATCTTGATGCGCTCGGGCCAGTCAATGTCCTTGAACTCGAGCAGCTCGTCGGCATACTTGGTGATTTTGAAGAACCACTGCTCGAGCTGCTTCTTTTCGGCGATGCTGTCACAACGCCAGCAAAGGCCCTCGGACGATACCTGCTCATTGGCCAGCACCGTCTGGCACCTGGGACACCAGTTGACCGTGCCCATGCCGCGGTAGGCCAGGCCCGCTTCGTAAAGCTTGAGGAAAAACCACTGCGTCCATTTATAGTAGTCCGGCAGGCAGGTGACCACCTCGCGGCTCCAGTCATAAATGGCGCCGATAGTGCGCAGCTGCCGGCGCATATTCTCCACATTCTTCATGGTCCACTCGGCCGGGCTGATGCCTGTCTGAATGGCCTTGTTCTCGGCGGGCAATCCGAATGCGTCGAATCCCATGGGATGCATCACGTTGAAACCGTGCATCATCTTGAACCTGGCATAGACGTCCGACGGCGCCATGGCATACCAGTGACCTATGTGCAGGTCGCCGGAGGTATAGGGGAACATGGTCAGCGCGTAAAACTTGGGCCTGGGATCATCCTCTTTTACCTCATACAGATGATCGGCCGCCCACCTGTCCTGCCACTTCTTCTCGATCTCCTGGGGATTATACCTGTTCGAAGCATTCATAATAGGTCAAATTTTAACCTTTGAATTTGCTTTCCGTCAATATATCTAACTCAGCGCGGAAATTTAATAGATAGCGAAAAGTCAAAACTGGTATCATTGAGCTGATGGAAAGAGGCGAGTTCGAAGAGCTGGTATTCCGCGCCGTTCAGGGCATACCGGACGAGTTCCAGGACCTGCTGGAAAACATCGAGATTGTCGTACAGGACTGGCCGAGCAGGAGCCAGATAAGAAAACTCCGGCTTCGAGACAAGTACGACCTGCTCGGCCTCTACGAGGGAACACCCAGGACGGAGCGAGACCAGCGCTATAACCTGGTTCCGCCTGACCGGATCACCATATTCCAGGGGCCGCTGGAGTCCGAGTGCCGCAACAGTGCCGAGCTGCAGGAAGAAGTAGCCCGCGTGGTCAAGCACGAGATCGCTCATTATTTCGGCCTGGACGAGGCGCGATTGGAGGAAATTGAGAAAGGCGGCGGCGATTAAAATGATATTGATTTACATGTAATTTTAGAGTAGAGTATTACAAAGGTTATATGTGTCTAAAATTTCGGAGGCTCAATCTGATGAAAAGATTGCTACTGTCGTTACCGATTGCCCTCATGACACTGATGGTAGTTGTTAGCCCCGTCGCCGTTTTCGCAAGCAATTCATGCTCGTCCGACCGTAATTTACACGAAATACAGCCGTTGATCGCATTCGGCGGGCCGACGGATGTGAAGGTGCTGGCAACAGACAACGTCTCCACCCTGCCCGCGGGCATAACCCTGACCAAGGGAGTGCCCTTCATCTCTCCCAGCGAGGTCAATAAAGGCGACCCCGTAACTGTAAAGGTGCGGGCGACCAACACCACTACGGACCCGATATCTTATTCCTTTGGTGTGAAGATAAACGGCAAGTCCGCCGGCACGCCCCAGTTGATCACACTTGACGCTTCCAGCAGTAAGGATATAGTTTTCCAGGTCAATGCCGGCGATCCCGGCACCTACGAAGTGACGGTGGGAGATCTATCAAGCTCCTTCACCGTAAAGGGAGGCGGTATGTTCGACATGTTCCCACCGTATCTATGGGGATTCTTCGGCATCGTCCTGGGCGTAATCATCATGATGATCGTCCTGATGGTCACCAAGCCTAAGAAGAAGGGTGCACCCGGGATGGAGCAGGCCAAAGCCAAAGGTAAGCAGAAAGGTAAAGGCGCTAAGCCCGGTGCGGAAGCTGCCATGGGACCGGGCGGACGCCCCAGAATGGCCGGTATGCCGGATAATTTTCTTATGAGCATGTCTGATTCCGGGCAGCCCGGTCAACCGGGTCAGCCCGGTGCTCCGCAGGATATGCAGATGCCCGGTATGGCAGGGATGCCTGGTATGCCGGGGATGCCGGGGATGCCCGGTATGCAGCCGCCGTATCCTCAGGGACCGGGTGGCGCACAGCCGCCTTTCCAGCCAGGCCAGCCGGGAATGCCTCCGGGAATGCAGCCGCCTATGAGGGGGCCGCAGTTCCCGCCTCAGGGTCCTGTGCCGCCTGGAGGACAGCCTCCGTCCATGCCGGGAATGCCGCCAGGAATGCCACCTGGCATGCCTCCGCAGGGAGGCCCTGGCCATCCGCCGGTACCCGGTATGCCGGGAGGACCGGTAATGCCTCCGGGCATGAGGCCACAGGCGCCGGTGCCTCCGGGCATGCAGGCACCTCGTGCGCCGGGAATGCCGCCGCCCATGCAGGCTCCGGGCCAGCCGGGGATGCCACCTCCGATGCAGGCACCAATGGCCCCCGGCATGCAGGCGCCGCCTCAGCCGGGCATGCAGCCCCCGGCTCCGGGCGCGGGCGCCCCCGCCACCATGCCCAAGTTCGCGGTGAGCAACCTGATAATAACTCCCAATAGTGTCAAGGTGGGAGAGCCGATTAATGTAAGCGTTATCGTACTGAACAATGGAATCCAGACCGGTAAGTACAGCGTGGTGCTCAGGATCTCAGGTGTGGTGGAGAACATCAGCGACATGACGCTTCCTCCGGGCGCCAGCCAGGCAGCCAGCTTCACGGTGGTCAAGGACGTGGCCGGCGACTACTACGCTGATATAGACGGACTGGGAGGCTTCTTCACGGTTATACCGCTGGCCCCGCCGTCTTTCATAGTAAGCAATTTCTCCGTGGGCCCCGAGCGCGTCAGGCAGGGTCAGGCGGTGACGGTTACCGCCTCTGTTACCAATGTCGGCGAGGTCTCAGGCACTCACACGCTGGTGGTGCGGATAAAGGGCATCTCGGAGTGCCAGCAGGACATAACCCTGGGACCGGGACAGACGCAAAATGTCGACTTTCATATAACCAAGGATGCACCGGGCTTTTATCCCGTATCAATGGAGAACTGGACAGGCAAATTCGTGGTAGAAATGGATTGGACCGGGTAGCAAAAAGGTCTGTTACTCTTTATACCCGGTGTCGGTCTTGATAAGCGTGGCGTTATCGTCCAGATAATCTATATACAGTATTCCGTTTAAGTGGTCTATCTCGTGTTCCAGCACCTGCGCCAGTAGCTCTGTGGCCTTCTTGCGCACCAGTTTGCCATGCCGGTCACGTGCACGTACCTTTATTGATTCCGACCTGCACAGCTCAGCCTGGTAGCCAGGTATGCTCAGGCAACCCTCCATGACCAGCCTTTCGCCCTTCCTTTCTACTATTTCCGGGTTGATGAACACCTGTACTTCCTCGTCGGGCAACTGGACAAGGGCGATGCGCAGAGGAACGCCCACCTGATTGGCCGCCAGCCCGACCCCGTTGGCCGCATCCAGCGTCTCAGCCATATCATCGATCAGTTTCTGGACGGAAGCATCGATGGCCGTCACTTTTTTACTTTTTTTCCTGAGCACCGGGTCGGGATTTGTACGGATTTTCAGTATCGCCATGGTAAATCATTAAACCATACCCACCGGGTCTACGTCCAAAATCCACCCGTTGGGCAGCTCCATATCCTTTATTATATCCTGAACTTCCTGCCCCACAATAATCAGTTGCATCTGAAAACGCCTGCGCAACCTGGCGATGAAGGCCGGCGCCGGGCCGATGAGCTTGAATCCTGCCTCTCCGGTTTCAGCAATCTTCGTCCTGACCAGCCCGGCCACCCGTTCGGCCTCGCCCCTGCATTTCTCCTCCCTATAATGGCTGTAGACCATTCGGGCCATGCGGCTGAAAGGCGGATAGCCGAAGCTGCGCCTGTATTCAATCTCGTGCTGGTAAAATCCGGCGTAGTCATGCAGGGCCGCATATTTAATTGCGTAGTTCTCCGGATTGTACGTCTGAATAACAGCATGGCCGGGCACCAGACCCCTGCCCGCCCTGCCTTCCACCTGGCATAAAAGCTGAAAAGTGCGCTCGCTGGCCCTGAAATCGGGCAGGTTCAGCCCCGTATCGGCATTCACGATCCCGACCAGCGAAACGGAGGGGAAATCCAGCCCCTTGGCCAGTATCTGCGTTCCCACGAGTATGTCGGCCTCGTGGCGATTGAAGCTTCTCACCGTCCTTTCATATTCCTTCGTCCTGGCCATGGTATCGCTGTCGAAACGTATCACCCTGGCAGAGTGGAAAAGCCTGTGGCACTCTGCTTCCACCGTCTCGGTACCGATGCCTGAAAACTTAATCCTTGTGCTGGAGCAGTTGGGGCATTTCTTTATCATGGAATAAACCCGCCGGCAGTGATGGCAGATCAACCTATCGCCGGCGGCATGATAGGTCAGGGCCACGGCACATCTCTTGCAACTCGGCACGTAGCCGCAGTCCCAGCACTGTAAAAAATTGGCCGAGCCCCGCCTGTTAATGAATAGTATCACCTGCTCGTTTCTATCCAGCGCAGATCCGATGCCGTCTTTCAGCCGGCGGCTGAAGATTCCCCTGCTGCCCGCCTTCAGCTCATCCCGCATGTTTACGATGTCGACCTCCGGCAATGATGCATCACCCTGGGGAGTGACGCGCTCCTTGAGCTCGATGAGCTCAAATTCGTTATCCATTGTCTTATAGTACGTGCATACGTTGGGGGTGGCGCTGCCCAGTATCACCGTGGCGCCACTCAGCTCAGCCAGCTTGAGCGCCACGTCACGCGCGTGGTAGCGCGGCGTCTTCTCCATCTGCTTGTAAGCCCATTCATGCTCCTCATCCACTATAATCAATCCTATGTCCGGCTGTGGAGCGAATACAGCGCTGCGCGGGCCGATGACAACGTCGAAATGGCCCTGCTGGATGCGTTGCCACTCATCATACTGCTCGCCGATGGACAGCTTGCTGTGCAAAATCGCTACCCTGCCGGGAAACCTGGCAAAGAAACGGTCGATGGTCTGCGCGGTCAGGGCTATTTCCGGCACCAGGCAGATGCCCTTCTTGCCCATACGGACTGTCTCCTGCAGGGCGCGCAGATAGATCTCCGTCTTTCCACTACCCGTCACGCCGTGCAGCATGAAAACCCGGCTTTCATTGCTGCTGTCTTTCCGTGCGAGCGAGGCACGGATATGCGACCAGGCCGAGGCCTGACTGTCCGTAAAGGTCAGAGGCAGCTCCAGCGGAAGATCCAGGCGGGATAAAGGGTCTCTGGACTGCTGGACTATGTCCTGTTGTATCAGCCCGGCCGTAAGCAGGGCGTTGATTGTATTGCTCCCGCAGCCTGCCTGCCTCTCCACGCCCTGAATCGTCATGGTGCCTTTTTTAGCCAGCAGTTCCAGCACACTGGCCTGTTTGAATGCCCGCTTTTTCCTCAGCCGGGCCTCCGCATCTCCGGCAGGGTCTGCACCTGGATTCAAGCGTATGTACCTGACGAGTTTGGGCTTGATTACCTTGCCGCTTTCAAATGCCGGGGGCAGCATCAGAGCCACGGCGGCAAATAGAGGGGATACGTAATAATCGGCGATCCACTGCGCCAGATCGATCGCCTGCGGAGAAATTGAGATGCCAGGTTCAATCAGGCCAGCGATATCTTTCGTTTCCGGGAAAGAAGAATAGTCCGTCAGCTTGACGATGATACCCTGCAGCGTCCTGGGGCCGAACGGTACCAGCACCCCATACCCAACCCGTGCCTCCAGCGTCTCCGGTAATGAATAAGTGAAAGCGTGACGATGGCCGCCGGGTGCGTTGACGGCCACCTCAGCATATTTCATCCAAATGGAACTGGTTATTTGGATTCAGGCGTTGAATCCGCAGGCTGCTCCGCTTCGGGTTCCATCACGATCTCCCCCTCGGGAGTCATGTGGGCAGTAGCCTCAGCAACCCTTTCCCGCCTTTCCTTGAGCCTGGCCTCTTTGGTGCTCAGCCTTCTGATGTAGTAAAGTTTGCTGCGGCGTACCTTGCCATGCCTGACCACTTCGATCTTCTCCAGCAGAGGCGAGGCCAGGGGGAAGGTATGCTCCACGCCTATTCCAGAGGTCACCCTTCTGACCGTGAAGTTGCCGCCTGCACCGGCCTTGGCAATCTTGATGACCATGCCCGGGAATGTCTGGACACGTTCTCTATTCGCTTCCTTTATTTTAAAGCTCACTCGAACGTTATCGCCTGTGGCTATCTTCGGCAAATTCGCATTTACCTTGGTCTTGCCTAGTGTCTTGATGTCCATCTCAGTCCTTTCCTTATTTATATATATCAGTTATTTATTATACCTGCTGCTTTGATTGTCCTGTAGTCTGCATCTGTAAGCACGGCTTTTTCCAGCAAGTCCGGCCTCCTTTGAGCAGTCCTCAATACGCTCTGCTCTCTTCGCCACCTGGCAACTTCCTTGTGGTTGCCGGAGAGAAGCACATCGGGCACTTTCCATCCCCTGTACTCCGGCGGCCTGGTATACTGGGGATACTCCAGCAGGTTCTCTACATGCGATTCCTCAGTGAGCGAGGCGTTGGACCCAATCGAGCCCGGCATCAGCCTGACCAGGCAGTCAACCATCACAATGGCTGCCGACTCGCCACCGCTCAGCAGATAATCCCCAATGCTGATTTCATCGTTGACCAGGTATTTGGATACCCTCTCATCCACGCCCTCGTAATGACCGCATATCAGGACAATATTCGGCTCGACAGCCAGTGCCTGTGCAACCTTTTGGTTAAGCAACCTGCCCTGCGGAGTCAGCAGAATGACCGGATAATTATCTCCGCTGATCTCCTTTTTCAGTGACTCCACCGCCTCGAAGATGGGCTCGGGTTTCATCACCATGCCTGCTCCGCCGCCATAGGGATAATCGTCGACGGTATGGTGGCTGTCGCGCGTGAAGTCCCTGATGTTGTGCAGGCGCACATCCACCACACGCTTTTCCACAGCCCTGCCCACGATGCTGTGCTGCAGATAGCCGGAGAAGGCTTCAGGGAAAAGGGTAAGTATGTCTATACGCTGCATGATCCGATTCTCTTAGATACCCAAACGGGCAGGTAATTCTACCATACCTATCTCCAACCACAAAATCCCACGACCTGATAGCTGAATGCAGGCTATGTTTTCATGGGATCCGCCATAGCCCACAACATGTTGTGTCCATGCGCCCATCCAATCCACAAATTGTGTCATTAAAACAATCGTTCAAATTTAGAGAGCATGGCCTATACCCCAAAACAGGGCAAAGTTTCCCTAAAAGGCTATTGACAAGTGGGGATAAAAGTGTCAATAATGGGGCATAGTGGTAAAAAGTGGTAAAAAAGGGGACTAATTATGGTAATTGACTATGCAGGCGATAGTTTGAAGTACCAGGACATATACGAGTTCTTGAAAGAGAACGAATTTACGGGACTCAAACTTAAGCTGCTTCTGTTCTGGGGAAAGCACCCCCAGGCAAAGTTCAATATTGACTGCATAGCACATGTACTGGATATAACCCGGCAGCACCTGCGCCAGATATTAAAGGAATTAATAGATACAGGCATGGTAAATGAACAATATTTCTCCAGCGGGATCGCCCACTACTCGCTTAATCCCCACCATGCGCTGTGCCTGCCTCTTCAACAGCTGGCCAGCCTGGACTGGAGCCTGATAAAGAATATTGAAGGAGAGATCGAGAGAGAAGCCGTACCGGCATAAATTGGCCGGAAGTGTTAAGCAACAATGTTTGTCGGTGAATACGAATACAAAATAGATAATAAGGGCCGTCTGCCTTTGCCCCCTAAATTCCGCAAGGATATAGACGACGGCCTGGTCCTTACTATTGTGGCCGGCAACTGCGTCACGGCCTATACCAAGGACGATTGGGCCAAGCTGGCGGCCAGCCAGGCGCCCGGCGGCTTCCTCATGTCTGATAAGGAAAGACAGATCAACCGCTTCATCTTCAGCAACGCCAATGAGGTCACTATAGATAATCAGGGCAGGATATCGCTGCCCGGCATGCTTAGGGAGCGGTGCGGCATCGGCAACAGCGCCGTTATAGCCGGAGTAAACAATTATTTTGAGATCTGGAATCCTGATTCCTGGAAGAACGGCAGGCTCTCGATAGACGATGCCAGGCACATGATGGACAGCCTGGAGGAACGCAGATGAGCCTGGTATTGGACAGAATGGTCCACACGCCCGTCCTGGTCTCCGAGGTAATCGAGGCACTGGACGTCAAGCCGGGCAAACGTTTTATCGACTGCACGCTGGGCGGCGGTGGACATGCGCTGGAGATAGTTACCCGCTGCCAGCCGGGAGGCGAGCTGCTCGGCATAGATTCAGACCCGGAAGCAATTCGCATCGCCCAGCACAATCTTTACGACTACTTCGAAAGCACCATCATTATCAACGACAATTTCTTCAACCTGGAACGTATCTGCAAAGAAACCCACTTCTCACCTGCCGATGGCATCCTGTTTGACCTCGGCCTGTCTTCTTTGCAGCTTTCCAGTCCCGAGCGAGGTTTCAGTTTTCAGACCAGCGGCCCGCTTGACATGCGTTTCAACCCCGATGAACAGCTGACCGCGGCTGATATTGTCAACAAGATGCCCGAAGAGAAGCTGGCAAAGCTCATCCTTATTTACGGTGAAGAGCCGCTTGCCAGAAAAATAGCCCAGTATATCGTCAGGCACAGGCCCATAGCGGATACTGCCGACCTGGCAACCATAGTGGCTACGGCTGTAGGCGACCGTTACGGCAGGATACATCCTGCCACCAGGACCTTCCAGGCCCTGCGTATAGCGGTCAACCGTGAGCTGGAGCACCTCACCTCAGCAATGGAGCAGAGCATAAAATGCCTGGCCCCGGGCGGCAGGCTGGCGGTCATCAGCTATCACTCGCTGGAAGACCGCATCGTTAAGAATTTCCTGCTCCGCGAATCCAGGTCCTGCATCTGCCCGCCTAACCTTCCCGAATGTCGTTGCAATCACAAACCCACAGTTATATTGGTCGATAAACATCCCGTTGTACCCACTGACTCTGAGATTGAAAGAAATCCACGCGGCCGGAGCGCCAAACTCCGTGTCGCGCAGAGACTATAAATAGCAGGAGGCGAATTAAATGATAGGAGTACTCAAAAGATTCGGCATGATCCTGCATACCGACAAGAAGCTCTTGACGGTATTCGGGGGAATGGTCTTTGACGGAATAGTTTTCGTCAGTTTGATCGTCGCAATCGCTATCCTTTATTTCTTATAGCGCAGGTCAGCGCTACAAGTAACCCCAAGCTTGCGAATCATTAAATCTAAGGAGGCATGGATAACATGGTAAAAAAACTTATCACCGGCATCGATGTGGGCACCACAAAGATATGTACTATTGTGGCTACACTTGATTCCGGCGGAGCGCTCCAGGTTCTTGGAGTGGGCCAGGTTCCTTCACATGGACTGCATAAAGGCATGGTGGTCAATGTCGAGGAAGCCAGGGACTCGGTTGCAGAGTCCGTAAAGCGCGCCGAGCAGGCCAGCGGTGTAAAGATCGAGTCGGCCTACATCGGCGTGACCGGACAGCATATCAGCTCACTGAACAGCCACGGCGTTGTGGCTATTCCGAGGACCGACCGCCTGGTAAGGTCGGATGACCTGGCCAGGGTGCTGTCGTCCGCCAAGAACATCAACATCCCGGACGACAGGAAGATACTTCACCAGATACCGCGTGGGTACAGCCTGGACACGCAGGAAAGGATCAAAAACCCTGTGGGCATGCACGGTTTCAGGCTGGATGTCGAAACCCACATCATCACCGCTTCCACTGCTTCGGTGCAGAACCTGGTCAAATGTGTTCGCAGCGTTGGCGTGGAAATCGATGACCTGGTGCTCGAACCCCTGGCCAGCGGCGAATCCGTACTGACGCCGGAAGAAAAGGAAATAGGTGTAATAATGGCCGATATCGGCGGAGGCACCACTGACATTGCCGTTTTCAAGGACGGCAGCATCTATCACACCTCCATCATACCGGTAGCCGGTTACCAGTTCACCAGCGACCTGTCTATCGGCTTAGGCCTTCCCTTTGAAATTGCGGAGGCCATGAAGAAGAAGTACGGCAACGTTTATCCTGAGACGGCATCGAAGGATGAAGGCTCCACCCTCACGGTGGAGGACGGCCACAGTGTTTCATACAGGGATCTGTGCAATATCCTCAGGGATCGCATGGAGGAGCTGCTCAGGTTGATCCTGCTTGAAATGCCGGATACCAGCTACGCTTCCTTGGCACCGGCCGGCCTGGTAATGACAGGCGGCGGGGCCAAGATGAATGGACTGGAATCACTGGCCCGCGGCACCATCCGCATCCCCACTCGCATCGGCGAACCTATGGGGGTCTACGGCATTACAGATGTCCTTCATGATCCTGCCAACGCTACCGGCGTCGGCCTGTTGCTCTGGGCTATCAAGACCGGAGGCAAACCGACCTGGGAAGCCAAGGAAGGCGCCAAGGCCGGCTCATCATCTGTCGGCAACGTGATGGGCATGCTGAAAAAATTCTTCGGGGCATAAAAAATAACGTACTAGTAGAAATTGCAGGAGGGTATGAAAAGTATGTCTAAATCAATGTTTTCTACTGCGCCGGCTAAGATCAAGGCCATAGGCTGTGGCGGCGGCGGTTCAAACGCCATCACGCGTATGGTACGCGAGGGCATCAAGGGCGTGGAGTTCATCTGCATGAACACTGATGCCCAGGCGCTGGCTTTGGCCGAGGTCCCCGTCCGCATTCAGTTGGGTGAGAAGCTCACCCGCGGCCTGGGAGCCGGCGGCGACCATAACGTAGGAAGGAAGTCGGCCGAGGAAAGCCGCCAGGCAATCCAAGAAGTAGTGACCGGCGTGGATATGGTCTTCATTACCGCAGGCATGGGCGGCGGAACGGGCACCGGCAGCATACCGGTCGTGGCCGAGGTGGCCAGGTCATCCGGTGCTCTGACGATCGCCATTGTGACCAAGCCATTCGCCTTCGAGGGCGCAAGGCGCATGAAGGTAGCCGAGGAAGGCATCCTCCAGCTCTGCGATAAGGTCGACACACTGGTAATCATCCCCAACGACCGCATCATCGAGCTGTGCGACAACAAGACCACCGTGGATAATGCCTTCAGGCTGGCCGACGACGTATTGAGGCTGGGTGTCCAGGCCATCGCAGAGGTTGTGACCGTACCGGGCCTGATCAACCTGGACTTTGCAGACATCAGGGCCATCATGAAGAACTCAGGACCGGCCTGGATGTCAGTCGGCCACGGCAAGGGCAGCAACAGGGCTGTTGAAGCCGCCAAAGCTGCTCTGGCCAGCCCAATGCTGGACGTTTCCATCAGCGGCGCCAAGGGTGTACTGTTCAACGTGACCGGCGGCAGCAGCCTGACGCTCTTCGAGTGCAACGAAGCTGCTGACGTAATAGCCCAATCAGTGGATCCCGATGCCAATATCATCTTCGGCGTGGTATTCAACCCGCAGCTCGAAGATGAGGTCCAGATCACCATCATTGCCACCGGATTCACTGCACAGTATGGTTCAGGCGTTCCAACTGAGGTCGAACTGCGCAGACTGCTGCGAGGTGCTACCGAAGACAGTCTCGATGTACCCTCATTCTTGAGGAGAGGCACGCGTTATCCCAATGCACAAGCGGCTGCACCGCGTATGGCAGATATGAGCAGGATATCCCGGTAAATCCCGGATATCAACCTGTAATAAAACAGGGCGGTGAAAATTTCTCCGCCCTGTTTTATTATGTCTCGCTGCCCATTGACTGTCACTATATATTGTGCTAGTATCCACCTTAACCACATGTGGTAGTGTTGCACGATGAAGTGTCCTGCTTGCGGCGAGCCGGAATCGAAGGTAATTGATTCACGCAGTCTGGAAGGTGAAATCAGGCGCAGGCGTGAATGTATTAAGTGTAAGAGCCGCTTCACCACCTACGAAAGGCTGCAGAACAGAAGCCTGTTCGTGATAAAAAAGGACGGCAGAAGGGAAGAATTCGACCGGGAAAAGCTGTTTGCAGGCATACGTAAAGCATGTGAGAAGAGGCCTATGCCTACCGGAACGATAGAGAAAGCGGTCGACACTATAGAATCGTACTTATACAGCCTGGGCAAGCCTGAGATTGCCAGCTCCCTTATCGGCAAGGTTGTAGTCAACAAGCTGGCCGATATCGACCATATCGCCTACATCAGGTTTGCCAGCGTCTATTACGAGTTCACGGATATCGGGACGCTGAAACAGGCCGTTGACACACTGATAGAAAACAAGCTGGGCGCTCCACTGGACGGACAGCTTCCCTTATTGCATGCTGAGGAAACTTCCGGGAGAAAGCTGCGCAACAGGAACAGGCAGCCTAATGGCAAATAAACAGTCTGATCACCAGTTATCGGCCGCGGTCCGCAACTATGTTGCCAAGACCGTGTTTACCTACACACAGACTATGGGACTGACCAACAGGCATGAACAGGAAGAATTGACCGAACAGGTACTAGCTAAATTGGAGAGAGATATGGCTTTAGAAGAACAGACCAAACCCCTGAGAGTAGAGCCAGCACTGCCGGGCATGGAGCACCTTGTCGCGTCATCGTCAGTTCGGCCGCCCGGCAAGGATAAAATTGAGTCGGTGGTGGACCAGATCATAGCTGAAAAAGCCGCTGTCGCCTCCAGGACGGAAATTGAGAGACCTGTCGCGGCCCCCAGGGTCGAAGCCGAGAGGCCCGCATTAAAACCCAGGGCTGAAGCTAAAGAACCCATAAAACCTGAAACCGGTGTCCGGGAGGAAACGGAAAGCCCAGCTCCTCCAACCAGGCTTACCCTGTCCGAGAACGCCCTGGTGGTATTGAAGAAACGTTACCTTAAGAAGGATAGCCGCGGAAACGCGGTTGAAACACCTGAAGAGCTCTTCCACCGCGTAAGCAAGCATATCGCTTCCGCCGAGCTGGTCTTTGATAAAAAAGCTAAAGCGGGCGTCTGGGAAGAAAGGTTCTACAAATCTATGACTTCCCTGGACTTCCTGCCCAATTCTCCCACGTTAATGAACGCCGGCCGCGAGCTGGGCCAGCTTTCGGCCTGCTTCGTTTTACCCATCGATGACAGCATGGAGTCCATCTTTGACGCGGTCAAATACACCGCGCTCATCCACAAGAGCGGCGGGGGCACCGGTTTTTCTTTCTCCCGTCTGCGTCCCAGGAGCGATAGGGTAGGCTCGACCGGCGGCGTGGCCAGCGGCCCGGTCTCCTTTATGCGCGCCTTTGATACTGCCACAGACGTCATCAAGCAGGGGGGCATGCGGCGGGGCGCCAACATGGGCATACTGAATGTCGATCATCCGGATATACTGCAGTTTATCTGTGCCAAAGAGGACCCCAGGGTTTTTACCAACTTCAACATCTCGGTGGCGGTCACCGACGCCTTCATGCGGGCCGTCCAGGAGAACTCCGATTATGACCTGGTCAATCCACACACCAAAGAGGTGGAGGGCAGGCTGAACGCCAGGGAGGTCTTTACCAAGATAGTCGATATGGCCTGGCGAACGGGAGACCCCGGCATCATCTTTATAGACCGGATAAACCAGTTCAACAGCACACCCAACCTGGGCAAGATCGAGAGCACCAATCCCTGCGGCGAGCAGCCTTTATTGCCCTACGAATCATGCAACCTGGGCTCCATTAATTTGTCCAGGATGATCAAACAGGTCAATGGCAGGGCCGAAATCGACTTTGACAAGTTGCGGGATACGGTCAAGCTGGCCGTCAGGTTCCTGGACAACGTAATCGAGGTCAACCAGTTCCCTCTGAAGCAGATTGATGAAATGACCCGCAAGACACGCAAGATTGGCCTGGGCGTGATGGGCTTCGCCGATATGCTGATCGAACTGCGCATACCGTACAACTCCGAGGAAGCGCTGCAAGCCGCAGAAAAGGTGATGCGCTTTGTCTCGGAAGAGGCGACCGCGGAGTCTGAAGCCCTCGGGCAGTCGCGCGGCCTGTTCCCCGCCTTTAAAGGCAGCATCTTTGATGATAAGGGACCCATGGTCCGGAATGCCAATCGCACAACCATTGCTCCCACCGGGACATTGAGCATCATTGCCGGATGCTCCAGCGGCATCGAGCCGCTCTTTGCCCTCAGCTATTTCCGCAACATACTGGACGGTGAACGGCTGGTTGAAACCAATCCTGCTTTCGATAATGTGGCGCGCCAGGAGAACTTCTACTCCGCCGAGCTGATGAGCAAGCTCGCCGGGGGTGCAAAGCTGGCGGACATACCCGGCGTTCCCCAGTGGGTCAAGGAAGTTTTTGTCACGTCACACGATATTTCACCTGAGTGGCACGTTAGAATCCAGGCCACTTTTCAAAAGCACACGGACAGCGCCGTTTCCAAAACGGTCAATCTGCCTTATGAAGCCACGCTGGAGGATGTTAAAAATGTATATTTGCTGTCCTATAAGCTGGGACTCAAAGGCATAACGATTTACCGGGACAGGAGCCGCGACTCCCAGGTCTTGGACACAGGGCAGAAAGCTCGCACCGAAGATAAGAAGGCCGAAGCAGAGGCCGAGGCCAAGCCGGCGCCGCGCCAGAGGCCCAAGATCACCAGGGGCATTACCGAGAGGGTCACCACAGGATGCGGCTATATTTACGTGACGGTCAACTTTGACGACAAAGGAATCTGTGAAGTCTTTTCAAGCCTGGGCAAAGCAGGCGGCTGCGCTTCGGCACAGCTGGAGGCTACCAGCAGGTTGATATCGCTTATTCTCCGCTCCGGAATTGATGTCAGCTCGGTAGTAAAGCAGTTACGGGCCATACGCTGCCCGTCAGTCTCTTGGGAAAGCGGCCGCGCCGTGTTATCCTGCGCCGATGCCATAGGCAGCGTACTGGAAAAATATGCCAAAAAAGAGGATGATATTACGTCCGAAAGTGACGTCAGCATGAATTCAAGCGGAAACTCTACGGGCCAGTGCCCGGACTGCGGTAATCTGCTGGTTTATCAGGAAGGTTGTCATATCTGTCCAAGTTGTGGTTATACTAAGTGCGGATGAATTGATCCGGGCTGAAGAGAGGTGGAAGAGGCATGGATGCCGTTGAGAACCGATGTTCGCTTGCCTTTAAACAAATAGCTAAAGCTGTAAATGGCGGGCTGCCTCTGAAGAAGCTGGCAAACTCTGTATCGGCCAGCACGGCCAGGGCCCTGCAGGCAACAGGCTGCGCCATCATGCTGCTCAATCCGCGACGTGAATACCTCGATGTACTGGGGTCTTACGGGCTAAGCGATTTTTACCTGCGCAAAGGAATCCTGGACGCACGCAAGAGCTATCCGGAAATTCTCGACGGCAAGATAGTAACGGTGGAGGATTGCCTGGTTGATAACAGGACTCAGTTCCCCGAGCAGGCCGAAAAAGAAAAGATCAGGTCAATGATGGGCGCGCCCATCATACAGAACGGGGAGGTTGTGGGTGAAATCAGGGTCTATACCCGTGAAAAAAGGCAGTTCAAGCCGCACGAGAAGGATTTCATTTCCACGGTAGGCAACCTTGTAGCCCTTACACTGGAGAAGATGGAGCTCTACCAGTACCTTGACCAGCACCATGAGACCAATGTGGCGCAGCAACGGAAGATGACCAGCTTCTCCGACCTGCCCCTCTCCCCCATACGTCCGGTCAGTTTCAGCCACCCCAGCGAAGAGGAATTTGCCAGGCTGCTTGATTTCTACCAGGTTGAATGGCTTTATGAGCCGCGCTCCTTCCCGCTTTCACTGGATAAGAACAGAATAACCGAGATGTTCACTCCTGATTTCTATCTTCCTGAAATCAACCTTTATATCGAGCTTACCACCACCAAACAGAGCCTCATCACGGAGAAAAACAGGAAGCTCAGGTTGCTCAAGGAGTTGTACCCTGATATCAATATTAAGCTGCTGAACAAGGTCGACTACCTCAAGCTGTTCGCCAAATACGGCTTTTTACCCCTGGGCGAGAACAAGATGACGGGTGTGCAGAAGTACCTGTTCAGCAAGACTCAGATCCAGCGAAGAGTCAGGTCGCTGGCCAAACAGATCTCCAAGGACTATCAGGGCAAGCAGCCGGTGCTGGTCGGCATTTTGAAAGGGGTCCTCTGCTTCATGTCGGACCTGATGCAGAACATATCCATCCCGGTGGAGTGCGATTTCATGGCAATCTCCACGCCGCAGGGTAAAAAGGATGCCTCAATAAAGATAACCAAGGACCTGGACGTGGACATCAGGGGCCGGGACGTGATAATGGTTGAGGACATCGTGGACACGGGTATGACGTTGAACTACATCCTGAATTATCTATCCGCGCACAAACCTGCCAGCCTCAAGGTCTGCACGCTGCTGGACAAAAAGGTCCGCCGGCTGATAGATGTGCCTCTGGACTACGTGGGCTTCGAGATCCCCGACGATTTCGTGGTCGGTTACGGCCTGGACATGCAGGGTAAATACCGTAACCTGCCATTTATCGCCATTCTGGAATAGCAAAAAACAAAAAGCCCCAAGTAACCTCAGTTTCCCGGTTCCTCATCTTCCCCCTCGCACTATTCAGCCTTCGCCTACCTTGCGCTAGGGTCCCCTGCCTCCCCGTTCCAACTTTGATTACTTGGGACGTTTTTTAAATTATCACATAAACGCATATATGTCAATACCCTTATCAGATACAAAAAATCGCGAAAATTTGAAAATTTTAGGCGGAAAAATGGATAGCCCCAAAGCTGTTTCGCTCAACTAAAAATTGCTTTCAATAGATATAAAAGTGCATCGTTAAAGAAGATTACGGCCAGCGCTCCAAAGGCCATGTACGGAGCGAAGGCCACCAGTTCGGTTATCTTTTTACCCTTAATAAGCCGGAGGGCTATTGCAGCCAGGCCGCCGGCCAGGGCCGCCAGCAATATGGCTGCTCCTGTCAGGGGAAATCCGACCGCCAGGCCGGCCAGGCCAGCCAGCAGTATGTCGGTCCGGTCAATCATGTGCTTCTTGAACAGCAGCGGCACGCCCCAGGCCAGCAGGAACAATGCCAGTCCGACTGCCGCACCTGCCAGCGCACTGAATATATCGGGGGAGAATGAGAACCAAGTATTTACTAAATCGATAATCAATGCCGCTGCAATACACGGTAGAATAATAATCAGGGGAATGGACCGTCTTTCCATGTCAACAATTGCCAGCAGCACGAATATCGAGCAGTATATAACCGCTGCGGCAAGCTGCCATGTTATACCGAAGCGGATGTAAGCCAGCATAAAAAGCAGGCCGGTTATCAGCTCCAGCAGCATCGACCGGATGGGGATTTCCGCACCGCAATAACGGCACTTACCCTTTAGGACGATATAGCTGATCACTGGAACCAGGTCCCTGGCCTGCAACTCTCTCCCGCAGCCAAAACAGTGAGAGGGCGGCGAAACTATCGATTTACCCTGCGGAACCCGGTCGGCTACCACGTTAAGAAAGCTGCCCACGCTGGCGCCGAGCATTAAGAAAATAAGCGCTGCTATTATTTCCAACCTTCATTACCTCACTGTTTTCCGGGCGCTTCTTCCATCTGGCGGATAATTTCGGATGCGGCATGTGAAAACCCGGCCTTTTGCCTTCCCATCAGGCTGACTACGCTCTTAAACAGGTTTGCGTCAGGAGGCTTGACGTCCCTTGCCGCTAACTTGAAAGCGCCGGCTGCATCCTCAAAATTGTTATTGAAAACATCTGCTATACCCAGCATTGTATAGCCGACCCAGTCGTCACTGTATTTATCGCAATACCAGCGCAACGCGCTTTGCACCTGCTCAATTCCCCCGTACAGGTATGTATAACCGCAAAAATCCAGAAAATAAACTAAATTTGTGGATTTGCTCTTCACCTGGCTGACCATTGAATCCGCCCCGGCGCTGTAGTTCTGCTGGTAAGAGAACCACAAACCCCTGAAAAACGATGTCTCCGCCCACGAGGGGTCCGACTTTTCCGACTCAAGCAACCTTGTATCGGCATCCTGCAGGCTGCCGTTTTGCATCAGTGCCAGCGACCATTTATTCAGGATAACAGCGTTCTCAGGAAACTGCTTATCGGCACGCTCGTATAGCTGCAACGCTGGAGCCAGCTTGCCGTTTGCCCCCTGTTCATAGTGGTAAAGGTAACCATCAGCCAGTGCATAACTCCAGTAGGCCAGATAGGGTTCCGTTATCATCCCGCCGTTGTAGGCGGCCTCACTTATGTCAAGTAACTTGGATTTTGCGCTGGCGTCGTTGGTGATAATGGCCGTGCTGTAGGCATAGTAAGCCAGGTTCCCGTAATAATAGGCTTCCTGCGGCTGCAGGTTAACGGATTCAGCCAGTGTCGTATAGAACCTCCCGCTGCTCCTGACGGCCAGGTCAAAAGCGGACCTCTGCTTCATATTGGCCATCAGAGGATTAAACAGGATGCTAAATGCCGTGGATATTGCCAAGACAACCACGGCGGCGGCAAGCGTATTGCGTATAATTGTCGATTTTATCAGCGGAGCCGTCGCAGATGTTGCCTCCTGTGGTACTCCATCTCCGTGTATCCTGGCAAGCGCTGCCATCAACCCCAGCATCAACCAGAACACCATATCGGTGGTAACCACGCCGGGATTAAAAAAGATATGCGCGCAGTACTGGATTACCGCGGCCAGAATAGCCGTCACCAGGAATATCGTCTCCCTGTCTGCATTCCCGGCCAGCAGCCTGAAGCCCAGGAACAGGAATATCGCCAGGATAGCCAGAAAAAAGAGCAGCCCCAGTATTCCGACCGTGTCGCCCAGGTAGAGGTACTGGTTCTCGGGTTGGGCGATAACTGCTGACTTAAAGGTATAATCGGCCTTCAGCTCTGCGGGAAAGCGGCTCTGAGATACAGTTATGAATGTCTCCGGTCCATAGCCTATAGCTCTGCGCAGCCCGTGCCAGTCATCCTGAAATAAGGGTATTTGAGGGGATTCAAGAATTACCTGTCCGGCGCATTTCCACACCTGCAGGCGTATGGAAAGGGAAGGCATGCCCACCTGTTCGGCCAGGGGGGCGCTTACATTGGTCATCCCTGGTGCCTTTTGATCCTCCCCAGTTCCTGCACTCGGTGCAAGGAGCGCTCCTGCCACGACTGCCAGCAAGACCAGGAATACCACGCTCAAGATTACGGTGGTCTTCCTGCGCAAATATATGCCAGTAAGCAGGAAGAATACGAACAGGCCGATGATGAAAAGCAGAACGGTTACGGAATACTGCGCCAGGGCAAGGCAGGTCAGCTGCGCCGCGAACAGAGCCAGCAGCAGTGCAAACCTTACACGGCCTTTAGCATGAGACGGCGACCCGTACCAGGCCAGGAGCATCATGGCTATCGTCACTGGAAGCGTCATAGCAATCACGGCGCTCAGTGAAAGGGGATTGCCGTCGGTAGAAAACACACGGCCGGCGTACGAGCCCCAGGGTATAAGCTGGGGATTGATGAACTGAATAATCCCCAGAACAGACAGGAGTGCCGAGGAGACCAGCAGCGTGTACAGAGCCCGCAAAATCTGTCGCCGGTTGCTCATTTTCTGCGCAATCGTAAGAAAGAATATGATCCAGCATGCGGTTGAGAAGAGACCGTTCCTCCAGACAACGCTGCCCCAAAGGCTGCGATACTGCGAGATAGAGAACAGCGTGGAAAGGACCCAAATAAGCCCGTAGATTACAACGGCAGTCTCCAGCGGAGTATTTTTGATGCTGTCTAGGAGTCTGGAGCCCTTGGCCCGCCTGGCTGTAATCCAGTGTGCACAGACCAGCCCGAGCAGCAGCAGGCTTAGAAACTGGAACAGTATGGATTTAGCGAAATAGAAGACGTCGATGCACAGCGGATTGAAATAGACGGGGACAAGGAAAATTATCGCCAGCCAGAGAACCTCGATTGCCGTGTCCAGCCTGCGGAGTAATGGGCTTTCTACGGTGCCAAATGGCTCTGTTTTTTGATCTGATTGTCTCATACTGTCAAATACGAGTCCTATTATACTATCACACTGCCAAGCTGGATATTACCTTAGTACTACAAAAAAGTGACCAATGGGCTATTTACTTTACGATCAGCGGAATCAATAATTTATATGCGTTATAAATAAACCGAAGCTGGTTCAGGTCGATCCAGCACGCAATAAGTGAATAAGGAGGTCCAAAAATGAAGTTTATTAAATCGGGCGAAAAAGGTTTTACCCTGATCGAGCTGCTGGTGGTCATTTCCATCCTTGGCGTGCTTGCAGCAGTTGTGGTGCTGAATGTCACCAAATATGTTGGAGCCGGAAAGGACCAGGCTGCCGCCACCGAGCTGGCAAACGTGCAGACGGCGATTGCAGCCTATATGTATGACCAGGCTTCTTCAGCTTTCCCGGCAGGCGACTACTCCGGTGCGGGAGGCATACTCTCCCCCTACTTCCTGAACTCCCTGCACGGCACATACACTGTGGATGCCACCGGCCATATCACTGCTTCGACCTATCAGTGATGATGGCTTGAAATCGAACGTGCAGTAAAATCAAGGGCACGGACCGCGGTCCGTGCCCTTTCTCATTGCCGCTTATTTACTGCTTGACCGTATTGCCCGCCTTCAGTATCTTGCTGACGTCATCCGCATCCTGGCAGAAGGCGTATACGGATTCCTGTGATATTATACCTTTCCTGCACAGGTCCACCAGCGCATCGTCCAGCGTGCGCATGCCCAGGTTAGAACTGGTGCGGATGCTATTGGGAATCAGGAATGGCTTCCCTTCCCTGATCAAGTTCTTGACTGCAGCCGTGCCCAGCATGACTTCCACTGCAGCCACGCGTCCCCCTCCGATGCGCGGAGGCAGCACCTGGCTGAAGATGCCGATCAGCGTGGAAGCCAGCCTGGACTGGGCCATCGGCCTCTCGTGCGGCGGGAACAGGTCTACGATCCTTTCCACCGATTGGGCTGCACTGGGCGCATGTCCCGTGGAAAGCACAAGGTGCCCTGTCTCCGCCACCGTGAGCACCGCAGCCGCAGTCTCCAGGTCGCGCATTTCACCCACCAGTATGACATCCGGATCCTGTCTCAATACGTACTTCAGGGCATTGACGAACGAGTGCGTGTCCTGGGCCAGCTCCCTCTGGGAAAAGGCACATTGAACATTGGGATGAACGTACTCGATGGGATCCTCAATGGTTACCACGTAACGCTTCATGGTGTGATTGAGGTAGTTCAGCATTGCAGCAATAGTCGTGCTTTTACCCGAACCGGTGGGGCCGGTGACCATGATCAGTCCGCGCGGACGCGTTATCAACTCCTTGACGATCTCGGGCAGCCCCAGTTCCTCAACCGTCGGTATATGGATGGCCAGCAAGCGGATGGCCAGGCTGATCGAGCCCTGCTGCCAGCAGGCATTGCACCTGCCGCGTCCGCCGCCCGGCAATTCATAAGCAAAATCCACTTCCAGTTCGTGCTTCAACGTCTCGCGTAAATGTGCTCCTGCAATCTGATTGAACAGGTCCTCGATATCACTGTGGGTCATTTTGCCCAGCTCTTCGGTGGGTTTTAGTTCACCATCTATTCTGAACATGGGCGATACGCCCACCACCAGGTGCAGGTCTGAGGCCCTTTTCTCTTTTGCCAGCTTGATCAGGTCTTTAATATTCATATGTTTATTACCTGTTGGGTAATATGCTGATGGTAAAATTTGTCTCGTTGTAGGAGTTGTTCGTTATTGAAGTGATATCAACCTTACTGAAGAGGCCGCTTTGCTGCAACGAGCGGGCATATTCCAGCGCCATGTCGCCGTTTAATGCCAGACCGGAAATGCTTAAGGAGACCCCATTATCCTGCAGGGAGGTTATATACATAACGCCGGGCAGTGCGGCTATGATATCTCCCAGGTCCCTGTTTGAATACGTCCTTTGCCTGGATAAATAGTCGAGCGGAGTGCGCAGCCTGTCCAGTGTCTGGCGGCTCTGGTCGCGAAGAGCGACGGCCTTGTCACCCTGCTCTTTGACCAGCTTCTGGGTATCCGCGACCATCTTGGTCTCGTCGTCGACCTGTGCTTTCAAGCTTGAGGTAGTAATGCCGGCTATTGAATTCATGGCAAACACCACTATGATCAAGACTGCTGCAGCCACGGCCGCCACTACCGGCGCCCTGCTCGCTTTGGGCGGAGCCATTTCGAAAGGGGCTGCCTGGGGCGTGACATCGAATTCAACCTTCAGTACACGGCTGCCGCCAGCGACCCTGATTGCCAGCCCGGTATTGGCTGCATACCTGGCCTGGTCTATGCCCTGTGGATAAGTCATGAGCGCCGGAAGGGGTTTGACAATGTAAGGCAATACGGCGGTAAGCTCGCTGCTAAGGTAACCGCTGACAAAGCATTTTGCGTCGCTGCCCAATAAATTTTCAATGCGGCTCGAGTTATAAAACTCTACCGTCCTTTCGATCTCGTCTCTGAACAGGGCAACCTTTTCTTCATCGCTCATGGCTGTCTGCGGGAAAGGAAGGCTGCGAATTAATTCTGGAATCCCGTCGCCAAGGACGGTGATGTCAAATCCGTTAAGCTGAACGTTGACCACTATGGCCGTTCTCTCATCCACCACCCTGGCCACCGATAGGGGTTTCAATTCCAGCCCCTTCAAGGTCAGGCCGCACCTGTTCACAGTATCTACCACAGTGTCCACATTCTCATGGGGCAGGCCCAGCAGGCATAACGCGGATTGTCCGCCCGATGCTTTAACGTCCTTCCACGACGTGTAAAGCGTGTCCAGCGGAACCGGGCTTACGCGTTCCATCTCCTTCCTGGCAGCCTCGGCCAGCAGCCGGCGGTCTATTTTAGGCACATAGACCACGCGGTAGATGGAATGAATAGCGCTGACGCAGGCAATGACTTCGCGTTCGCCGATATTATTCTCATTGAGCGCTTTACTAATAGCCATGCATACTGAGTCAGCGTCCTGTACCACGCCGTTCTGGACCCAGCCCTCGCTCAGCGGGACGTCCACTACCGAAACGACACGCTTTTTATTAAAAAGCGTAAGCCTTGCTGATTCGTCCTCTATATTCAGCGTTAACATCGTTTATTTATTGCAGAACACGGTAATCGTTAATATTGCGCTGTCCAGGCCACCCTCGACCTGCGATGGCTGAATAATTACGTCGGTTATCTGGGCTGTGGGAAGGACGTTCCCCACCTCTATCAAATAGTTCTGAAACGCCGCCACCTGCCCATTTACGTTCAAGGAATAAGCGGTTGCCGGATATGTAGCCTTGAGCAGAGTGGCCGTGGATGTAGTCACATTCATGTTGATTACAGTAATATCCCATTTCCAGGCCAGGTCCAGCAGTTTCTTGGATGTTTCAATGCTGTCACAGGCATCCCTGTATTGTAGATTGGCGGTCTGGATCTCCGCCTGAAGGGCTGCAATTTCGGCGTTGATGTTTGCCTGGGCGGCAAGCTTACCCTGTAATGCCGCGTACTGGGCCTGCAGCTGGGCCAGGTTTGCGCGCAGCGCCTCCTGCTTGGTTGTCTCATCCATGTAGCTGAAGTACATCGGGACGGTGATAACCAGGAACAGTGCAAGGATGATTATGATCCAGACGGACATGCTTAATCTGGGTAATTTTTGGAGCAGGCTGCCCAGGGCAGACTTTCGATTATCTGTAGGAGATGCCAACTCTTTATTCCTACCGGTATCTGTCCCTATTATACATTAAATTTTACTGTTTCACTCTGATGGCAACGGTATTACTGGGAGCTGAATTTCGTCAGGAAACTGCCGCTGCCGCCGGATATGCCGGGTATTGGATATGTTTGCAGCAGGTTCACAGGGTAGTTCACGCCTGCGCCGCTGTCGATATTGACGAACTTCCCTACCACCGACCCGTATACCATTGTTCCGCCGTTCGATAAATTGATTCCGCCGTACGGTGCGTAAAGCGAGCCAGGCGTGGCGGCAGAGTTGATATTTATAGCATAACTGCCGGGGCTGGTCGCCTTGAGGCTGATGAAGGTTGGGTAGTTGGTCGTCGTACTGCTGGTATTAATATTGATCGTGCCATTGACAACAACGTAGCTCGTGGCGCGGTCGACGGCTATCAGCCGGCTGGAGTTATTCATATCCATGTTGCCATCAACCCAGACCACTCCGTTCAGGTTTACCGTGCTCTGGCCTATCTGCAGGTTGCCCGTTATGTGCTTTGGGCCGATGTTCTGTGTTGGAGAATTGTTCCATATATTCAATGTGCCGCTATAGGTGCCCCCTGAATTGGCCTGCTGCTGGTACCATGTCATGTCAACCGTTGGGAAGGTCTGAGAGGACTGGCCGGGCGAGCAGCCGTAGGTGACATGGCTGCAATCGATCGTCCCCACTGCACCGGCCGTACCGTCAATTTTACTGGTATTGTACATGTGTATACTGGCATTGGAGAAGATATCGCCGTGATGGGCAGGCGTGGAGGTGACCACCGAGTTGTTGGATATTGTGATGTCCCCGCCCAGGCTGACCACGCCATATTTGAAGGGAGAGCTGCCGCTGTTGACCATGATCTCGGAGTAGACCGTGCTCAGAGTCTTACCGTTAAGTATTGCTTCGGACTTGATAGTATAAGTTGTGGTGAAAGCACCGCCGCTGACCTCGCTTACCTTGGTAACCTTGACGCTCATGCCGTTCACCGTGCTGGCTAGGATATAGGAGGGAGGGGACCCGGCAAAGGGCGGCGTGCTCTGTTTAAACCAGCGCCAGAAGGCATCCGTAATGCCGGACTCTGCAGCATAATGTGCGCGGGCATCCTGCTCTGTCTCGCGATTGGTTACCATCAGCGTTTGCATCGACCACAGTCCCGGAACAATCATGAATGTTGCCGCTGCAAGCAGCACCATCGCCAGCGGTAATACCAGGCCCGCTTGTCCAAGCTTTTTCAACTTACTGCTCAACATCTCAGATCACCTCTTCAGTGAATCCTCTGGAATATCTTAAAGGTTTGGGTGTTGGTGGAATTCTGATACGTAGCTTTTACAGTCAAAATGTAGGTATTGTTCTCCGTTGCCGTGGCCGCCGCTTTGACAAATGTGGTGTCCGTTCCAGGATTGACCATATATTCCGCTACCGGAGTGCCGCTGCTGCCATTGACCTTGCGCAGCAGCACACCATTGCTGATAACATATTCAATGCTCTGAGTTGTGATATTATCCGCCGGGTTATAGCTGAAGCGCGTGATGGCGCAATGCCAGCTGCCTGCCGAGCCAGCCGTTATATTTTCAGCGCTTTCCACATCACGTGATATCCAGCTTCCGGCCTGGTGCACCTGGTTGAGGCTCACGCTCTGCCCGGTATCGGACAGGTTTATCCTGCTCACAACGCCGAATGTGAGTGCCATGACAAGGCTGACAAAGCCGATAATCGAGATGAGCACGATGATCTCTACCAGCGTGTAGCCCTGTCTCCACGAGGCGTAGTATTTTCTGAATACAAAATTTTCCATTCAGCTCACTTTAACCTGGTGATATAGGTCTGCATCTGCAGGACTGCCCGGCCGCCGTGTAACACTCTGGCAGTTATCTGCTCGATGTTAGCGTCCAATGAATAGGGCGCAGCGTCCATTTTTCCGCCACTTAAAACTAAGGTGTAGCCGGTGTATCCCGGTGGAAGGCTGGTGTGCGTCGCATCCCATGCGGGAGGGGTGCCGGGAAGCGTATATTGCCAGGTGGCAGTGGCAGGCACATGAGACCAGTTTTCACTGATGACCGACCTTACATACTCCAGCTCATAGCGCGCCAGGCTTTCAGCCGATATTTGCTCTCGCCCTATGCTATTTCCTTTTACCGCAGTAAATACACCGGCCACCAGTATCACGCCCACGAAGCCCAGGATAGAAACGCTGATGAGCGCCTCCATTAACGATACCCCTCGCTCACCTGATTTCATCAGTTTGCCCAATTTAAATCATCCCCCAACCATACTCAGGCTGGTGTAAATAGGCAGGAAAATGGATATTGCCAGGAACCCTACTGCAATGCCTATTCCCACGGTAATGGCAGGCTCTATCAGCCCCAGCAACGTCTGCAGTTTGTCAGCAGACTCAATTTCAAAGCTGTCGGATACTACGGTCAGAGTGTTATCAAGGTTTCCTGTTTCCTCACCCACCTTGGTCATCTCGACCATCAGGGGCAGGAAAACCGGCTTGCGTTTCATGGAAACCGCCAGCGCTTCGCCCCTGATGATATCCTGCTCCACCTCCATCAGTGCCCTGGCTATCACCCTGTTGCCCGCCGATTCAGCCGTCAAAGTCAGTATGTCGGGCAGAGGCAAACCCGATTTAAAAAGCAATGTAATGCTGCGGCAGCACCTGGACAGGCCGTTGACCTGCACCAGCCGCCCCAGGACGGGCAGCGCCAGGATGAGCCGGTCCTTCTGATAGGCTCCTCCGGGAGTGCGTGTATACAAATAGGCCGCCAGGGCTATGATGCCAAAACCCAGCAATAGATATACACCGTAGGCGGTAAGGAACTTGATGCCTGAAATGAGAATCTGTGTCGGCAGCGGCAGCCTGCCGCCGAAGCTGCTGAACACGCTCAGGATGGGCGGTAATATGAATGTGACGGCCAGTATGCCCACCAGTATGGCCATTACGAATACTATCACCGGATAGGTTGTGGCCTGTTTGACCTTCCTGACCGCCGCCGCAGTCTGTTCGGCATAGCCGGCCAGGTTCCTCAGCACGCTCTCAAGCTGCCCCGTCTGCTCACCCACTGCTATTATCTTGCAGTACATGGTTGAGAAGGCCCGGGGGTGCTTCTCCAGTGCGGCCGACAGAGGCAGCCCGGCACGCAGGTCTGCCACTATCTTCTCGAGCATGGCGGCCAAACTCTTATTGGGCGTCTGCGCCCTGAGCAGGTCAAGGCTCTGCACTATGCCCACGCCGGACTCCAGCAGCAAAGCCAGCTGGCGGGAGAACATGATGATCTTTTCCTGCTTGACGCTACCGCTTAAAAAGCTGGGCACACCGGTCAGGAAGGGCGCTACCGGCTTTACGTTAAGGACCTGGTATCCGCCGCGCGACAGCCTGTCGCTGGCATCCCTTTCGCTGGCGGCCTCTATTTTGCCCTTGACTACCTGCCGGTCAGCAGAATAACCGACATATTCATATTGCATCTATTTAATTCATTCCCTCCCGCCAATTAACTTCCGGGGGAAAATAAAGGCCTTTAAGAGATGGTGAAAGCATTTCTGAGGACCTCGTAGGGAGTTGTAATGCCCGCTTTAGCCTTCATCATGCCGTCCTTGGCTATGGTCACCAGGCCCTGGGACAGAGCAGTGGCGCTGATATCCTGGCTGCTGGCGCCGGCGACTATCATCCTGCGCAGCTCATCGGTGATCATCAATATTTCAAATATGGCAGTACGCCCCAAATAACCGGAGTATACGCATTCCTTGCACCCTGCCCCGTACATGAACTCCGTCCTGCTCTCGCCCATCTCGCGCTCGAAGGCTATCTGCTCAACCAGGGGCACGGTTATCTTGCGTGCACAGTGCGGGCAGACGCGCCGCACCATCCTCTGCGCAATAATGCCGATCAGGGCCGAGCTGATAAGGAAGGGCTCCACGTCCAGGTCTATCAGGCGGAACAGCACTCCCACGGTATCATTGGCGTGCACGGACGAGAGCACCAGGTGTCCTGTGAGTGCCGATTGTACGGCAATCTGCGCGGTCTCGCTGTCACGTATCTCGCCAACCAGTATAACATCGGGATCAAGCCTCACTATGGAGCGCAGGCCGCTGGCGAAGGTCAGCCCGGCCTTCACATTGACCTGTATCTGGTTTATATTTTCAAACCTGTACTCAACCGGGTCTTCAATGGTGATGATATTTTTACCCACGCTGTCCAGCGAGTTGACGGCAGCATAAAGCGTGGTCGTCTTGCCAGCGCCGGTGGGACCGCTGATCAGTACCATGCCGTGAGGCATCATCAGCATCTTCTCGAACTGCTCCTGGCTTTCCCGCAGGAAGCCTATTTGCGGCAGGGCCAACGCCGCCATGGACTTGTCCAGCAAGCGCAGCACTCCCATCTCGCCGTTAACCGTGTTGATGGTTGCTACACGTATATCCACCCGCTTTCCGCTGCCTTCGAAGGAAAACTGGCCATCCTGCGGGCGGCGGTGATCGGCAATATTCATATCGGACAATATCTTGATGCGTGAAATCAACGCCGTGTGTACGTTGAGGGGCAGGGACGCCACCTCGTGCAGAATACCATCTATCCTGTAGCGCACCCTCACCCGGTTCTCATCAGGCTCGATGTGTATATCGGAAGCACGTGATTTGATCCCTTCTTCCAGCAGCCTGTCGAGCTGCCTGGCCACCGGTGTATCCTCGGCCGCCTCGGCCAGGGATTTGTCGTCTGCTGCCGCAGCAGGCTGGGTTGCGACAGCTGTATCCATTACCTTGCCGTTCCCCTTGAGTGCCTTGTAGTTGTAGTCTATGGCCTCTTTGATGTCGGCCTCCGCTGCGCGTACGGGCTCGATCCTCTTCTTGGTATAGATGGCCAGGTTTTCTATGGTCAGTATGTCGCTGGGATTGGCCATGAACACGCGCAGAGTATTTCCATCAAGTGAGAGCGGCAATACGCTGTACTTGCGAGCGATGTCCTCAGGAACCAGCTGCAGCGCCTGAGGCATGGGGACTTCATTCTGCATATTCAGCCTGGCCACGCCGGATTTACCAGGTCCGCCGCGGTCACCTTTAGTTTTCATTTCATTAGGGTTGGGTGCCATATTTCCTCGCTTCGGTTAAATTGCTGCTATGACAGCAGCCCTGTATTGCCGACCTGTATTACCTTGATCTTTTGCTGGTCGGCAAACTGGCGTGCCTCCTTGGAAAGGGCCGGCGCTACCAGCAATATCTTATCGTGGATGCCGATATCGTAGGCCTTGGTATCGTAAGTCGAGACAGCCTCAAGCCCGACCTCCTTCTTATCCGTCAGTATGCCGATGGAGATAGTGTGCGTGAAAAGTCCGTCATCAAAGTAAGCGATAATATCCAGTGTATACTCGGCGCCGGAACGGCCGCGTATATGCGCTTGCTCCTCGGTCCTGTAACCCTGGTCGTGCAGGTACTTCAATAGCTGAGCCCTGCTTTCAAATTTAAATTCAATCTTCTTAAGGGGCCGGCCTGCATTATCCTGCACCTTGTCCAGAAAAGACTCCAGCTCCTTGGCATTGAAGGACTTGATGCGCTGGCGCTGGGCAAACTGCTTGGCTTCATTGTTCAGTCCCGGCATTGCCAGCAGCACCTTGTCGTGAATGCCCAGGTCATATGCCTTGTTGTCGAACCTGAATACATCTTCCAGACCGATGTTTTCGCTGTCGTGCCCGATGGCTGTTCCCACGCCGATGGCGAAGGTCAGGAACCCGTCGTCACGCTCGGCAAGTATATCCATCACATGTGTTACGCCGGAACCCGATCCGCTGCTCACCCTGGCCTTCTCGAACACCTCGTAGCCCTGGCTCTTTAAATACTCCACGAACCGGGTCTTATAGCCCATGTCAAAGGCCAGCCAGTTCCTGCTCTGCTCGTTGAGTACATAAGAGTTGATGGTGTGCACCTTGGCTTCCTCGTCCGAGAAGAAGACGGAGCATTTAAGACACTGCCATTTCAACGTAATCTCCGTTGACAACCCGCCGCAGCTCTGGCACTTATAGTTAACGCCCAGGCTGCGGTAGTCCGTGCCAAGGAACTTAAGCGGCTTCTTGCAGTGAGGGCAGACGTACTTGCCTCCGGATATGAACTCCTGTTCCAGCCCGTTCTTACCGCAGGCGAAATGCTCCAGTATCCTTCCCTTGGAGACGTTGCCCGACCCGCATTTGGGGCATCTTAAGCTGGGCCTGAGGTTCATCGAGTTGCAGACGGGGCAAAAAATAAGCCGGTCATAGAACCTGGACTCCAGCACGCCGGTTTCCACCAGCTCATCCAGCAGCTTGATCACCTCGTCCGATGGTTTGCCTATCAACGCCTCTACCTGCGGGTAGACCGCGCCCGTCTCCTTGCTGAAATCGATTACCGGCCGTATCTCCTCAATATGCCCGTCCATCATCTCCTTGATCATATGCAGCACCTTGGCGTCGTGCGCCGCCGTTTGTGAAGCCTCTAATATCTCAATCATATCTTTCCCCGCGATAGTTATTTTCCATCATTCCGGCACAAAGCCAGTGGCCGGAAACAACCCCCGTCTCCAGCTTGTTTTTATAGCTAAATTAAGTTCAATATAGGTTAATCTAACATGCGATCTGGCATTTTGCAAATAATCTGATATTTGTGGTAGATTTCGTTTAAATACAAAAGGCGGTAGGTAACTGCGGCTAAACAGTATACCTATCGTACTCGGTACTAAAGTCCTAATGGCTATGAAGAGGCGCGTGCCGCTGCTGGTTGCACTCATTACCATCATAGCGGTTATCCAGATTCCTTTTACTGCCAGTATAGAGTGTGATGCCGCCAGCAACAAGACCCTTAGCTGGTCAATCGTAGATACCCCGCGGGATCGAAATATTGACCCGAGTGGGCTCATAGCTAAAGGTTCGGAGATCAATGCGCTGGCCCTGGGCTCCGACGGCCAGACCATATATTGCGTCGCAACGGATGACAATGATACCGCCCTCGGCCGCAATCTGTTCAAGTCCATCGATGCCGGCACCGTATTTCTGGATATTACCAACCCCCTGCGTTTGGCCGGCGCTGTCATGCCCGTCTGGAATATAGCCCTGGCGCCCGACGACCCGAACTTCGTGATGGTAATCACCGATAATTCGACCACCTCCAGCCCTCAGGGCCCGCGCCGTATCTTCTATTCCACGGACGGCGGCAACAGCTGGCAGGAAGCCAGCATACCTGTTGCGGGCACAGATAATCTAAGTATTAATGAGTATATAAGCTGTGTTGCCGTCTCACGCACCTATGGCATCAACAGCGAGTTCCGCGACGTGGCCGTTGGCACCCGCAGCATCCCGGGGCCAGGGAAGGTATTTACCCGCCAGTACAGCACAACCGGCTTCGATCTATGGAAAGTCCAGCTTCCGCTGGCCGAGAGCATCACATCGCTCAAATTTTCACCCAACTATAATGCCGATTCAACCATCGTCACGGTATCCTCCAGCGGCGCCAGCACCTTCCTGCATCTCGGCCTGCACAATGCTACCAGCAACATCACCTCCTGGGACGATGCTTCTTACGGCCCGGGCTATCCTGTTAATTTCAATTTCGGTACCTGGTCCAACGTTATAAGCGCGGACCTTCAGCTTCCCGGCGATTTCACCGCCAGCGTGCTCTCACAGCAGGGCTGCTTTGCCAGCATCCAGACAGACCAGCCTGCTCCCAATGCCACGCGCGTATTTTATGTCAACACAAGCCTGGCGCCCTGGATCTTCAATATTACTCCACCCATATCTACCGTCCCTCCCAGCCGGATTTGCTCCATCGCCTACGAGGGCAACGAGGTCACAGGCATACTGCTGGCCGGTGAGGCCATTACGGACCCTGCCAGGGGGCTGGTGAACGTCTGGCAATGTTCCAACGCTCAGACGAGCGTCGTGGGAGGCGCGACCTGGCTCAAATCCGATGTTTTGAAATCCCCCAGCGGAGGAGCAAACCAGGTGCTGGTGCCACCCGGCCCCAGTAAGGCCAACCCGATACTGCAGTGGAGCGCCGACAACCAGCTCTGCTACTGCGGCACCAGCTCCGACAACTCAAGCGTGGGCGGCACCGGCTGGAACATCAATCAATGGCCCTGCTACAAGCTGGCCGGGAAAGACCTGGACGAGTCGGCACTCTCACTCTCACGTGACAGGGGTGTAACCTGGAACCAGATAAACCTGATCGACACGCAGGCCATCAAGCTCTCCGATGTGGCAGCCCTGGAGGAGGTGGCCAATCCCACTGTCTCCACCGAGCCCAGCGTGCTCTACCTGGCAACAGCCGATAACCTGACCGGCCTGGCGCAATGGCCGTATAATTTTGACAGCGTCTGGCGCAGCAACAGCGACCCGCTGGGCAGGACCTGGGAACGCATAATGGTCCGGAATGTACCGGCCCACCCTGCCTCAAGTAATGGGGATAACATCCTGCGGGTCAATCCCAGGGATCACACAAACAGCAATGCCCTGGTGTTCGCCGACCTTTACACCACTACGGTCTTATACTCCGGCGACAGCGGCCAGAACTGGGAGCTGGTTCCTACTGACGCAGTGGTGGATGATATCTCTCTTTTTGATGATAATAATTTATATATACTGGAGGATTACACTGTCCGCAGGATGGTAAGGGGCGCGGGAGTAGGGGGCGCCTGGCTGCAGCAGTATAAGATCAACACCCAGCTCACCGCCCCGGCGCATACCATAACCACCCCGCTGGTAAGCCCGGCCAAGACCGATATCGTCTTTGTGGGCACAGGCAAGGATATCACCGGCTACAGCTATATCGGATACGTAGCCTGGGCCGATTTCTCCGTAAGCACGCCAAAGTTCACCGCCCTCAAGGAACTGCCCTTCGTTGGCAACGTGCACGTCATAGCCGACAGCCAATTCGATAAGAACAACATCCTTTACGCCGGGGTAAATAACGCGGCCCGCAATGATGGAATTATCTACAGGTGGACGCTCAATATCAGCATCGACTGGGACGAGCTGGACCCGCCGAACCTTGCATTCTACGGCATCGAGACGCTGAACGACGTACTTTACGGAGCCTGGAACTTTTACACGACCACGTCCACTGTGGATAGAGGCGGCGTCGATCGCACGCTACATTCGAGGAGCAGGGTGCCGCCCCCGCCGGAGTGGGATCAGCTGACCTACATACTCCCCATCACTCCTCCATACGTGGAGTTCACGCGCGAGCCAACGTCTCTTAAGATATCGTCAAACGCCTACAACACACTGTGGGCCATCGATAATATTGTTGGCACAAGCTTTGTCTACGACTTCCGTGCCCGCACAGGTTGTCTGTGGCATTTTGTCGATTCCGTGGCCAGGGTCGGGCCTCAGCCAACATCTCCACCCCCAGGAAGCTATATTGGCGCCGATCCGGTCAGCGGGCGCTCGCAGGAGGTGGACTTTAAGTGGAGGCAGATGAGAGACGTCTATGGCTATGAGCTGCTGCTGGCCAAAGACGTCGATTTTTCGCTTCTGCTCACACAGGGACTGCCGCTCTACCCGGTCGATAACCTGACCGGTGCATGGCAGATACCTCCGCGGATTCCCGGTATAGACCAGGTTGGGCTGGCCGACCAGCTTATGCCGTCCGCCTGGATACCCCCGGGCAACCTCGAAGCAGGCCGCCCTTACTACTGGAAGGTCCGGGCATACCTGGCAAGTGAAAACGTAAGCGGACAGATTATACACAGCCCATGGTCGCCGGCCTGGTTCTTCTCCGTCAAGCCGGGATTTATGGTGGGAAGCAGCTATCCGGGGCCGAAGCTGCTGGCGCCCGCCGACGGCGCCTGCAAGGGCTGCAGGCCGCCGGTCCGCTTCGGCTGGACGCCCATCAAGGACGCCAAGAAGTACCAGTTCACACTGGCTCAAGACCCCGGACTGAAGGATATTATCTTCCAGACTACCACCAGCACCACGGCCTATGCATATACAGGCGCGCTGGAGATGTCAAAACCATACTACTGGCAGGTCCAGGCAGTGGCGCCGGTCGTCAGCGATCCAAGCCCGGTAGGCACTTTCACACTTTCTATTGATACGCCGGCCGCGCCGGCAGCCGGGGCGGGCCAGGGCCAGGTGGTCTCCACCAGCAATTTGGGGCTATGGATGGCCATCTTGATATTCTTCATCCTGTTGTTCCTCATCAACGTTTCCATCATCATCACGCGGCACAGGAGAGACGACTGACTTGAAGTCAGGTAACGTGGACCGGATCTCACAGGAGTTCGCCCGGGGCATCAAGGGCTTCCTGGCAGAGGACGAGGGCATGGCGCTCTTCAATCTGGCGCTGCAGTCTGCCGTACGCGGCCCCTGCCTCGAAGTAGGAAGCTACTGTGGAAAGTCCGCCTACTACCTGGGCACGGCCTGCCAGCTGAAAGGCGCCACGCTTTTCAGCATTGACCACCACCGTGGCTCGGAAGAACAGCAGCCGGGCCAGCCTTATTACGATCCCGATCTTTTCGATGAAAAAACGGGGGGCATTAACAGCCTGCCCGCTCTAAGGCAGACCCTCAAGTCGGCCGGCCTGGAGCATACGGTCGTACCGATGGTCACTACTTCGCAGACGGCATCCAGGGATTGGAAGACTCCGCTCAGCCTGGTCTTCATCGACGGGGGTCATAGCTATCAGGCTGTATGCACAGACTATGAATGCTGGAGAGGTCACCTGATGCCGGGTGGCTACCTGGTTTTCCACGACATTTACCCGGACCCTGCCATGGGAGGCCAGGCGCCTTACGAGGTATACAAATCTGCGCTGTCTGCGGGTGATTATGCGGAACTGCCCATGGTCGGCAGCCTGGGCATCTTAAAGGACAGGCGTGCCGTGGTGGTCAAAAAGCAGGTTGGTGGCTGAGGAGCGGTTAAGCATATCGGCTGCCAGCACCACCGCAGCAGCAGTCCAGGTTGGCTTCTCCATGGGCCATATCTCGTTCTCGGGAAAGGCCACGCCGTACCAGTAGGCGCCATCCTCATCTCTCATAAGGTGTATCCAGTTATAGACCATGGCCGAGCGCTCGTACTCACCATGTACAGCCAGGGCAATGGCCAGTTCGCTTGTTTCCGCAGCCGTTACCCATTGCTTCTCCAGGTTACAGACCGATCCCCTGCCGTGCACAATGAACTTATCCCAGGCGTCGTTTATGCGGCTGACCGCTTCACGCCCGTTTATTACGCTGCAGAGGGCTGGATAGTACCAGTCCATGGCGAAGGCCGAGAGGTTCTCGCCCTTGGCAACATCGGCATAGGGCAGAGGCATCTTTAAGATGGCACGGCGCAGCACAACGTTGGCCTTCTCCCACTCCAGCGGCTCTGCGCCCATCAGCCTGGCGATCTTGGATGCGCACCTTACGCTCAGGTAGGTGGAGCTGCAGCTGGCGATCTGCGCTGCCGGGTAGAGCACGCCCTTGTCATCCCTGGCCCAGTATATCTCGCCCCTGGGCCCGCGCATCTCCAGCACGTAGTCTATGGCCTTCCGTACACAGGGCCACAGCCTCTGCACAAAGGCACGGTCTCCGGTCACGAGGTAATGGTGCCAGACGCCGACCGCTATGTAGGAGATGGCATGGGACACCTTATACATTTCCCTGGGCCTGCCATACTGATAGTTGGCGTACCAGCTCCCATCCGGCAACTGGATATCGGCCAGCCATTCATAGGCCCTGGCAGCCTCGTCGATATACTCGCCGGCATCTATGGCCATGGCACATTCGACATGTGTCCAGGGCTCGACGATACCGCCCAGCAGCTCGGGAACCGGCCCGGCCTCTTCCTGAATGCTGACAATGCTTTCAACAGTGGGGCGCAGGAACTCGCGCGATAAACTGTCGCCCGCCTGGTTTGACCCGTCATATAATTTATTCTCAATCACCATTAGCATACCACCCCGGAGGGAGCCTGCACTGCAATGGCTTCCCTGTAATAATCTGCGGTCTCTCTGGCCGCCCTGTCCCAGTTGAACAGCTCGTCCACACGTTTTCTGCCCATGCTTCCCAGCCTGTTTCTCTTTTGCGTGTCGTCCAGCAACGCCGTAATAGCCTGGACCATGGCACGCGTATCTCCCGGCGGAATTAGTATCCCGGCGTCGCCCACAACCTCAGGCAGCGCGCCTGCCGTGGTCGAGATCACCGGCGTGCCGCAGGACATGGCCTCCGCCGCCGGCAGTCCGAACCCCTCGTAGATAGAGGGTACCACCAGTAGCGTCGCCTTCGAGTACTGCTCCACCAGTTCGTCTGTATCAAGCTTGCCGGCGTACTGGATGCAGTCCTCCAAGCGCAGCAAGTCTATCAATCCCTGCGTGTAGCCGTTCTTCATCGGCTGCCCCACAATGACCAGCTCGATTTTCCTGTTTTTCCTCAGCTCCGCCACAGCTTCAAATAAATACTTGAGTCCCTTAAGCGGCGTATCTCCGCTATTTATTGCCAGTATGCGGTTGTCCTGCCTTTTCGTGCCGGGCCTCTCCCTGAAGACCTCGCCATCAACGCCGCAATAGATGATCTTGAACTTGTCGGCAGGCAGTCCGAAGCTGTCGGTTATCTCACGCAGCGAGTTCTCAGAATCGGTAATAAAATGTGACAGACGACCGGCTACTTTCACCTGGATATCGCAGAATGAATACCAGCGGCGGATGCCCAGCCTGCGCAGCGGAGATTTAGCGGCCTTCAATGCCAGCTCCCGGTCGATGGTGATGGGATGATGTATGGTGGTGACCATGGGCAGGCCCATCTGGTTTATTTTAAGTATGCCCTCGGTGATGCACTGGTTGTCATGCACAATGTCGTATTTTTGGGAGCAGCCGTTCTGGCGGAACATGTTGTAGGCCCGCATGCCGAAAGTGAGAGGCTCCGTAAAGCAGCCGGCGCACTCGCCCAGCCATTCAAACACGTTGGGCCAGCTGTTGAGCCAGAGGGGATTGATAAAATAGCGCCTTATCTCAGAGAACCTGTACAGGTCAAGGCTGGGCAGCTTGATGAGATTTATGCCCTCGGCCAGCTCGGGGTAGGGCGGCCCCGCCACAACATCTACTTCATGCCCAAGCGCTTTCAGCGCCCGGCTGAGGTACCTGACATATACTCCTTGCCCGCCGGAATACTTGTAAGCACGGTAGCTCAGCAAACAGATATGCATTGTAATCCATCACGTTCAATTTCTACGTGCCGGGCAAAAGCACTGGAACATTGTACATTTAACTAATTGATTAATCAACACTCACGGGTATCTAAATTAGGCCTTTAGAGCTGTTGCTGTCGCTCAACTGCCTGGCTGTATACGGCCAGCGTCCGTTTTGCAGCGTCTTTCCAGCTGAACTGCTCCAGTATGCGCCTCCTTCCCATTTCACCCAGTTCACGCAGGCGGGACTGGTTTTCTATCAGGCCTGCTATGGCTCCGGCCAGCGCCGAAGGATCCGCCGGAGGCACCAGTATTCCCGCATCACCCACAACCTCAGGCAATGCACCGGCAGTGGTCGAGACGACCGGCGCCCCGCAGGACATGGCCTCGGCGGCCGGCAGGCCGAACCCCTCGTAAGTCGAGGGCACCACCACCAGCGTGGCCAGCCGGTAGAGGCGCACCAGCTCATCCGTATCTATCTGATCGCGAAAGCTGACATTTGCGGTAATGCCGAGGTCGTCCATCAGCTTTTCCGTGACGCCGTCGCCCAGCGTCCTGCCCACCACCACCAGGTTCAGATCGTACTTTTCCCTCAGCTTGGCCAGCGCTTGCAGCAGAAAGCGTAACCCCTTAACCGCTGTATCGCGGCTCATGACCATCAGTATCATGTTGCTCAGCCGGCTCACATGCTCCGAGGGGCTGAATATCTCCGTGTCGATGCCGTTGTAGATGACGTGCAGGCACGACTCCGGCACACCGAATACTTCATGTATATGGCGTCTGGCCATCTCGGACACCGTGATGATATGAGGCAGCTGCCGGGCAACCTTTATCTGCATATCAATGAATGAGAACCACCGTCTATATCCCAGCTTATCTTTAAGAGACTTAGCCGATCTGATTGCCAGGTCCCGGTCTATGGTCACCGGGTGGTGGATGGTCTCCACCACGGGGTAGCCGGCCTTCATAATATCGGCTATTCCGTAGGAGAGCGTCTGGTTGTCATGCACCACATCATATTTTTTAGATTCGTTGCCGGCCAGGTAGCGGCGGGCGCGCATGCCGAAGGACAACGGCTCGGAGAAATAGCCCGTCACCGTGCCGGCCCACTCAACTAAATTTGGATAGGCGTTAAGCTTGGCCGGGTTGATAAACAGCCGCTGAAAGGAGTCTAGCGAGTAGAGGTCCAGGCTGGGCAGCTTTATCAGGCCCACCCCCTCGTCCACTATGGGATAGGGCGGCCCGGAAATAAGGTCGACCTCATGCCCCAGGTCACGCAGGGCATTGCTGAGGTAGCGCATGTAGATGCCCTGCCCTCCCGAGTAGGGGTAGCTGCGATAGCTCAGTATACAGATGCGCACGGCTAATAATGATAGCAGACTTGCTGCATACTCGCACGATTACGGTCTCAACCTACATTTTTTCTGTTTTGTTGACAAATATTGCATATGAGTATTAATATAAATATTGAATGAATATTCATTCTATTTATCATGGCCACACGCACTAAGAGAAAGGAAAGAATCACGCTGGCCCGCCAGAAGCAGATACTGAAGGCGGCACTATCCGTGTTTTCATCGGAGGGTTACGGGCAATCGACCGTGGCGGATGTAGCCCAGGCAGCCGGCGTGGGCGTGGGCACAATTTACAACTACTATAAGGATAAGCGCGACCTTCTCATCTCGCTGATCTTCCAGATGATGGTCACTGAAAGCCTGGTCTCGATACTGGACAGGATGTCTTCTTCCGGCGGCGCAGATGACATGCAGTCATTGCTGGAGGAGCGGCTGGAGTTCGGCTTCGATAATGCGCAGGCCCTCCTTGCCATCATGCCTGAAATTCAGCGTGACCCCGGGTTGCGCCGCAGGTTCGTGCAGCAACTTATACAGCCTCTTATGGGACGCCTGGAAGAATATATTCGACGCCAGGTGCGCAAGGGCGCTTTCAATAAGGTCGATGAAAGGGTCGTCGCCCGTCTGATGGTCGGCATGATCATCGGCAGCATGATCTTATACAGGCTCGAACTGCGCGACAGCCCCTTCAAAAAAACGCAGGCCAGGCAGCTGGCAGCCGAGCTCAGGAATCTATTTCTTGAAGGCCTGGCGAGAAGGTAACATGGCCGCGCTTTGGCCCGATTTCAGGGCAGCCCTTTTCTTGTTTTACAAATATGTTACCCGCGGCAACAAGGGCACGCTGGTACTGACCATCATGGTGGCCACGCTGGCCTTCGTGCAGATTAATTTCATCTCCGGCATTTTGAGCGGCGCCGTTAATCTGATTTACGTGCAGACAAAGAGCAATTACGTGGCCAATATCGTCATCCAGCCCGGCAAGGACCAGTTTGGCTACCAGCAGGAATATCTCACGCAGGTGGACCTGCTCAAGCGTAAGATCAACGCCATTCCGGGCATAATCGGCTGCAGCTCGCGCTACACTGCCGGCTCAATTATTACTTACGACCCTGACAAGACAGGCAAGGACGTCAGGTCCATCAGCTGGCCCGTCCAGTCCATTAATCCTGTCGAGGAAGTCCGCGTTTCCAACCTTCAGAACTTCATGGTGGCAGGCCTGTACCTGGATGCCTCAGACCGCGACCAGATAATGATGGGCCGCGAGGTTGCCGGAGGATATGGGGCCGCACTGGAAGTGCAGTCACTTAAAGGGGCCGATGTCGGGGATGAGATCACGGTCAATTACCAGAACGGCGTGGTGCGCACCTACACCATTAAGGGCATTTATGCCACCGTCTTCCCGCTGGCGGATATGACGGTTTTCGTCACGCACAAGGAGATGGAGTCCGTGCTCAGCCTGCACGACCGCGCTTCCGAGATTCTGATCAAGACCGACGAAGCCTATCCGGAGGACTATTATATACGTGAGCTGCGCAGGGCAGGAATAGATATGCAGGACATCCGGCCCTGGCAGGACTTCATTGGCCTGGTGCTGGGTATTGCCCAGAGCTTCGACATCATCAAGCGCATCATATTATTCATAGGGCTGGTTGTGGCGGGCGTGACCATCTTCATAGTCATCTTCATTGCCACCATCAGCAGGCGCAAGCAGATAGGCATAATGAAGGCCATTGGCATGAAGGAGGGCATCATCATCGGCTCATACGTGCTGCTGGCCGTTTTCTACGCTGTGGTCGGCATCTGTTTGGGCATTGCGGCAATAGAGCTGGCGGTCAAACCTTATTTCATCGCACATCCGCTGGCCTTCCCCATGGGCAAGGTCAGCCTGCTCATAGTCAGGACGGAGTTCCTGACCAGCATCATCAGCATGCTGGCCGTCAGCGTGGTGGCCGGCTTCATCCCGTCCTGGAGAATTGCACGTGAAAATATTATCAGGGCCATCTGGGGATAAATAGCCAAATGATTAAGGTTACGGACCTGAAGAAGACCTACCCCGGCCATGTGCCGGTACACGCCCTCAAGGGCGTGAGCTTCGAGGTACCGAGCGGCCAGTTCGTGGCCATCATGGGGCCCAGCGGCTCCGGCAAATCAACGCTGCTGCACCAGCTGGCACTGCTGGATACCCCTACCGATGGCCAGATATTGCTTGACGGCATCGATGTCTCGGGACTCTCTGAATCCAGGAAGTCGGACTTCCGCCTGCGCCATCTGGGCTACGTTTTCCAGGAGTACGCGCTGATCCCTGAGCTAAATGCCATTGAGAATGCCTTCCTGCCGCTGCTGCTGCTGGGCATGAAAAGAACGGAATACCGCAGGGTGGCATCCGACCTGATGGCCAGGGTCGGTCTTTCTGAAAGGCTGCACCATCTCATCAGCCAGCTCTCCGGCGGTGAGCAGCAGCGCGTGGCCATTGCACGGGCGCTGGTCAATAGATCCAAAATACTCTTTGCCGACGAGCCCTGCGCCAATCTGGATACCGACAACAAAGGAATTGTGCTGAGGCTGCTGCGTAAGCTGTGCGATGAGCTGGGACAGACCATCCTCATGGTCACGCACGAGCCTGAGCAGCGGGAGTTCACAGACCGCGTCATCTGGTTCAAGGACGGCCTGCTGATCAAAGAGGAGATAATCCCCGGGGAGATGCGCCAGGAAGCACTGCGTAACGGTTATTTAACTGACAAGTCCGACGGCAATTTAATGAACTTGTAATCCTGAACGGCCTATTTTACCTTGCCCTGGTCGGCCACCGCACGAGTAGCGCTTTCCAGCTCCTCGTCAGAAGCCAGATAGTAGCTCTTGAGCTTCTTTAAATTCCCGTCCAGCTCGTATACCAGCGGTATGCCGGTGGGTATGTTCAGGCCGACTACGGCTTCCTCGGACAGGTTGTCCAGGTATTTGACCAGCGCCCGCAGGCTGTTGCCGTGTGCCGAGATGATCACCCTTTTGCCCGAGCGCACGGCCGGCGCAATGGTGCTGTGCCAGTAGGGCAGGCAGCGGGCGTAGGTATCCTTCAGGCTCTCGGTCAGTGGAAGCTGTGACTCTGCCAGGTTGCTGTACTTAGCCTCACGCCCGGGGTAGCGTTCATCATTTTTCCCCAGCGGCGGAGGCGGAATATCGTAGCTGCGGCGCCAGACCAGCACCTGCTCTTCCCCGTACTTTTTGGCCGTTTCCGACTTGTTCAGGCCCTGCAGCGCTCCGTAATGCCTCTCATTCAGGCGCCAGGAGTTCTTGACCGGCAGCCACATCAGGTCCATAACGTCCATAACGATCCACAGTGTGCGTATGGCGCGCTTAAGCACGGACGTATAGGCTATATCGAACGTGAAGCCCTTCTCCTGCAGCTTGTCCCCGGCCATTCGTGCCTCCTCCATGCCCTTATCTGAAAGGTCCACATCCGTCCAGCCCGTGAAGCGGTTCTCCTTGTTCCAGGTGCTCTCCCCGTGGCGCAGCAAAACGAGCTTAACCATACAATTTCTCCGTAAAAGCTATAAAATATACTATGGTGCGCTTTGATTTTATCCCTGTAACGTTCTATTATAACCAAAGCTACCCCGACCTGCACCGTTCGACCGGGGGAATTAAGGCCTGCGCTTTAAGGGGGATTTGAATTGGCACAGAAAGTGTATTTAAGCAAGGACCTGGGATTCCTGCGGCTGGGAGCTGCGGTCCCCTTGATGCGCGTGGCCGACGTTGATTTCAACACCGCAGCCGTAATCACCATGATGAAAGAGGCCCATGCTGAGGGAGTGCAGGTGCTGGCCTTCCCCGAGATGTGCATTACCGGCTATACCATAGGCGACCTTGTCCAGCAGCAGGCGCTGCTGGAGAAAGCCGGATACGGTTTGAACACGGTGGTCGATGCCAGCCTCGGCCTCAACATGCTAGTTATCATAGGCCTGCCCATATCCGTCGACCAGAAGATATTCAACTGCGCCGCCGCCATTTGCTCCGGCCGTTTGCTGGGAATCGTCCCCAAGACCTATTTGCCCGCCTACCGTGAATATTACGAGGGCCGCTGGTTCGCCTCGGGAGAGGACGCCTGCGTTGACACCGTTCACATCGGCGGAAAGCCTGTACCCTTCGGCACCAACCTGCTGTTCAATATCAACGGTGATCCCGGTTCCACCGTCGGCATCGAGATATGTGAGGACATGTGGATACCCCTGGCGCCGCATGAATACCAGGCGCTGGCCGGAGCCACTGTGCTGGTTAATATATCGGCCAGCAACGAGATACTGGCTAAGGCAGACTGGCGCAAGATAATGATCGTCTCCGAGTCCGGCAGGTGCGCCTCCGCCTTCTGCTACGTCTCCTCCGGCACGGGTGAATCGTCCAACGATGTTGTCTACGGCGGACATGCATTGATAGCCGAGAACGGCGTGATTCTGAATGAGTCACAGCGCCTTTATCCCGATGCCAGGCTGGTCGTCTCGGACGTGGACACGGACAGGCTGGTGCATGACAGGGCGATGCTGACCAGCTTCCGGCAGACGCCGGCGCACATCAAGCCCTTCCGAATCATTGAGACGCATGTAGATGATATCAGCGCCGGCGGGCTGCTGAGAGTAATTGATCCACAGCCCTTCGTCCCCAGGGACGCGGCCGTACGGGCTGAGCGCTGCCACGATATCTTTGCCATGCAGGTGGCCGCTCTGTCCAAGAAGCTCTCGGGCGCCGGGCTGGAGCGCATCGTGTTAGGCGTATCCGGCGGGCTTGACTCCACGCTGGCATTGCTGGCCGCAGCCAGGACGGCTGATTTCATGAATTTAAGCCGCGAACACATATATGCTTACAGCCTGCCGGGCTTCGGCACCACTCGGCGGACAAAGGACAACGCCACCGCCCTCTGCAAAGCTCTCGGCGTGAACTTTGAGAAGGTCGATATAACGGCAACCTGCAGGGCCCATATGGCCGACCTGGGTCATGACGGGCGCGAGGACGTGGTCTTTGAGAACATCCAGGCGCGCTACCGCACCGAGTTCCTCTTCAACAAGGCTAACGAGGTGCATGCGGCACTGCTGGGCACCGGCGACCTGACTGAGGTTGCCCTGGGATGGAGCACTTTCTCCGGCGACCACATGTCTCACTACGACATTAACGTTTCCGTGCCTAAGACGCTGGTCCGCTACCTCATCCGCTGGGTAGCTGATGAAGAACTGGCTGGCACGCCCGCACAGAAGGTACTCTATGACGTGCTGGACACACCCATCTCACCGGAACTTAGAAGGCCGCACAAAGGACAGATCAGCCAGATGAGCGAAGATGTCATCGGGCCGGTGGAGCTGGCGGATTTCTTCCTGTATCCCTTCATCAGGCACGGCACCCGGCCGGGCAAGATACTCTTTCTGGCCAATGAAGCGCGGAAACGCAAGCTCTTCGAGCGACAATACACGCTGCAGGACATTCACAGGTGGCTGAGGAGCTTCATCCAGCGCTTCTTCGATAACCAGTTCAAGAGGACCTGCCTGCCGGAGGGGCCGAAAGTTGGTTCGGTCAGCCTCTCACCGCGAGGAGACTGGAGGATGCCTTCCGACGCCGAGCCTGCAGCCTGGCTGCAGGACCTGGAACAGATGTACGCACGTCTGAAGGGTGCCTAGTCCCGCCTAGTCCACTTTCCTGAACTTGTCTTTTGGCGCGCCGCAGATGGGGCATTCGTCCGGCGCAGAGCCGACTGAAACATATCCGCAGACGCTGCAAACATAATAGTCCACGCCTTCGGGGTCCATTATGCGGTCCAGCGCCTTTTCGTACAGCTTGGCGTGCCCCCGCTCCACGTCACGGTGGTACTCGAAAATCTTGGCTATGGCCGGGTTGCCCTCCTCGTTGGCTTCCTTTATAAAGCCCGGATAGGCATCCTTGGCGAAGTTCTCACGCTCGAAAGCAGCCTGCAGGTTCTCCTGTGTATCGGCGATGACGCCCAGCAGGCGCAGCATGTGAAAGGCATGCACCGCTTCTGATTCAGCCACTGCCCTGAACAGCCCGCCTATGGCCGGAAAGCCCTCCTGGTCGGCCTTGAATGAGAAGGCCAGGTCCCTGATATTGGCCTTCGACTCACCCGCAAAGCCCTCCTGAAGGTTCTTGAGCGTCTTTGTGCCTTTTATCTTGGAGTTATCATAGGGGAGAAGCTTCTCAGCGGGGGATCCGCAGACTGGACAGTGCTCGGGCTTGATCTCGGCTATTTCCAGATGCCTGCAGTTGCTGCATAACCACATATCACCACTCCTCAAGCAGAATAAATCGGATCTGTATTGAGATTATAGCACAGCAACTAGTGTATGAAGGCCATGACGCCCCGGTGTATCATGCTCACGGCGATGGCTGCCAGCAGCAGTGCGAATATCTTGGAAAGCGCCAGTAGGCCGCCCCGTCCCAGCACCCTGACCAGGCGGTTGGCCTGTGCGAAGAACAGCCAGGTCAGCAGCAGGTTAACAACAAAGGAGAAGCTGACCATCAGGATATTGTACTGGTCGTTGAGGATGAGCAGCGTGGTTAAAACAGCCGGGCCCACTACCAGTGGGGTGCCCAGCGGCACTACGGCTATCACGTCCTCACCGGCGTAAGCCTGCTCTTCGAACATCCTGCCCACCACCAGCTCCTTGGCCGCCAGTACGAAGAGTATCAGCCCGCCTGCGACCAGGAAATCGTTGACCGTGATGCCCAGGAAGAGGAAGATGCCCTTGCCCACCAGTATGAATATGATGCCCAGGGCCAGGGCAGTTATCAGGGCGTTACGTATTACGCTGCTTCTCTTCCTGTCCGGCAGGTCGCGCGTCAGGGTGAGCAGGATGGGCACCGTGGATATCGAGTCCATGGCGACGAACAGCGGCACAAAGGTCAGGCCGAAATCACGCAGCAGATTTAAAAATACGTCCAAGTTCTATAGCTCCCGCGGCCACAGCAAAAGGTTCATTCGTCCCTAAATTATACCAATGCAGTTCTTATGGCGCATAGTCTGGCAAGGATCCACTGCCTTACCACGAGCCCGGTTAATCAAGATACTCCAACATAAGCAAGGCCCATCCAATGGCAGGCGCCATGCCTCCCGCAGAGTAAAAGGTCCGGCCAGCGATGTTCGCGTTTAAATCCTGCGGCCTGAGTATGGAAAAGGAACAGTAGGTCAACCGTCCGGCGCAGCCATGCCAATTAACGCCTCCCCCCTGAGCGTGGTTTCTATCTTGCTCAGACGCAGGTTATGTTACGCGGTTCTATCAAGTGCCTGCAATCGCACTTAAGAATCGCTAGTTGCGAAAATGCAGCCTTATTACTGGCTGGAAAGGATAGCTTTTGCCCTGTCCTCCGCATTGGGAAAAAGGTCGGTAGGCACACCAGGTTTTCCCAATTTCTTGAAGACCATGTAGCGCGCACAATCCTCGTTGTTGCCCTTGCAATAACGGTTCTTCAACATTTCCGCCATGGCAGGCATCGACGCCATCTTGTCATTGAAGAAAACGCAGCCTGCAATCAGTTCACAATCAGCCATATTAATCCTCCATTGGTTTAACTCCGTAGTCGTTATCAGATGTTAGTAGTCTGGCAAAACACCGGGGGTTAGGAAATACCTAACAGGCCAATATGCATGACCTATATGGCTATCTTGTACATCCGGCGCGGTATGGAGACCAGGGACGATGCCGAAATGGGCATGACACAGTGGTACTGGCGCGTGAGTCATCGAAAAAATTTCAAGCTCGGTAAGAATGTGGAGATAGGCTCATTTGCAATGATTGATGCACGCCATGGAATGGTAATAGAAGACGATGTGAAAATTGGATTCGGTTGTGCAATATTGAGTTATTCTTCAATTGATAAGAAAGGTGGCCAGATAGTCCTGAGGAAAGCCTGTAAATTAGGTGCCCATTCGATAGTGATGCCTGGCATTGAAATCGGACAAAATGCCGTCATTGGCAGTAATAGTGTTGTGACTCACAACATACCTCCCGATGAAGTGTGGATGGGCAGTCCGGCAAGATTTGCGGGAAAGGTCTTAGAAACTGACAGACAATAAATTGGTAGCGCATACCGGATTCGAACCGGTGATCTCTGCCTTGAGAGGGCAGCGTCCTAAACCCCTAGACGAATGCGCCACCGAAGCGTTAAACATTATATCAGTGGCACCCTGAAACGACAATTCAGGCTGGATTTGAGCAGTGTCAAGAATTCAAGGCCTATTCATGGCGCAGTGACACAATCAGGTCCAACCGCGCAGCGAGAAAGCGGGGCATCAAAACAAATCATAAAAATTGCACTCAGGATATAGAATTTTCATTACATTTAATACTTTTCCCACAGCGTCCAGGCCATTGACCGTCAGTGGCCGGTCTGTTAATATTCGACCTGTAAAAAGAATAGTTACAAGGGCGCTGTTGTTATACCGGCAGCTTAATTGGAGAGCAAGACGGTGTAATTCCGTCACAGTCCCGCCTGCTGTAAAAGTCAGAACGCCGGCCCTGTGACCATTGGCTGCTCCCGCGGAGTCTGGGGGTGGGATTTATTTTTTCCGTCAAATCCCCGTCTCCTTGGAGCGGGGATTTTTATTTAGGAAAGGAGGTAGAATGCGCAACCATAATATCCATTTACTAATGGTCTCGGCCGTGCTGCTGGTTATCTCACTATCCTGTTCTATCTTATGGCCGGCCGTCCAGCCGAAGTCTGCAACCTACGAGAACTGTACACCGGCCACTAATGTCATCCAGCCGGCCTCGCCCGCCGCTATGGGATATCCTCTGACTGTCACCGATGACCTGGACAGGCAGGTTACCATTCACCATCTGCCGCAGCGCATTGTCTCGCTGGCGCCCAGTAACACGGAAATACTCTTCGCACTTGGTCTGGACGACAGGATTGTCGGCGTTACCGACTATTGCGATTATCCCACGACTGCCAGTACCAAAGCCAAAGTAGCCGGCTTCTCTACGCCCAACATGGAAAAGCTTGTTTCATTGCAGCCCGACCTCATCGTTGGCACTGCCATACATGAGAAAACAGTACTGCCCGCCCTGGAGAAACTGGGATACACGGTCTATATTGCCACGGGGCAGAGCATAGATGCTATTGAAAACGACATATCCGTGTTGGGAAAAATAACAGGCAGCACGGCCCGTGCCGAAGATGTGCTCAGCCGCATGAATGCCAAGATTAAAAGCGTCACGGACAGGACAAAGAACCTGACCGATGCCCAGAAGCCCAGGGTGTTGTACGTTTACTGGTATGATCCGCTGTGGTCCATGGGCGCAGCCTGCTTTATCAACGATGTCATCGAGCAGGCCGGCGGAATAAACGTCTTCGAAAACGACTTCGAGAAGGCCAAGAGCGTATCGCTGGAATCGGTGCTCAGCAAGAACCCACAGGTAGTCATCGTTTCGGGCATGGGCACAAGCGGAGACGCCGTATTCAAGGCTATCAAGAGCGAGAGAAGGCTTTCTCCCACGGAGGCCTGGTCTAATAACCGCATATACAAAATCAGTGACGCCGCCCTGATAGAACGCCCAGGACCCCGAATCGCCAACGGATTGATTGAACTGGCTGTAACGATTCACCCGGAGCTGTTCGGCGTTAAATAAATTGTCGTCGAACCGGTACAGCGGCCTGAGCCGGCTACTTATCACCCAAGACAATTAGCGTACAGTAAGGGCCGTAGCTGGTCCCGCTCTTAAACATTTTTCCGTTGAGGTAGATGTTGGCCGTTATGGTGGCTGCGTCTTCGGTATTGTTATGCACATAGATATATGGCTGGCTGTATTCGAAGCCGCCGAAGTCCATCCGCCAGGGCAGCGGGACATCATTATACTGGGCGCTGCCCCCGCTCTCATTGGTAATCGTTATATCAACCAGGTCTGCGTTGCCGGTCACTTCATACACTACGTAGTCAGGCGCCTCCTTGCAGGCATAACCGGCGAGTATGAAGAGCACCACCAGGACCACGGCCGTTAAACGCAGAAGCTTGGTTACTTTCATTTGATCAATCCCCCGGTTTTGCCACAATTATACCCTGTCACTTCACCAGCCGCATGGACCAGACGATGCCGGTATGATCGGGACAGTGGATCTTGTAGACCGAGCGGTCCGCCGAGTCCCAGGAAGGATAGCCCAGGAACACCCTCCAGGTATACAAATCAAGCACGTTCAGGGCTGCTGCGCACACCTCCTGGGGTTTCTTATAGGGTGTACCGTAGTAAAACGTGTCGCCAACATTATGGTGACACTGTCCGTTTTTCTCTATCACCTTGATCTCAATCCTGCCGAATTTGTTCCAGAGTTTCCTGTAGTCGGCGTCCGTCATGTTTTGCAGGTCCACATTAAGTCCCAATTTTTCCTGATCTTCCTTAGCCATAGTTCCAGCCTCCTTAATGGGCTCTAATTTTAATTTGTTGCTGTCTGTATGGCAAAGAATTGGCATATCCGCCTCCGTGTTTTAAAATGAAAACAGATGACAGTTATCCTCAAAGCGGCTGTGCAGCTGGCAGTCTTCTCGCTATTCATCCCCTTCATCATTGTTTCCAGCACGTCCGTGAGTGCAGATGGTGCCTCATGCCGGGTGCACGAGTTTCACGGCACGGTCACCAGCAACGGGCATTCTGTCGGTTCGGGCTTTACGGTCTCCGCTTTTGTGAACGGTCAACAGGTCGCATCAACCACCACTGACACGCAGGGGAAATGGGGCTATAACCAGCCCTTTATTGTAGATGCTCCTGCCGGGTCCACCATCGATTTCTATATTAACAGCACGCTGGTCGGCTCTGCCTCAAGCTGTATTGAGACTGACGAGCTTAATCTTTCCGCAGGAGGTGCTCCGCCACCGGTAAGTACCCCATCCTCCACCTCCTCAACAACCCAACCGGATACAAGTGTAAAATCCTCTGCAACTATTACTTTCTTTATCGGTCCTCAAAGCTCCGGCTCCAGCTCTTCCAACACAAACCCTGCAAATACCTCTTCCGCAGACCATTCGCCTGCCGCATCTTCTGCCCCAACAACGCCCGAAGTAACGGCACCGGAGCAATCTTCGTCCCCAACCAACTCTATACCACCTCCAGGCACTCCCCCCGATAGCGCAACCTCACCTGCCAAGGCAGATGCTGGCTCAGCTCAGGAGTCATCACAGAAAAGGCCTGAATCTCTTGACCCGATACCCATACTGGCCGCCGTGGCACTGGGCGGGCTGGTCATAATACTGATAATCAGCAGGATTTGAGTGGTATGGAAGGTCTGGCTGGGGATCCAGGATTCGAACCTGGCCTCACGGATCCAGAGTCCGCTGTCCTACCGCTAGACTAATCCCCAGTGAGTCGAGATTATAGCATGCGCGGTCAATGCGCATCAATCGCTCCCAGGTACTTTAATATGTTGCGCACCACGGCACGGCCAACCGGCACCATCAGCTCGCCGCTGGAAAACTCAAAGCCGGATGCGGCCATCATTTCGCTGGCCACTTGCCGGGCAACCTTCTCTATGTCGCCGGACTCTTGATACATGTCCAGTACGTGCTTCTCATATTGCCGGCAAAGTTTCATGCCGTTGACCAGCACCTGCCGGGCATCCTCGCCCAATACTGCTCCATAATGATCGAAGGCGCAGATCTCTATATCATAGCCGACCAGCCTTTCCAGCGATTTCAGGTAGAGGCCATAGTTATACTGCGGTGATGGCCTGGCAAGCTTATCGATCTCTATTCCGCCTATAGGGCAGGGCGCCGAATCCGTAGGGAACAGCGCCTTCAGGGCAGGAATATATACAACCAGGGCGCAGGGTGAGTGGCCCGGCGTCTCTATAAAGTTCACCTCTAATCCCTTGCCCAGCTTGATAACGCTGGAATTGTTAACAACCTGGTCGATTGCAATGCCGTCTATCGTCAGATTGAATTTGGCACAGCGCTCCTTCAGGCCGAACTGTTCTACCGCGGCACTATTGACCACATCCATGTACTGGATCACCTTATCCTTGGACAGCGTCGCCCTGGCCGATTCCGTTCCCAGCACCTTCATAGCGGGATATTTTCTTTTCATAAACGGCACGGCCCCCACGTGGTCGAAGTGCGCATGCTGGATCACCAGGTAATCTATGCCTGCCGCTCCGATTTTAATTTCTGCAAGCTGTTCCTCCAGGTAGGCCGCCAGCCAGCTCATGCCGCCGCTTATTACCATGGTCTGCTCACCCCTGACCAGGTACATCAGGTTCTGCTGTGAACCGAGCAGAAAGAGGCCGGGGGCTATCTCTCCGGGCTTGTCAGTCAGCATCAGTTTCTCCTTAAAGAGTTGAAGGTTAGTTTAAAGAAAATGTCAGGCTAATGGCAAGTACCGCTGCTGCCAGGGTTGACATATCTGCTACAATAAACTCAATCTATATTCAACCCGGTTTGATATGCATAAGCTGCAGGATACCATCAAGCTGACCTGGAAACCGGTCATGGCCGGCATACTGGACGTGATATCCGGCGCTATCGGCATGGTCGGCGGTATTTATTTCGTGGTGGTCAGCCAGCTCTTCCGAGTGATACATGAAACTTTGAACCTCGACCCGATCGTCATACAGAGAGTGGAGCAGGCCATCTCCGCCATAAGCGCTGTGCCCTTCTTCCTGGTATTCGTCGGCATCGTCTCCATCATCGGCGGAGTATATGCTCTGCAGCGTAGGATATGGATGCTGGCGCTGGCCGGTTCCATCTGCTCCTGCATCGTATTCTTCCCGTTCGGGCTTCCATCCATCATCATCACCGCCGTTGCCAGAGATGAGTTCTATTGACGCTCAGAGTAGCCCTTCAAGCTTAAGCAGGCTGCAGTCCGCACTGGGAATTCAATTCAAAGACACATCCCTGCTCAAGCAGGCATTAACACATTCCTCATTTATCAATGAGAACCTCAACGCCGGCATCGAGGACAACGAGCGGATGGAGTTCCTGGGAGACGCGCTGCTCAATCTGGTCGTGGCCGAGCATCTTTACCGTGAATTTCCCTCTCTGCCGGAGGGCAAGCTGACCGAGATACGGGTTTTCCTTATCCGACAGGAACAGCTTGCCGCCAGGGCAGGCGCCCTCAAGCTGGGAGATTACATGATACTGGGCAAGGGCGAGGATTCAACAGGAGGAAGGAAAAAACTGAACAACCTGGCCGACACGTTTGAAGCACTGGTTGCGGCCATTTTCCTGGACCAGGGGATTGAGACAGCCAGGTCCTTTGTGCTGCATACTATGCAGGGCGAGATGGATGCCATACGGGCAGGCAAGCCGGTACTAAATTTTAAAGCACTGCTGCAGGAGCACACGCAGGCTGAGTTCAAGCTGCTGCCGAGCTACGAAATAGTTGAATCAAGCGGCCCCGACCATGACAGGATCTTCGTTGTCTCGGTATCGCTGGGCGACGTCGTGCTGGCCATCGGCTCGGGAAAATCCAAGAAGGCGGCCGAATCAGAGGCGGCGCGACTGGCCTTCAACAAGCTCACACAGACCTCGTGACCCGCTGCCTAGGCCACGTAGTCCAGCACCACCACCTGCATCTCTGAAGGCAGGCGCTCGGCATCAAGCTCGATCTCGGTTTTGCCCGTCTTGCTTACGCTCTTCTTATCCTTGATAAAGTCCTCGGCCGTGAACTCCAGCCAGGAGCAGGCTGCAGTCTTAAAGTGCATGGGCATTACGATGCGTGGCTTTATTGCTTCGCAGAGTGTGCCAGCCCCCTTATAATCAATAGTAAACACGCCTCCGATGGGGATGAGCAATACATCCACCTTGCCCAGCGCGTTTATCTCACTGGATGACAGCTGGTGGCCCAAATCCCCCAGGTGGCATACGTTAACGCCGTCGACATCGAAAGAAAAAATCACATTGGGTCCACGCTGCTTTCCCTTGTTCTCGTCGTGCCAGACGTCAAGCCCCTTGATGGAAATATCGCCTGCCTTTCCGCCCTTGCTGTTTTTAATCACCTGGGGCTTTCCGGGCAGCGACGCGATGAAGCCGGGGTCGTAGTGGTCGTAGTGGTCATGGCTCACGGTCACGGCGTCGACCTTCTCTGCTGGCCTGCTGTAGCCCAGGGTGTCCTTCTTATAAGGGTCTGTCATGACCTTTGCACCCTTATCGGATGTGATAACAAAGCAGGAATGTCCCAACCATTTGATCTTCATGCAACTCCTCCTTCTTCCGCAATATTAATAGCCAGCCTGATCAACGTCCTTACTCCGAAGCCTGTTGCACCCTTGACCAGCACCCCTTTGGTCTTTTCCGCCATAAAGGGGCCGGCGATATCCATGTGCACCCAGGGCGTCTTGCCCACGAACTCCTGCAGAAAGAGGGCGCCGGTAATGGCCCCGCCATACCGGCCGCCGGAGTTCTTTATATCGGCTATGTCGCTCTTGTTCAGCTCCTTGTATTCCTCTGGCAGCGGCAGTTGCCACAGGTATTCTCCTGCTTCTGCGCCTGCTCTCATCACGCTGTCAACCAGCGCCTGGTCGTTGCCGAAGACCCCCGCATACAGGTCGCCCAGCGCTACGTGACAGGCTCCGGTAAGCGTGGCCAGGTCTATCAGCGGTGATACTCCCTGCTTGACCGAATACGAGAGCGCATCGGATAAAATCAACCTGCCTTCGGCATCGGTATTGACCACTTCGATGGTCTTGCCGTTGGATACCTTCAACACATCGCCCGGCTTCAATGCTCTGCCGCCCGGCAGGTTCTCGGTAGCAGGTATTATGGCAGTCACGTTTACCTTCAATTTGAGCGCAGCGATGGCTCCTACGGCTGCTATTACATCGGCGCCTCCCGCCATGTCGCCTTTCATTTCTACCATGCCCTCCTGGGGCTTGAGTGAAATGCCGCCCGAATCGAAGGTCAGGCCCTTGCCCACGAAGCCGATAGCCTTGCGCCTGCCCGGGTTTCCCCTGTAGCTGAGAACAATGAATCTTGGAGGTTGGGCCGTGCCTTGTGCCACGCCCAGCAGCGCTCCCATGCCCTCCTTCTCCATTTGCTGCCGCTCCATCACCACGATATCAAGACCGTTTTCTGCAGCTACTTTTTTAGCAATGTCGGCCATGTGCGCCGGCGTCATATGGTTGGAAGGCTCATTGACCATGTCTCTGGCCAGGCAGGCTGCGCGGCCGATTATCTCGCCTCTCTGAGCAGCCACTCTTATCGCCTTAACGTTAGACTCATCTTTTCCCATCAGCAGCACGCTGCCGATGCCATCTTCGTCTTCCCTGGCAGTAACATGTTTCTTATACTCGTAGGAACCCAGGACGCAGCCCTCGGCGATAGCCTCAGCTGATTGAACGGCAGAGACGCCGCCCGCGCCGGCGCCGTGGAGGATGGTTGCCACGGACTTGCACTTATGTTTTTTAAGCTCCCTGACAGCGTCTCCCATCAGGTTGCGTATCTTGTTGAGGTTGAACTCTTCTTTTTTACCCAGGCCGGAAACCACTATCAGCCTGGCCGGTATTTTCCCCAGTGTATGCATGAGGTGCAGCTCGTCGGTCTTCCCTTTTATCTCGCCGGCGGCTATCAGGTCGCTGATGGCGCCGCCCATCGCCTGGTCTACAGCCCCCGTCGCACCGCCCGGCTTTGTTGTACCTTCAAAAAGGTTCACAATTATGGCATCGCACCTGGTCTTGCTGATATCTCCCGACTTTACTTCAAACTTCAATTTTACCTCCGCCTGGTAAATATTATGTCAACATCTATTTTGCCGGGCACGGACTGTATTTTATCTGAAATAACCCGATAATCAAATATACAGGCACCGCTTCAATGAGAGTACAAATTGCCTTTATCGTCTGTATAATGCTATAATTTTATAAAGTAAACCTTTAAGTCAGCCCGGTGAGACTGGCAAGGGACCGGTGAAGTAAAATTCACCGCAGCGCAAGACACGGTGTGGTAGAGTGCGTCTAACCTCTTGCCAGCGCGGCAAGAGGTTTTTTTATGACTGAGAAAGTTCTGCTTACCTCCTCCGACATCGAAAGGGCCCTCATTCGTATTGCACATGAAATAGTGGAGCGCAATAAAGGCGCCAAAAATATCGCCTTCGTGGGCATCAAGACCCGCGGCGTTCCCCTGGCCCAGCGCCTGGCCGGCATCATCCAGGACATGGAAAAAGTGGAGATACCGGTGGGCTCGCTGGATATCACTCTGTATCGCGACGACGTATCCTCGCTCAATTTCAAGCACGTGGTCCAGCAGACCAACGTTCCCTTCGATATTACAGACCGCCAGGTAGTGCTGGTGGATGACGTCTTCTACACGGGCCGCAGCATACGCTCCGCCCTGGATGCCCTAATCGACCTTGGCAGGCCGGAGACCATACAGCTGGCGGTATTGATCGACAGGGGCCACCGGGAGCTGCCCATACGCGCCGACTTCGTGGGCAAGAACATACCCACGGCGCGCAACGAAGAGATCAAGGTCTTCCTCAAGGAGACCGATGGCACGGATAAGGTCGCAGTTGTGAGTGTGGAAGGAGAGAACAATGAGCTTAAGTGAGGTTAAACAGGGCACGGCCGGCCAGGAGACCCTGCCTTCTCTTTCAATTGACCTGTGGCATCACAGGCACGTGCTGGACCTGGACGACTTTACCCGTGAGGAAATAGACCTGGTCTTTGAAATTGCGGACGGCATGGTCGAGGTGCTCTCCCGTGACGTAAAAAAGCTGCCGACCCTGCGCGGCAAGACCATAGCCACCATGTTCTTCGAGCCCAGCACCCGGACCAGGGCGTCATTTGAGCTGGCTGCCAAATACCTGGGCGCCGACACCGTCGGACTTGACGCCGTGCGCAGCAGCGTGGCCAAGGGAGAATCACTCATCGACAGTCTGCGCACCCTTCAGGCGCTAGAGGTCGACGCGATTATAATCAGGCATCCCTGCTCGGGAGCGCCCTACATTGCCGCCGAGCACCTGGAGACCAGCATTATCAACGCCGGCGACGGCTGCCACGCACATCCCTCTCAGGGACTGCTGGACATGTATACGCTGCGGCGAAAGCTGGGTGACTTAAAAGGCTGCAGGATCGTCATCGTGGGCGATATCATGCACAGCAGGGTGGCCAGGTCCAATATCTGGGGCACCCGCGGCCTGGGAATAAAACTCGTGCTGTGCGCGCCTCCGGCGCTCATGCCGCACGGGATGGCCGCCATGCTGGAGAAGTGCGGCCTGCAGCACGTATCAATCGAGCCGGACATAAATAATGCGCTGCAGGATGCGGATGTGGTGATGCCGCTGCGCCTGCAGAAGGAGCGCCAGCAGAGCGGCCTGATAGCTTCAATACGTGAATATATCCGGCTGTACCAGGTGAATAATGAACGGCTGAAACGGGCTCAGCCTGGCGTGATAGTTATGCATCCCGGCCCCATCAACGAGGGCATCGAAGTCAGCCGGGACGTGGCCTACAGCAGCTATTCCGTCATCGAGCAGCAGGTCACCAACGGCGTGGCCGTTCGCATGGCCCTTCTCTATCTCATAGCGGGAGGTAAGAGCCGGTGAGCGCCAGCGTAATTCTGATAAAGAACGTCCATCTAATCGATCCCTCACAGAGCTTTAGTAAGGCCATAGACGTATTGATATCAGGCGGGATTATCAAGAAAATCGGCAAAGACCTGTCGGATGCTTCAGCCAGAATAATTGATGCCGACGGGTTAATCGGATGCCCAGGCTTTATAGACCTGCACTGCCATCTGAGGCAGCCGGGCTTCGAACACAAGGAGACCATCGCCAGCGGCAGTGCTGCGGCCTGCCGCGGCGGCTTCACCACCATTTGCTGCATGCCCAATACCAACCCGGCCCTGGACAATGCAGGCGCCATTGATTATGTAATGAAAACCGCAGCCAGCGAGGCGCCTCAGGTCAACGTCCTGCCAGTGGGCTGCATCACCAAAGCCCGGGCGGGCAAAGAAATCGTCGAGATGTCCGAGCTGGCCGGGGCAGGCTGCGTCGCGTTCAGCGATGACGGCAGCCCGGTAAGCAGCTCACGTCTCATGAGCCTGGCCATGGAGAACGCGGCCGGGCTGGGGCTGCCCATAATCGACCACTGTGAGGACCTTGACCTCTCTGAAGGAGGCCAACTGCACGATGGATGGGTTGCGGCCAGGCTGGGAATGAAAGGCATTCCCTCGGCAGCCGAGGAGTCAGCTGTGGCCCGTGATATTGCCCTGGCCGAGCTGACGGGAGCAAGGCTGCATATCACGCATGTAAGCACGAGAGGGGCCGTCGAGCTAATTCGAAATGCCAGACTGAAAGGCCTGCCTCTAACCGCAGACGTGACACCCCATCACCTGACGCTTACCGAAGAGCGTGTTATCAGCAGGCCCGACCATGCCGGAGCGCCGCTGGCCTACGATACAAACGCCAAGGTTAATCCCCCGCTCAGGACGGCTTCGGATATCGAAGCTCTGATACTCGGCCTCAACGACGGCACCATAGACGCCATAGCCACCGACCACGCGCCCCATGCGGACGAAGATAAGCTATGTGAATTCGAGATTGCAGCTTCCGGCATCAGCGGGTTCGATACGGCGCTCGGCGTGCTGCTCACCTTCCTCGACGGCAAGATAGCCCTGGACACCCTGGTTGCATGCCTGACCAGCGGGCCGGCCAGGGTGCTGGGAATTGGAGCATCAGGAGCGGGCACGCTCAAAACTTCATCTCCTGCTGATATGGTCCTGATAGACACAAAAAAGGTCTGGATGGTCGAGGCAGACGCCATGCTTTCAAAGGGTAAAAACACTCCTTACCTGGGCCAGCAACTGAAAGGAATGGTGGCAGCCACGCTGCACCGTGGCGAGCTGGTCTATGCAGGCGTTCCCGAAAGGATATCCAGATGACCACAGGGCAGAAGGCAGTGCTGGTGTTGGAGGACGGGACCTTCTATACAGGGACCTCCTTCGGCGCAGCCGGCACAGGCACAGGTGAAATAGTCTTCATCACCAGCATGACGGGCTACCAGGAGATGCTGACCGACCCTTCCTTCGCCGGCCAGATCGTTGTGCCGACTTATCCCATGATAGGCAACTACGGCATTAATGATAAGGACGTCGAATCCTGCAAAATACAGGTCAAGGGCTTCGTCGTCCGGGAGTACTGCCACATGCCCAGCCATTGGCAAAGCCGTTCCACGCTGGGAGATTACCTGCTGGCCAGCGGCATTCCGGGCCTGAGCGGAATCGATACACGCAGCCTGACACGGCATTTGCGCTCGCTGGGCGTGATGATGGGTGTCATTTCAACAGAGCTTACCGTGGCCGAGTGTATGCAGCAGCTTAAAAGCACCCCTTCGTACGGGTTGACCGATTTTGTCAAAGAGGTATCTACCAACCAAATCTACCCCTGGAAGGACGGGCCCAGGAAACCGGTTTGCAGGGTGGCAGTTGTGGACATGGGGCTGCGTTACAACATTGCCCGCATCCTCAGCCGGCTGGGCTGTGCGGTTACTGTCGTACCCTGCACATCTTCCGCAGCCGAGATACTGGAACTGAAGCCTGACGGCGTGGTGCTGTCTCCCGGGCCGGGTGACCCGGCCCTTCTGGGCTATATGATTAAAAGCATTAAGACCCTGATGGACAGGGTCCCCATCATGGGCATCTGTCTGGGCCATCAATTGATCGGCATGGCGCTTGGAGCGCAAACATTTAAACTGAAATTCGGTCACAGGGGGGCCAACCATCCCGTCTGTGACCTGGCAACCGGCCGGGTGCATATCACCACGCAAAACCACGGCTACGCCATTGCCCCGGATACGGTGAAAGGTGGCCTGGAGGTCAGTCACATCAACCTTAACGACCGGACCGTCGAAGGTCTAATGCACAAAGACCTGCCGGTATTCTCCATTCAGTATCATTCGGAAGGGTCTCCGGGCCCGCAGGACAATGTCTATCTGTTTGAGAGATTTCTGGATATCATCACGGAGGGAAAGACTTAACCTAAATGTCAAAGCCGTCCAAAGTCCTGGTCATCGGATCGGGACCTATCATTATAGGCCAGGCCGCGGAGTTCGATTACGCCGGAACGCAGGCCTGCAAGTCGCTGCGCGAGGAGGGCATAATCACCGTCCTGGTCAACTCCAACCCGGCTACTATCATGACCGACCAGGGCATAGCCGATATTGTCTACATCGAGCCGCTCACTTTAGAGGTTGTCAGCAGGATAATTGAGCGTGAAAGGCCTGACGGCCTTCTGCCTACGCTGGGAGGGCAGACAGGATTGAACCTGGCGGTGGAGCTGGCCGAGGCCGGTGTGCTTGACAAATTCGGTGTGCAAATGCTGGGGACGTCACTGGAAAGCATCAAGCAGGCCGAGGAACGCTCGCTGTTTAAAAAGCTCATCCAGGATATCGGCGAGCCCATTCCCGAGAGCGTCACGGTGAACTCCGTCGAGAAGGCAGTCAAATTCGCCGACAGCATTGGCCTGCCGCTCATCGTCCGGCCCTCCTTTACGCTGGGTGGGAC